>RCMY010003496.1_pt1 | contig 13877 bp, 11 predicted proteins | sample 2041341 | NCBI WGS metagenome assembly RCMY01 (sample SAMN09708234, study PRJNA481090) | Marine sediment metagenome, whole genome shotgun sequencing project.
GTGGGCGACATCGTGGGCACCATCACTCAGCGGCTGTTGGTGAACTCGTGGGTTGACCCAGACGAGGTGTCGCCGTTGTTGCCGCCGGGGCTCCGGCCGCACGTCGGCGCGAACGGTGGCGTCGTCGCCGGTTGCTGCATGATCGAAATCGCTGCCGCTCGACCGTGGCCAATGCCCCGCCTGGTTGGCGTTGCCCTCCGTGCTGCGGCGCATCGAATATCGGTTGAGGTCGGACCCGTCGAACAGCCGACGCTCGCGGTCTACGTCCCAGTCCGCCACACCGATTCACGGCCCGCGATTCTCGCCGGTGGGCGAGTGTTCCCCGGAGTTCACGTGCCAGCTCGAATCGACATTGCCAGAGGTGATCAGACGATTGCCTGGACCGTCGCCGATGAGGCGGAGAGCGGCGGCCGTTTCGGGATCAGCGCAACTGCGTCACTCGATGGTGCGGCGGCGGTGGACTCCGAGGTCGCCGACATCGTCATCGGGACAACACTCGGTCTGTCGCCGGGAAGACGACAGACACGGCTCGAGGCAGTTGAAATGTTCCCGGCCCGAACAGCAGCCCAACTGGTGGAACTCAAGATGCTGGACTCAGCTTTCTTGAACAGCTTTCGATCGGCAGTGGCGGCCGAGACCCTGCTGATGACAGACGTCGACGTCACGTGGCAGCGCAGCCAGCTCGCAACTTGATCTTCCTGTCTGACTCAGGCGAGTTCGGCTGCGAGCGCTGGCTCGCGGGCGATCATCACCGACACGAAGGCGTCGACCAGTTCTGGTTGGAACTGTGCGTCGGTTCCTGACTTCACGAAGCGGATTGCTTCGGCCAGGCTCCACTCGCGCTTGTACACGCGTCGAGTGGCGAGCGAGTCATACACGTCAGCGACCGCAACGATGCGGCCCGACAACGGAATGGCTTTGCCGCTCAGTCCGTTCGGGTAGCCGGAACCGTCCCACCATTCATGGTGCGACCACGCAGCTTCGGCAGCGAGCGAGAACAAGTCGGTCGACACGCCGCTGAGCAGTCGGCGGCCAAGCACCGTGTGCTGCTTCACCTCGTCGAACTCTTCGATCGTCAGCGGGCCGGGCTTCAACAGGACCGAGTCCGCAATGGCGACCTTGCCGATGTCGTGCAGGCGTGCGGCCAGGCGAAGGCGCTCGCACCACTCTGGCGGCTGACCGATGGCGTGCGCGATCTCGGCAGCGAGATCACCAACGGCGTCGGTGTGCTTCGTCGTGTTGCCGCCACGAAACTCTGCGAGCGAGGCGAGACGTTCGAACGCTTCGAGGTGGTAGGCGTCAACGTCAGCGTGCTGCGTGGCGAAACTGCTGACCAATTCCGACGTCTGCAGCCGCGTGATCTCGGCTCGGTGGCGAGCGGTCGTGTTGGTGTGGGCCACCTGCAGTGTGCGCAGGCGCAGGTCTGCGGAGTCCGTGAAGATCTCGCGGTGGAGCGCGAAGTGGCGCTCCCGATGATCGAGGGCCTCGCCAAATCGTTCGGCCTGCTTGTATGCCATTGCGAGGAGGTCGTGGATCTCGAGTTCGAGTTCGCGGTGATCCGTGCGGTCCGCAAGGTCGAGCGCGGCAGTCAACGAAACGATTGCCTCATCGATCTGGCCGCTGCGCAGTGCGACGCGACCTTCGGAGAGCATGATGCCGAGCTGATCCGTCGGTGCGAGCTCCTGGCCATCGGCCATCCGGTATTCCCAGTCAGCGCGGGCCTCGGCGAAACAGAGCGCAGCGCTGGCGTGATCCGCAAGACCGACGTAGGCCTCGGCGAGGTCAGCAAGCAAGCCGCCGATGAGCTGCGGTGCATGCTCGCGAGCGAGTTCCACAGCGCGTCGGCCCAGGCTGACAGCAGGCAGGTACTCACCGCGGCGGCCCCGGATTCGGGCCAGGTTGCCGAGCACCATGGCGTCGAGGTCGCGACGGCCAAGCGGCTCGTTGATCGCCATCGCGTTCTCGTAGGTGGCGATGGCACGGTCGTAGTCGCCCATCGACTGGTACACCGCGGCGATCGTGTGGAGGATCTTGCCTTCGTCGATCTCATGGCCGGTCGTGCGATACACCTGGAGCGCTGCGAGCGACTGCTCGAGTGCCGAGGCGAAGTTGCTGGCCTGATAGTGGACAACACCGAGAAGGTGGTGTGACCAGGCGAGCGTCAGCGTTGGTTCGCTCTCTGAACCAATCTCGACGGCTTCGGCAGCGAGGGCGAACGCATCGTCGGTGTGGCCGCGCTGATGGGCGATCGAGGCAAGCGAGTAGAGGGCTTCGGCTTCGTCTTCAACCAGCTTGGATGCACGACTGATCGTGCGTGCTTCAAGAGCGAGCTTGCGAGCGCGAACGGGGTCGTCGACACGGCAGGCCGCGGCGTCGTCCAACAGTTGTCTCACTCTGGACCGTTCTGTGGTCATCGACTCGTGCACTGGTTTCCGTTTCCCATGTGAAGCATTGCGGCTCCCGATTGTGACGCTCTCAGTCCTCTATCGTCCTGATCCGTCGCCTTCTTGAGGTATTCCACACGGGCCGGTGACCGCCCGCACCGTTCCAACCACTGACCATGAGATGTGGCGGCTCCTCGGCGATCCACCCGCGGCCCGAACGCTTCTAGCATGGGTCGTCGATGGCAGGGAGATCGGCGCGCTGGGTGACAGGCAGGAAGGCACGGTCGCGGGGTGCACGCAGCCTCGAACGCTCGGCGATCTGGGCCCTGCTTCCCGTAGCGGCCATGACCCCGTTCGCGCTGCTCGCCCTCGCCGTCTTCTGGCTCCCCATCGGGTTGCTCTCGGACATCCCGTACTGGTGGGTGGCCGTTGCGTTCTGCGCCCTGGGGTTGGCGCTCTTCGTTCGCCCATTCCAGGCAGCAGTGCTCACCCCCGTCCTCGGTGCCCGGTTGCCGCACACCGACGAGGCGAGCCGCATCGCCGGCGCTTGGGCCGACGTCGCCCAGGCCAATGAGCTGCCGACCGACCGGTACGTCCTCCGGGTGCTGCCGTCGGAGGAGTTGAACGCCTTCGCCTGCGGTGGCCACCTGATGGTGGTCACCTCCTACGCGGCCACCGAACTCACCGCCGCGCAACTGCGGGGCGTGCTTGCCCACGAACTGAGCCATCACCTTGGGATGCACACCGTGGCAATCACGATCGGACACTGGCTGTCCGCTCCGGTCGTACTGCTGGCGCGGATCGGCTTCTACTTCGAGAACGTTGCGCAGGCCGCAGCGCAAAGCTTCGGTCGCCGCTCCCCGCTCGTCGAGTCGCTGGGCGTCCTTGCCGCCGCGATCTTCAGGGGCGCGGCGTGGATCTTCACCGCAGCGCTGCGCGCCGGCGACGCGCTCGGCAACTACGTCGGGCACGGCGCCGAGTTCGAAGCAGACAAACGCGCGGTGAACATGGGCTTCGGGCCGGAACTCGCAAGCGCGCTCCGAGCCGTGCTCGCGACCGGGTCCGGGGCCCGGCCAATCGGCTGGCGCGGACGGCTCGCAGCGTCGCACCCCGCAGCGCGCACCCGAGTTGCGCGGATCGAAGCTCTCGTGCGCCATCCCGCCCGCTGACGCATCGCTGCTCGTTCCGATTCTCAGTTGCCCATAATCCCCGGCAGCGCCACATCGTGTTCGCCTACCCTCGGGTACAAGCAAGAAGCGATCGACCGCTACTCGCCATCCGCACGGATGACGCCGAATTCCCGGTCGCCACGATCCTGACACGGGGGTGTCTGATGGGACGAACGATTCGAATCATGGCTGCGACGTCCTTGGCGGCGTCCCTCGTGGTTTTCGACATGCTGCAGCCGAACCTGGCGATGGCAGTCACGACGGTCACGGTGAACACGACGGCCGATGTCGTGGATGGCAACCCTGCCACGACGTCGCTGCGCGAGGCTGTCGACGCGGCGAACGCCGACAGCCAGGCAACCGAAATCGTGCTCTCCGCAGCATCGGTCTATGACCTCACGCGGTGTGGAGCGAGCGACGACGACAACTCCACCGGCGACCTCGACCACACCGACGATGCGCAGGTGACGATCTTCGCGAACGGGTCGACCATCCGACAGACGTGCCCCGGCGAGCGAGTGGTCGAGCACTTTGAACCATCGACGTCAATCGTCATCGATGACGCCACGATCACCGGCGGGAACGTGACCGGGACAGCGATCAACGGGGATCAAGACTCGATCGGCGGTGGTGGTGGCGTGTTGTCTCACGGGCGGGGCGTCTTTACTGGCACGACCGTGACCGGCAACAGTGCCGAGGACTTGGGAGGTGGCGTGCGAGTGGTCAGGGAGGCAAGTTTCATGAACGCCGCGATCGACGGCAACGACGGCGGTGGCGGTGGCGCAGCCGTCGGACGGAATAGCGACTTCGAGTTCACCATTTCACTGTTGAGTGCCACGAACAGTTCGTTCGACGACAACGTCGGCGACGGCCTCTCGGTCTTCCAAGGCTTCGGCTCGATCGAGTCATCGACCGCCAACTCGAACACTGATGCCGGCCTCGTGCCCAAGTTCATGATCCTCTCGGTCAACCAGAGCGAGATGAACAACAACGGGGGCTCCGGAATCGACAGCCTCGATGGACCACTCACCATCATCGATTCCGAGGCCAATGGGAACGGTGACGATGGGTTGAAGACGACGGGGGCTGGGTCGGTGCATCTGACGGGAGTCGACGTATTCGACAACGGCACTCACGGGGTGCACTACCTCGCCTGCGATGGTCAGGGTCTGACCGACGTGATCACGGCAACCGATTCGACGGTGTCAGGCAACGGCGGGACCGGTCTGTTCGACGACGGCTGCGGCGGCATCGCTGTGGAGAACACCACGGTGTCGAACAATTCGACAGGGATTGACTGCGTCGGGTGTTCCTCGATCCGGGTCGAGTTCTCGACGGTTGCCGACAACACCGCCGGCGGAGGCATCCGCTTCGAACCGGACGACGGATTTCTACCGAGCGGCTCGCTGATCGTCCGGGCCACGGACATCACCGGCAACGTCGCGCCGGGCGACGGTGGAGGAATCAACGTCGTCGCCGACGGAACGTTCGACGTCTCCGTCGTCGTGTCGGAGTCGTCGGAGGTCGTCGGGAACACTGCGAGCGGCGGTGACGGCGGAGGAATCGCTGTTGACGGTGCCGATTTCTTCCTGACGAACTCGGCCGTCAGTGACAACACCGCCGGTGACCCCGACGAGCAGTTGAACGGCCCGTTCGGACGCGGTGGCGGAATATCCGTCCGGAACGGCAGCCTCAGCGTGGCACTGGCGGGGATGTCCGGAAATCGTGCAAACGGCGACGGCGGTGCAATTTCCCACGCCGCGTTCTCCGGCCAACTCACGAACATCTTCTCCCTCACCGCGAGCGACAACGTGGGCATGGGAACCGGCGGCGCAGTCGACATCGATTCCGCGGGCAGCTTCACGTTGACCGACTCGACAATCGTCGGCAACCAGTCGACGGCCCAGGGCGGCGCTGTCGCGATCCGGAACACGCCGACGACGATCGAACGCAGCACGTTCGCGGACAACACCAGCGGAGCCGTTGGAAGTGCCATCTTCGGCTTCGAGAACCAGAACCCCGGTTTCGGAATCCTGCTGGACTCGTCGACGGTCACCGGAAACAGCGGATCTGGTGGGGCGGTGTTCGCTCAGACCAACGCGCCGACGGAGATCCGCAACTCGACAGTCAGCGGCAACAACTCCGTCGGTGTCGGTGCGGGCGCAGGGACCGACGTCGTCCTCCGGTTCGCCACCGTCGTCGAGAACGCAGGCGGCAACATCGCGTTGTCCAACGGGGACCTGGCATCGAGCGCGTCGGTCCTGGCAGATGCAATGGGAGGCGACAACTGCGACATCGGCGGGTCCACCTTCAGCAACGGATCCAACGCCGACACCGACGGCACCTGCGGTTTCTCCAACGTCGAAGATCTCCCGGACCTCCCGTCGACAGGCCTGGGCGCCCTCGGAGCGAACGGCGGTCCGACCGACACGCACCCGATCCTCTCCGGCAGCCCGCTGCGTGACGCCGTGCTGCCGGTTCTGTGCACTGCGTTCGTCGCGGATCAGCGTGGCACGGCACGGCCACAGGGGCCAGCGTGCGACATCGGGTCCTACGAGTCGCAGGGGCTGACGATCACGGCCTTGACGTGGGACGCGATCGCCCGCCTCGGCCAGATCACGTTCCCGGTCTCCGAGTTGGTCCAGCTCGAAAACTTCACGCCCGATCCCAGCACGCTCATGCTGCTCGATGCGCCGGACGGAATCGACATCGTCGTCGACCGAGGCCGACTGTTGTTCCAGTATCGGCCGCCTCAGGAGACTCCAGGGTCGCCGATTCTGCTCGGTGAGTTCCCGATCCTGTTCGAGTTGTGCGCACTCGAGGACCCGGGCGCGTGCGGTCAGGGCACTGTGCTCCTCAGCCTCGACGATCCTTCGGAGAACTGCACCATCGAGGGCACTGACCGGCGCGACGTGCTGCGGGGGACGAACGGCGACGACGTGATCTGTGCCGGCGGTGGCAACGACATCATCTTCGGCCGCGGCGGCAACGACATCATCATCTCGGGTGATGGCCGCGACATCGCGATCGGCGGACGCGGCGACGACATCATCACGGGCGACGGCAACAATGATCTGCTCATCGGTCAACGCGGCGAGGACTGGCTCGACGGCGGTGCTGGCCGTGACATCTGCCTGCCGTTCGGTGGCGTGGCATTCGCCTGCGAGTCGCCGAGAAACCGCCGGGGCTGATCAGAACCGCCGACGACGAGTGCCCCCATGGCCCCTCGCGTCTCAGGCAGTGATCGGTGCGACGGTGGCGCCGAGGACACTGATCAGATCCGCTGGAGCGACACCGATGTCGAGCCCACGACGGCCGCCGCTGACATAGACGACGTCGAAGAGTTCGGCGGATTCGTCGATGAGTGTGCGCAACGGGCGGCGTTGGCCGAGCGGGCTGATTCCGCCGACGACGTAGCCCGACGAGCGCTCAGCGACTGCCGGGTCGCACATCGACACCTTCTTGACCCCAGCGGCCGATGCGACGAGCTTCATCGAGAGCTGGCAGCTCACGGGTGCGATCGCGACGATCAGTTCGTTCGTCTCGGTCACGACGATGAGTGTCTTGAACACCTCGTCGGTCGACAGGCCAAGCGCCTCGGCAGCCTCGATTCCGAAGTCGCGAAGCTCGCCATCTCCGGAAAGATGGCGGTCGTACTCGCTCAGCTCGAAGGCGATGCCTGCCACTTCGAGCATCTTCACGGCCGGCGTCATGTCGTACATCTTGGCCGGTCGATCTGTGTGTCGCACAGCCTGACCAGGCAAGATGAACCGGTGCGTCTCTCCGTCGAACCGTCCACGCAGTCTGCCGACTACGACTTCACCCATGAGATCCGGGTTCGCTTCGTCGAGACCGACGCGATGAACATCGTGCACCACAGCAACTACCTCGTGTACTTCGAAGAGGCGCGTGTGGCATTCCTCGCACACGTCGGCCACCCGTTTACCGAGTGGCGTGACGCGGGCCTCGAATCGCCCGTACTCGAATCGTTCGTCACGTACCGCCAGCCGTTGCGGTTCGACGATGTCTTCACCGTCCATCTCTCGCTGGCCACGGTCACGCGCGCAACATTCCAGATCGCCTACCTCATCACCGTCGGCGCCGGCTCGGAGCAGGTCGCCCACTCCACCGGCGTCACCGTCCACGGTTGTATCACCGCAGCAACGGGGCGCCCGACGCGCCTTCCGGCCTGGCTGGTCGAGATGGACAGCTGAGCCCGTCCCCCGTCAGGTCGCCGAGTCGGAGACCCGTCACCAAGTCGAAGACGTGTGTCTCGCTCATGTCCAGGTCGAGCCGCAACGGTTCCCACAGACTGACGGCCTCTTCCGCGGCGACGTACAGCCGGATCACTGCCCGTGCGCTCGACTCGTTGACCGCCTCGTCAGCCACGACATCGATTCCAGGGCAGTCGATCGTGGCATGGACCAGTTGCTCGGATCCGATCTGCTCCGTGTGCTCGACGCTCGCATAGATGGGGCCGTCAGCGCAGCGGCGGAATGCTTCGGGACGAAAACCGACAGCGATCGTGCTTCCGACCAATGCGGCGTGGCTGCTCGATGCCGGCAACGGCACGCAGTACTGGCCGATCACCAACTCGTGGTCGCGACCGGGATCATCGCCGGCCGGCGCGCAGGCGCGCACCTGCGTCGGAACGATGCTCATCGGCGGCGATCCCATGAACTGAGCCACGAAGACATCGGCCGGGTGTCGATACAGCTCCAGTGGCGTCCCCATCTGCACGATGTGTCCCTGGCGCATGACCACGACCCGGTCAGCCATCGACATCGCCTCGACCTGATCGTGCGTCACGTACAGCGTGGTGGCCTGCAGGCGCTGCTGGATCTTCATGATCTCGACGCGCGCGGCAGTTCGCGATTGAGCGTCAAGGTTCGACATCGGCTCGTCCATCAAGAACAGTCGTGGGTTGCGGATGATCGCACGGCCCATCGAGACGCGCTGCTGCTGACCGCCCGACAGTCTTCGCGGCATCCGTTCGAGTACGTCAAGCAGCCCGAGCGTCTTGGCCATCGCATCAACCCGGCGACGGATGTCGCGATGGTGCAATCCGGCCATCCGCAGCGGGAACCCAATGTTCTCCCGGACGGTCATGTGGGGATACAGCGCGTGCTGCTGGAAGGCCATTGCAATATCGCGTTGCTGGGAGCTCTGGTGCGTCACGACCTCGTCATCGATACGGATCTCGCCGTCGGTCGGCTCCTCCAGTCCAGCGACCATCCGGAGCACGGTCGTCTTGCCGCAACCCGATGGCCCGACGATCGCGAGGAACTCTCCGTCGTCGATCGTCAGGTCAAGCCCTTCGACCGCGATCGTGCCATCGGCGAAGACCTTCCGGAGACCTTGGAGCTCGAGAGTGGACATGATCGGTGATACTGACCCTTCCCCGTTCTCAGAGAAAATGCAAGACGTCCCTTGACCCAACCCGCAACCATGCGATGCACTGGAGCCATGAGCCTGTCCATCGCTGCAATCACTCTCGACTGCCACGACGCCAAGAAGGTCGCCGACTTCTGGTCGGCGGCATTCGACGTACCGTTCGATCCCGAGCCCGCTCCGAGTGAGTTCTTTGCCTCGCTCGGGCGGAGTAACCCCGACACTGCCGTGACGATGATGTTCATCAACGTGCCGGAAACCAAGACGGTGAAGAACAGGGTCCACCTCGACCTGCAAGCTGACGATCGAGAAGCCGAGGTCGAGCGCCTTGTCGGCCTCGGGGCAACACTCGTTCACGACAAGGACGAGTGGGGTGTCCGGTGGACCACACTCACCGACCCCGAAGGCAACGAGTTCTGCGTCGCGACCCATTGAGCCGCCTGACCCTCCACTTGCCGGTTTCGACGCACGGGTCGATGCTCCGTGACCGCTGAGACCGCGCACCACCCCTCTGGACCGCTTGTCCTGGCGTTCGCGCTCGCTGGAGTCGCCGGGTTCATCGACGCACACCTCTTCCTGCACGTCACCAACGTCTTCGTCGCGAATATGAGTGGCAACATGGTGCGCGTCGGGATCTCCACCGGTTCAGGTGACCTGTCTCACGCGGCGGTGTCGGTGGCGGCACTCTTTGCCTTCGCTGGCGGCGTGGTGGTCGCGATTGCCCATCATGATCGCCAACTCCTGAGGAACGCACCGGTTCGACCTGACGAGTTGCTCCTCGTCGAAGCGCTTCTCACGCTGTCGCTGCCCATCCTGCTGATCGCCAGCGATGTCGAGTTTTCCAATCAGGTTGGAGCCACTCACTACCTCGTGATCGGCATCGGCGCCTTCGCCATGGGCATCCAGGCCTCATCGCTGCGGCGAGTCGGCAGCATCGCGGTCGCCACGACATACGGCACCGGAACCATCGTTCGAATCGGCGAGAAGGTAGCCCTCGGACTGCGTCGCGCCGAACGGGTCTCCGACGGACGCCGCTCGGCGACGATCATCATCCTGGTCAGCGTCCTCGCTTGCTACGTCGGCGGTGCGGGCGCGGCCGCAGCGCTTGGCTCCTCTCCGTACCTGCTGCTCGGCCCGCCGGCGGTGCTGCTGATTTCTGCCGTCGCTGTTCGCTCGAGCGCCGGACTTCGTGCGGCCTTTGCTGAGTCCCGGGTCAAGCGCGGCGAACGTCGCTCCCCCGACTACTGAACTCGGCAGGGCACGTCGCGCTACATCTTCTGCGTGAGACCACCGTCAACGACGAAGATCTCACCAGAGGTGTACTTGTTACGCAGCAGCGCCAACACGGCTTCAGCACAGTCGTCAGGTGTCGCCGAGCGCGGGATTGGTGCGGTCGCGGCGACCGCTGCGTGCATCGCGTCCCAATCCTTCGTCCACGGCGTGGCGACGAGGCCAGGCGCAACGGCGTTGACACGAATCGGGCCATAGGACTTTGCGAGCAGGAGCGTCATCTGGTTGAGCGCCGCCTTGGTCATCGAATACGCCATCGACGAACCCACCGGACGGACACCCGCGATGGACGTGATGTTGACGATGTTCGGATCGTCGCTCTGACGCAGGTGCGGAATAGCCCGCTTGCAAAGCCACCACGTGCCGAAGACGTTGACGTCGAAGGTCTTGCGGAAGATCTCATCGGTCAGGTCGTCGAGTTGGTGGTGCGGCACCTCGGTGGTCCACCCGGCGTTGTTGATCAGGAAGTCCAGCTTGCCGAACCGCTCGACCGTCGAGTCGATCAGGCCGTGTGCCTCCTCCTGGTTGCTGATGTCGGCGCGGATGTACGCCGCCGTCCCGGGTAGTGACGCAGCCACCGCTTCGCCAGCCTCGACCGACGTTGCGGAGTTGACGACAACGGTGGCACCGAGCGCCGACAGGCGGCGCGCTGTCTCCTCACCGATCCCGCTCGATGATCCGGTGACGATGGCGACCTTGCCTGCGAACTCTTCACTCATGTCGCTGACACTACGAAAGCGGTGCCGCGATGCGATGATCGGGCATGGCCGTCATCGATCACATCGTCTACGCCGTTCCTGATTTGGCAAGTGCCATCGACTGGTTCGAGGAGTCGACCGGTGTCAGACCAGCGATCGGCGGCTCCCACGACGGCATGGGGACCCGCAATGCGCTCGTGTCGTTCGGTGAGTGTTATCTGGAGCTGATCGCTCCTGATCCGGGTCAGCCGGACCCACCCTCGTCGGGTCTCCCCCGCCCGTTCGGACTCGACGATGTGCTGGCACCTGGCGGCGAACAGACCGCACTCGTCGGATTCGCCATTCGACCGAGCGACGGCGAGACGATCGATGAACTTGGTGATCGGGCTTTTGACGCCGGGTACGACCCCGGCCAGGTCATCGACATGAGCCGCTTGACTCCCGCAGGCGACCGCCTGGCGTGGCGGCTGACCTTGCCGACTCAACGCACGCTGCCGTTCATCATCGACTGGGGCGACACGCCGAAGCCCCACACGACGCAACCGGGCGGCGTCGAGTTGGCATCCTTCGCCATCATCCACCCGAACCCGTTCGACATCTTGGGCGTCCTCGCCGCGCTCGATCTCGACATCACCGTCAGGGCGCCCGACACCGCCACCGACGGGCCCGTCAGCCGCCCCGGACTCGCCGCCACCATCACCGGCGACCACGGCGACCTCCACCTCTAGGCCGATCACCTCTACCCCAATCACCTCTACCCCAATCGCCAACCCCGCCACCCGACAATCCCAGGGCCCGAAAAATGATGACTCACCCCCGCCCGGCGGGGATTTTGCTACACGTTTCGGTCGAGGCCCTGTCCGGCGTCTGAACTGTGTAGGAAAATCCCCGCCGGGCGGTGCTCAGGCGTCATTTTTCGGGCGCTGGGGGGATGGGGGTGTGCTCAGCGGGTTGCGTCGAAAGCCTTGGCGAGCTGTTTGGTGAGCGACTTGTCGCCGCCGGTCGACGACCATCGCTCGAGGACGGCGATCAGTGCGCCGAGCATCGATCCGGCGGCGGCCGCATCGCGCCAGCCAACCGAGCTCGCCTCGCGGTGCACCGCCAGAGCCTGGCCGAGTCCCCCGCGTTGCCCGATCAGTTCGTGCTCGAACGCCACCGTGAGTTCCGGGTTGGCGAAGACCAGATCGAGTTGCGCCACGACGTCGAGATGGTCGTAGGCCGCGGTGGCCGACTCGACGAAGGCATCCTCGATGCTCAGCTTCTTGCCGACCTTCGCCGCGGCAAAGGCGACCACCATGCTGCTGGCTCGGTCGCCCCACAGCACGAGTGCTTCCTTCGTGCCGAAGTAGCGGTACACGGTCGAGGGTGAGACACCAGCTGCCGCAGCGATCTCTTCGACGGTCACGCTGGAGAAGCCAGCCACCTGCATCATCGACATTGCAGTGCGTTGCACCTCGGCCATCGCCGCTCGCCTGTTCCGTTCCCGCAGTCCGCTCATCGCCGCAGACTAGTCAGCGGTTGCGGACGCCGACCGTGAGCACTCAGGGCCACCATCAACAACCCCAGCGAGTCGCGCCAGCCACTGTCATTCCTCCAGTAACCGGACGGTGCCCGTATTGCCATCGACTTCGACGAGCGCCCCATCAGGGATCGACGTCGTTGCTCCCGCCACCGACACGACACACGGGATGCCGAGTTCGCGGCTGACGATGACGGCATGACTCATGACCGCGCCCACATCGACGATGACCGCCTCGGCGGCGAGGAACAGCGGCGTCCACGACGGGTCGGTGATCGGCGCCACCAGCACATCACCCGGTCCCAAGCCGCGTGGGTCTGCCGGATCGAGCACCACGCGGGCCCGACCTCGAGCGACGCCCGGACATCCGGGTAGCCCTTCGAGAACATCCCCGACAGCTGCCACCGGACCCAAGCCGCCTGCAGGCACCCAGTCATCGATTGGCGGCACGCTGCCTTCGATGATGAACGGGGCAACGAGGGTCGAGAGTCGGCCGTGAAGTTCAGCGCGCTCGGCGATGACCGCGAGGTGCGACTCGGGCGAAGCCAGGTAGCTCGTGAACTCCTCGACGTTGAGGAGGCAACTGTGCCATCGCTCGGCAACGCCACCGCGCTCGTGCGCCCGTTCGTGGAGCTGTCGCTGAACGCAACGGACGGCGTGGATCACAGCGATCACCGTCGTCTTGGACCGCTCGCGGGCCTGGGAAAACACGATGGTCGCCGCGAGCGCTTTGTCGAACTGGAACCGGTCGATGCGGTTCAGCTCGGAGCGCACTGTCGCAACGGCGGCTTGCCGATCCGCGACCAACTGCTGCTGGTGGGCGCCGGGAGATCGTTCATCGGCGACAGGGCGCATGGCCTCGATCGCGACCTGTGCCATCTCGGGGCGGAAATCCCACGGGTCTGACCCCAGGTCCCATTCGTTCGGCCCGCGCGATCCGTGGCGAGCGATGAACCGGCCGAACTTGGCGTCGTACCCAGCGTCGTCGACGGCGAGTCGGGACAGTTCCCACATCGCCTCAGCGGGCGCTGCGGACTCAACATCGCCGATGCCACCGAGGATCGAGACCAACAGGTCCTCCTTGCCGGCTTTGGCGACCAAGTCAGAGAGCGCACCAGAGACGAGCGCGTCGGAGAACGTGTTCTCGATGTGGCGGGCAAACAACGACTGGAAGAACGGGCGGAACGAATCGCAGTACGCCAGCAACGCCTCATCGCTGGCATCCGCTGCCGGGGCCTTGGAGGCGAACCGCTCGGCTTTGACCTTGTCGGCCCGCAGCGCTGGCAGGTCCTTGGTGTTGAGTAGCCGGAGCACGGTGGCAGCCAGCTTGAGACTCGCGCGCCGGTTCTTGTCGCCATCGCGAGCGCCGTACTCCGGGGCGTCGGATCCGCCGAAGAAGGTCTGGTCGATCGTTGCAACGTCACCA
>RCMY010003497.1_pt1 | contig 13876 bp, 8 predicted proteins | sample 2041341 | NCBI WGS metagenome assembly RCMY01 (sample SAMN09708234, study PRJNA481090) | Marine sediment metagenome, whole genome shotgun sequencing project.
GTGCCGAAAACGGCCAACTTTCGGTTATGTGTGGCGGTGCGCAGGCCAGCTATGACTCCGCCGAAGCCGTTATTGGCGTCTACGCGAAATTGTGTCGTCGCATCGGCGAAAGCGGTGCCGGGCAGATGACCAAGATGTGCAACCAGATCGCAATTGCAGGACTTGTTCAGGGGCTATCCGAAGCACTGCATTTCGCGCAGCAAGCGGGTCTTGACGGTGCCGCAGTGGTCGAAGTGATCAGCCAGGGCGCAGCAGGAAGCTGGCAGATGGCGAACCGGTCCAAAACCATGCTGGACGACCACTATGACCACGGGTTTGCAGTGGACTGGATGCGCAAGGACCTTGGCATCTGCCTTGCCACAGCAGACGAAAACGGGGCCAGCTTACCGGTCACGGCTTTGGTCGATCAGTTTTACAAGGACGTGCAAAAAATGGGCGGCGGACGGTGGGACACCTCGTCGCTGCTCAAACGGCTATCCGCGATTTAGCAGGTTTGTGCTGACGCGGTATTATCGCCCAAGCCAGCACAGGCAAACTAAGTCACCACATCCGGCTTTGGCCGACCGAGACGCGCGGCAAATCCAACGATCGTTTCAGCCGCGGCAATGATCGGCGCGAGCGCCTCTTGCGGGTCTTCGCCCAACCGGTCGGGATCGGTTTCAAGCCGCTCCAGATAAAGCCGCAGCGTTGCGCCCGTTGTTCCCGTACCCGACATGCGCACGACAAAACGCGAGCCGCCTTCGAACAGAACCCGCAAACCCTGTTGATGGGATACTGTGCCGTCAACAGGATCGGTATAGCTGAATTCATCGGCTTGACTGACGGTCAAATCACCAAAGGACTGACCCACCAGCCCCGGCAGAGCGGCGCGCAAGGTCTGGTATGCCGCATCTGCGACAGCGGTTTCCACCGCTTCGTAATCGTGGCGGGAATAATAGTTGCGCCCGTAGGTTTTCCAGTGCTGCCGCAGCAATTCACCGACACCCTTGCCAGTGGCAGCAATGATATTGAGCCACATCAGCACAGCCCAAAGGCCGTCTTTTTCGCGCACATGGTCTGATCCGGTGCCAAAGCTCTCTTCGCCGCACAGCGCCACTTGCCCGTCATCCATCAGATTGCCGAAAAATTTCCAGCCGGTCGGCGTCTCGAAACAGGGAATGTCCAGCGCTTTGGCGACACGATCAACTGCGGCAGAGGTTGGCATTGACCGGGCCACGCCTGACAGGCCGCCCTTATAACCGGGTGCATTGGCAGCATGTGCCGCAATCAAAGCAAGACTGTCTGACGGGCTGACATAAACCCCTCGTCCGACAATCATATTCCGGTCGCCATCCCCGTCGGAAGCTGCACCAAAATCAGGGCCGTCATCGCTGAACATCTCGGACATCAGCTCGTGCGCCCATGTGGGGTTCGGATCAGGATGCATTCCGCCAAAGTCGGGCAAAGGGGTGCCGTGAACGACTGTCCCTTTGGCTGCACCCAGCCGGTTCTCCAGCACCTCGATCGCGTAGGGGCCGGTTATTGCGTTCATGGCGTCAAAGCGCATCCGGAAATCTTCGGCAAACAGCGTGCGGATGGCGGCAAAATCAAACAGCGTTTCCATCAGATCGGCATAATCGCTGACGGGGTCCACCACCGTCACCAGCATTTCGCCAAGGTGGCTGTCACCGACGACATTCAGGTCAGGGGCGGCCCCATCCCAGATCTTGTAGCTGTTGATGGTCGTTGTCTTGGCAAAGATCGCATCGGTCACGCTTTCGGGCGCAGGTCCGCCGTTTGCAGTGTTGTATTTGATGCCAAAATCTTCGTCTTCGCCACCCGGATTATGGCTGGCAGACAAAATGATCCCGCCGTTGGTTTTGTTGAGCCTGATCAAATGCGACGCAGCGGGCGTGGATAGTAACCCGCCCTGCCCGACAATGACGCGCGCCGCACCGTTTGCCGCTGCCATGCGCAGGATAATACCAACCGCCACATCATTATAAAACCGCCCGTCACCGCCCACGACAAGGCGCTTGCCTGCGACACCACCGATCCCGTCAAAGATCGCCTGCACGAAATTCTCAAGGTAGTGTTCACCCATGAATACTTTGGTTTTCTTGCGCAGCCCGGACGTGCCCGGCTTTTGACCTTCAAATGGCTTGGTCGGAATAGTGAGGATCGACATAGGGCGTCTCCGTCAGGTTGTGGATGTGCGGGCGAAAACCTGCACTGCATTTGCGTCGGTCCGTGCGATTGGACCGGTCATGCAAACCGGCCCGTCCTTGGGCGTTGCGGTATTCAAAATCTGTTCCCATGTTGTGCCGTCGGGGCAGTCCGGCAGTCGCACGTCGCAGGCGTCGGCGCTGTTGATTACCAAGAATAGCACATCGTCCGACGCCGCATAAGCGGGCGTGTCCGAAGATGTCCGCACCTCGACGCAGATTGTGCGCAGGTCAGGTTGCATCCAGTCCTCTGTGGTGGGCTGTCGACCATCCGCCAAATGCCAAAACAGATCGGGGATGCCGTCTTTCTGTCGCGGCTTTGAATGCAAAAAGCGCGTTTGCCGCAAGACCGGATGCTTTTTGCGCATCGCGGTCAGCCGCTTTACGAACGCCAGCAAGTCCTGATCCGGATCGTCCCAATTCACCCATCCAATCGGGTTATCCTGCCCGAAAGTATTGTTGTTGCCTTGCTGGGAGTTGCCGATTTCGTCACCCGAAAGCAGCATCGGGGTGCCCTGACTTAGAAAAAGCGTCGCCAGAAAGTTGCGTTTTCGCAAAGCGCGCGCGGCCAGTATCACCGGGTCGTCGGTCGCACCTTCGATGCCCATATTGTCCGAATAATTGTCGTCCTTGCCGTCGCGGTTATCTTCGCCGTTGGCCGAATTGTGTTTGTTGTCAAAACTGACCACATCCTCCAGCACCATGCCGTCATGCACCGTCACGAAGTTGACCGAAGATGTTGCAGATCGTCCCGAATGGTCAAACTGGTTGGCACTGCCCAACAACCGCTTGGACAATTCAGCGGCCCCAGCATCACCCTTCCAGAACTTGCGCACGCCGTCGCGAAACTTGTCATTGTATTCCAGAAAGGGATGCGGCCATGCGCCAAGTTGATAGCCGCCGGGGCCAAGATCCCATGGCTCAGCGATCAGTTTCACATTGGCGAGCACCGGATCCTGCCGGATCGCGTCAAGAAACCCCCCGTCGCGGTCAAAGCCGTCTGCCTCGCGGCCCAGCACCGTGGCCAGATCGAAACGGAAACCGTCGACATGCATCACCTCGACCCAGTATCGCAGACTGTCCATTACCATACGCAGCACCATCGGGTGCGCCACGTTCAGCGTGTTGCCGGTGCCTGTGTCATTATCATAGTAACGCCCCCCGTCAGACAGCCGGTAGTAGGATTTGTTGTCCAAACCCCGAAACGAAAGCGTCGGGCCAAAATGGTTTCCCTCGCCGGAATGGTTGTAAACCACATCAAGGATCACCTCGATCCCGGCCGAATGGAACCCGCGGATCATATGCTGGAATTCGGCAATCTCGCCTGTCCGCATGTAACGCGGTTCCGGCGCGAAAAAGCCGATGGATTGGTAGCCCCAATAGTTCGTCAGCCCCGATTCAAGCAGGAACTTGTCGTCCAGAAAAGCATGGGTCGGCATCAACTGCACAGATGTCACGCCCAGTTTCGTCAGGTGGTCCAGTACCGGGGCGCTGGCCATTCCGGCGAACCGCCCGCGCTGTTCGTCGGGCACACCGGGGAATTGCGCCGTCATTCCTTTAATATGCGCTTCGTAGATTACTGTATCAGACCGCGCGATATCCGGTTTGCGGTCTCCGCGACCAAAACCCATTGGATCAACCACAATCGACCGCGGCACAAAGGGCGCACTGTCGCGGGTATCGAAGCTCAGATCGTTGTCCGTTGCGCCAACTGCGTACCCCATCAACGCGTCGTTCCACTGCAAACCACCGCTGATCTGCTTTGCGTAAGGATCGAGCAGCAGTTTATGGTGGTTGAACCTGTGGCCCTCTTCCGGTTGATACGGGCCGTACACACGGAATCCATAGGCCGCGCCCGGCACAATTCCATGAACATAGACGTGCCAGACATCCCCATCACGTTCGAGCAACGGAACGCGGGCAATCTCTGTGCGGGTGTCGTCGGCGAACAGACACAGTTCAACCCGCTCCGCATGTTCTGAAAAAACCGCGAAATTCACGCCGAACCCGTCATAGGTCGCGCCAATCGGATGGGGTCTGCCAGATGCCAACGCGTGGTTGCGCAACTTTTGCGGCAGTGGGGCCAATGTCACGGTTACAGTGCCTCGTACAATTCCGCATATTTGGCCGAGGATGCACCCCAGCCCAAGTCCTGCGTCATCCCGCGTTTCTGCATCGCCGTCCACCCCTTTTGATCCGCAAAGGCGCGGATCAACTGGTTCAGTGCGCGGGAAAGGCCCAGACGGTCGATCCCCTGAAATACGATACCGGTGCTGACACCCGCCGCAAGGGCGACAGGGTTTGCGTTGATCACTGTATCGGCAAGCCCGCCAGTCGCTGCAACAACGGGCACCGTGCCATAGCGCAGACCGTAAAGCTGCGTCAGCCCGCAGGGTTCGAACCGCGACGGCACCAGCACGGCATCGCCGCCGCCGAACATTCGGTGCGACAAAGCCTCGTCATAGCCGATCCGCAAACCGACCTTGCCGGGATTCCGCGTCGCCAGCGCTTGCAACTGGCCCTCAAGCCAAGGATCACCTGATCCGAGAACCGCAAGGCCACCGCCATTGGCGACAAATTCATCCGCGCAATCCACCAGCAGGTCGATACCCTTTTGCTGGGTCAGACGGCTGACAACGATTGCGACTGGTCCGTCAATATTCGACAGACCAAATTCCTGACACAAGGCGGCACGGTTTTTGCTTTTGCCCGCCATCGCCGTCGCACTGTATGCGACGATTGCAGGATCTTTTTCAGGATTCCAGACAGTGTCATCAATCCCGTTCAGGATGCCGGTCAGGTCGTTGGACCGTGACGCAATCACGCCATCCAGCCCCATACCGAAATCAGGGCGCATCAGTTCTTCGGCATAGGTCGGGCTGACTGTGGTAATCGCATCGGCCGTCACCAGTCCGGCCTTCAATGTGCTGATTTGCCCCCAGTATTCCAGCTTGTCGGATGTGAAAGCTGCCTTTGGTAATTTAAGCGCTGCCAGCCTTTCAGCCGGTGTCACGCCTTGAAACGCGATATTATGCACTGTCATTACGGTTTTGACGGGTGATTTGGCAAAGCGCAGGTACGCGGGCGCAAGCCCCGCCTGCCAGTCATGCGCGTGCACCACATCAGGTGTCCAGCCATCCGACAGCCCGCCTTGTGCAATCTGCGCGGCGACCCATGATAGTGCCGCAAACCGTTCGGCATTATCGGAGAAATCCACGCCGTCGCCGTAAGGACCACCGGCACGGTCGTAAAGATGTGCAGCTTCGAGAAGCAGCATCGTAGCGCCACCCACATCGACCTTCAGTATCCGCGCCTTGCCACCGAACACGTCTTCTGCCTGCCAGACAACGTCTTTGGCTTTGGTCTGTTTTACTAACCCCCGATAAGCAGGCAGGATAGTCCGCATATCCCAGCCATGTGCCGCAAGCGCCGCGGGCAATGCACCCGCAACGTCAGCCAAACCACCTGTCTTGATCAGCGGCACACATTCGGATGTGACAGATAAGACGCGCTTCATCAGCTGTTCTCGGCGTTGTATTTGGAAATCATCGATTTGGTAATCAGCACGGTGCCTTGTTCCGTCCGGCTGAACCACTTGGCATCGAATTCCGGGTCTTCCCCAACGACAAGCCCTTCGGGAATCACGACCCCGCGGTCGATCACGCAGCGGGTCAGCTTGGCGTTTCGGTTCACCTCGACATAGGGCAGTGCAACGACACCATTCAATGATGCATAGGAATGGGTGCGCACACCGGTAAACAGCAGGCTTTCGGTGATTTCAGACCCTGAAATGATACACCCGCCTGACACCAGTGACGAAATTGCCGTTCCGCGCCGGTCAGCATCGTTATGAATAAATTTTGCGGGTGGCACGCTTTCCGCATAGGTCCAGATCGGCCAGCTTGTGTCATAAAGGTCAAGCGGCGGGGTGAAATTGGTCAGGTCGATATTTGCCTGCCAGAACGCATCGATCGTGCCGACATCGCGCCAATAGGGTTCGGTCTCAAGCCCGCTGGTCACACAGCTTTCCTCGAACCGGTGCGCCATTGCCTTGCCCTGCTGGACCACCTGCGGAATGATATCGTGACCGAAATCATGGCTTGAATTGCTGTCTTGCTGATCCCGCAGCAGCAGTTCGCGCAAGAAATCCCAGCGGAAAACATAAATCCCCATCGACGCAAGCGCATGATCGGGATCACCGGGAATACAGGGCGGGACTTTGGGTTTTTCCAGAAAGTCCGTGATACGGCCTGTGGCGTCAGTGTGCATCACGCCAAAGGCTGTTGCCTCTTGCAGCGGCACGGTTAGGCAGCCAATGGTCACATCCGCTCCTGTATCCAGATGCTGCTGCAACATGATCTCGTAATCCATCTTGTAGATATGATCACCGGCCAGAACGACGATGAAATCGACCTCGTAGCTGTCAATAATATCAATGTTCTGCGTCACCGCATCGGCAGTACCCAGATACCACTTTTCGTTGTCGTTGCGTTGGCTTGCCGGCAGAATATCAAGGTACTCGTTGCGTTCGGCCCGCAGAAAGCCCCAGCCGCGCTGGCAATGCCGGATGAGCGAATGCGCCTTGTATTGTGTCGCAATCGCCATTTTCCGGATACCGGAGTTCAGCGCGTTCGATAATGCAAAATCAACGATCCGCGTCTTGCCGCCAAAGTAGACCGCAGGCTTGGCGCGGTTATCTGTCAGTTCTTTCAGACGACTGCCGCGCCCACCCGCCAGCACAAAGGCCATGGCCCGGTTCGATAACCTCGCGTTCGGATGCGATTTCATGTGTCGTCCTCCCCTGATATCTGTTTAGCCTTGCGGCTTGAAAATCAATACTGATAGCGGTGGCAATGTCAGCAACGCCGACTGCTGCTCGCCCATTGCCGCGAAAGTTTCGGTTGACACCCGCCCCAGATTTCCGCGCCCGCCGCCACCATATGTGACGGCATCGGTGTTAATCACCTCGGACCAGATACCGGGCGTCGGAAACCCGACGCGATAGCCGGTTCGTTCAAGTGGTGTCAAATTCATGACAACGACCAATGGTGCGTCACCGGTCCGTCCAAAGCGCGCAAATGCAAAGACCGATGCCTGTGTGTCACCGCCCTCAAGCCATTTGAAACCTTCGGGGCGGCAATCGTTGACATGCAGTCCCGGCTCGGTGCGGTAGACCCTGTTCAGATCACGGATCAGGGTCTGGATGCCCAGATGTCGCGGTTCATCCAGCAAATGCCACTCAAGCTGCGCACCGTGGTTCCATTCGCTCCATTGTGCGAATTCGCAGCCCATAAACAGCAACTTTTTACCCGGATGCGTCCACATAAACCCGTAATAGGCTCGCAAATTGGCAAAGCGTTCCCAGTCATTGCCGGGCATTTTGGTGATCATCGACCCCTTACCATGCACCACTTCGTCATGGGAAATCGGCAGTACATAGTTTTCCGAAAATGCGTAGTCGATCCCGAACGTCATCTTGTGGTGATCAAATGAACGGTAGACAGGATCGGCTTCCATGTAGGACAGCGTGTCGTTCATCCACCCCATATTCCATTTGAATCCAAACCCAAGACCGCCGTGATCCACAGGCCGTGACACACCGGGAAAGGCGGTGGATTCTTCCGCAACGGTCATGATCCCGGCCACAGTTCCGTAGGTGTTGGTATTCATGTCCTGAAGCAGCTTGATCGCCTCGTAATTTTCGCGGCCACCGTCCTTGTTGGCGATCCATTCACCGTCTTCACGAGAATAATCGCGGTAAAGCATAGAGGCGACGGCATCGACGCGGATGCCATCAAGGTGGTATTCCTCAAGCCAGAAAAGCGCATTTGCGGTCAGAAAATTGGCAACTTCGGGGCGACCAAAATTGTAGATGTAGGTATTCCAGTCAGGGTGAAATCCTTCCTTCGGGTCTTCGTGTTCATAAAGGGCGGTGCCATCGAACCGCGCCAACCCGTGTTCGTCTGACGGAAAATGCCCCGGCACCCAGTCCAGCAACACGCCAATGCCACGCGCATGGGCGGCATCGATGAACGCGCGGAATTCGTCCGGCGTGCCATGGCGGATCGTTGGCGCATATAGCCCAACCGGTTGATAACCCCATGACCCGTCAAACGGGTGCGCGGAAATCGGCATCAGTTCGATATGGGTAAAGCCAAGACCTGCGGCATAATCTATCAACTGATCGGCCAGCTCCAGATAAGACAGGGGCCGCCCGCCTTCGACCCTGCGCCAACTGTCGATATGCACTTCGTAGACACTGATGGGTGCCTCGATGTTCTGCAAGGCGCCGCGCTTTTCCATCCAGTCCGAATCCGTCCATGACGATGTGGACAGATCGCGCACAACAGATGCAGTCGCAGGCGGATGTTCGGCACCAAAGCCAAGCGGATCGGCCTTTTCCACAGTTGGGCCATCGGCGGCCGTCACCGCGTATTTGTAAACAGCGCCCGCCGTCACTGCAGGCACAAACAACTCCCAAATGCCAGATGTGCCGCGGGGCTGCATTGCGTGTGCAGAGCCGTTCCAGTAATTGAAGTCGCCGACGACAGAAACATGCCGCGCGTTGGGGGCCCACACGGCGAAATGCACACCGTCTGTACCTTCATGCGTCATCACATGCGCACCCAGCGCCTGCCAGACCCGCCGGTGCTGACCGGTGCCAATGTAGTACAGATCGTCAGCCGTCAGCACCGGACCAAATCGACGGGTCGCATCATTGATCGTTGCAGGTTTGATCTTGGTCATCCTGATCCTCTGCTTTTTACCCCGCAGGGGCCGCATGAATCAGCATGGCACGATCTGAGCCACATTTCCAATTGCATAGCAACAAAGTTGCATACTTAACTCAGGTTTGGCGATAGCACCCCAACAAATCACCCTTCGCGGGAGTCGCTTCGTAGATCGCGCGGGCAATCGCACGGCTCAGGCAGACGGCGGCAGCGTGCCCGATGACCAGCAGTGCTGCATCATCAACAGCCGGTTCCTTGGGTCGTGTCGAAAGCCCGAAAACCAGATCCCCGTCAAACGGCGTGTGCGCTGGCACAATCGCGCGTGCCATCCCGTCATGCGCGACTACGGCCATGCGGTGACACTGGGCCTTGGTCAGCGGCGCGTCGGTCGCCACAATGGCAATCGTTGTATTGGACCGGTCCGTCGGCACCAGATGCATTGCGTGGCTTTTGCGGCTGTCGGGAAGCTGGAAAATACCTGTGTTAGTGTTGACTCCGTGCCCCCCGAATTCCGCATCGACCTCAAACGGGGCGGCCCAGAAATGCCTGTCGCCCGGTGTGGTCACGCTACCGATCGGATTTGCAGCAACCAGCGCCGCTACTGTCGTGCCGTCCTCCAGCACAAAGGATGCCGATCCCAGCCCGCCCTTTTGCATTGCGGCCATCGCGCCGGTGCCGGCACCCTGCGACCCCAACGCGAAATTCCTATCCGCCGCATCGAATGCGGCACGGCCCAATCCGTGATAGGGGTTGCTTGTCCAATTCTTGTCACCGCCATTCAGCAAATCAAACAGGATCGCACCGGGCACCAAAGGCACCCGCGCAGGCCCGACAGCAAAGCCACGCCCCGCCGCACGCAATCCGTCCATCACGCCTGAACAGGCATCCAGCCCGAAAGCCGATCCGCCCGAAAGCACCAGCGCATCAACGGCATCGACGGTTTTATCCGGCGCAAGCAGATCGGTTTCACGCGATCCGGGCGCGCCACCCATTACATGCACAGAAGCCACGAATGGCGCGTCGCCAACAAGTGCGGTCACGCCTGATTTCAGTGTCTGATCCTGCGCATTTCCGACCTTCAGGCCCGCAATATCGGTAATCAGGTTCTTGGGTCCGGGTTTCATGTCAACTGGTCCAAAGGGGCGGCTGCGCCGCATTTCGTTTAACGACGCCTCCGGCGGGAGTATTTCGGGCAAGATGATACCCTAAATACAGCGCCCGCCATCGACCTCCATCGCGACGCCGGTGATCATGCTGGCCTCGTCCGAGCACAGGAAGCAGGCAGCGTTTCCCATATCTTCGGGGGTGGAAAAACGCCCCAAGGGGATCGTTGACAGGAATTTGGCGCGCACTTCCGGCGTGTCCTCGCCCATGAATGACTTCAGCAAGGGCGTTTCGCCAGCGACAGGGTTCAGCGCATTTACGCGGATACCAAAGGGGGCCAGTTCAACGGCCATGCCCTTCGTCGCCGTGATCATCCAGCCCTTTGAGGCGTTATACCACGTCAGACGCGGGCGTGGCGACACGCCGCCGGTCGAAGCGATGTTCAAAACTGCGCCGGTTCCGCGCGATTTGAAATGCGGGACGAAGGTCTGCGCCGTCAGGAAGACCGACTTGATATTGACGTTGAAGACCTTGTTGAAATCATCGTCCGAAACGTCCTCCAGATCGCTTGGCAGGTGCGTCGCCCCTGCATTGTTCACGAGAATGTCGAGGTGACCGAAGGCCGCGAAAACCGCGTCACGCATCGTCTCGACACTTGCGCGGTCTCCGACATCACACTGCTGCGCGATGCCACCAACTTCTGCGGCGATTTCCTGCGCGGCGCTTTCGTTAATATCCGCGACCATGACTCTGGCCCCTTCGGCCGCAAACTTGCGTGCGATACCTGCTCCAAAGCCTGAACCACCGCCAGTCACGATTGCTGTTTTGCCTGCAAGTCTCATTTCTATGCCCTTTCTATCCATGCCACGCGGCGACGGTTTTGAGAGTCGAGAAGCCGTATAGCGCCTCGAACCCTTTTTCCCGTCCATGCCCCGATTTTCCAACGCCGCCGAATGGCAGCTCTACGCCACCGCCGGCGCCGTAGTTGTTGATAAAGACCTGACCGGCGTGCAGCGCCTTTGCCAACCGCATTTGCCGTCCGCCATCTGCAGACCAGACCGACGCAACAAGGCCAAAATCCGTGCTGTTGGCGATTTCTACTGCTTCCGCTTCGGTGTCGAAGGGGATGATGACTTGAACAGGCCCAAATATTTCTTCCTGGGCCAACGGATGGGTAGGCGGAACATCAGCAAACAGTGTCGGAACGACATAGCTTCCAGTTTTTGGCGCGTTAGGGTCGATTGTTCCCTGAGCAGCCAGTGTCAGATCACCACCCTTGTCCAGAAATCCTGTCACAATTTCTTTCTGGCGTGCGGATATCAGCGGACCAAGATCGAGGTCATCCTTTGCCGCCCCTACGGTTAGTTTGCGATATGCCGTCGCCATGCGTTCACAGACCTGATCATAGACGCCGCGCTGCACCAGAATACGCGAGGACGCCGAACAGGTCTGCCCGGCGTTCTGAATGCCCGCATTCACAAGGAACGGCAAAGCGCGGTCAAGGTCGGCGTCGTTGAATACAAGTTGCGGGGATTTTCCGCCAAGTTCAAGCGTCACGGGTACCACATTTTTTGCCGCCGCCGCCTGAATAAGACCACCTGTCCTGACCGAGCCTGTGAAAGACATATGCTGGATGCCGGCATGTGCAGCCAATGCAGCCCCGGCCTGAACACCGGTGCCATTCACCACGTTCAGCGCACCCGCGGGCAACCCCGCCTCTTGCGCAAGCGCTGCAAAAGCGAGGGCGGTCAGACACGCCTCTTCTGCGGGTTTCAACACACAGGCATTGCCCATGGCAAGCGCCGCCCCGACAGAGCGGCCGATAATCTGCATCGGGTAGTTCCACGGAATGATGTGGCCGGTAACGCCATGCGGTTCACGCAGGGTATAGACGGTATAACCATCCAGATAGGGGATTGTTTCACCCATCACCTTATCGGCTGCACCACCGTAGAATTCCATATAACGGGCAAGCGCCACAGCGTCAGCGCGGGCCTGCGTCAGCGGCTTGCCGACGTCCATTGCTTCGACCACCGCGAGATCATCGGCGCGGGACAGAACAAGCTGGCCGATACGGGTCAGAATGCGCCCGCGTTCCAGCGCTGTCATTCTGCCCCACACGCCGTCGCGTGCCGTTTGCGCCGCCTTGACGGCTGAATCAACGTCGCTGGCATCACTGCTGGCAATGCGGCAAATCTCGGTGGCGTCCGAAGGATTCATCAGGGGCAGCGTTTCCCCCTTTGCCGGTTTCACCCACTCCCCCCCGATCAGATTACGGTCAGGGGTGACTTTGAAGGCACTAAGAGGCATGGGAAACTGTCCTTGTCAGATCAGGCAGGCGTGGTGCTGCGGCCAGCAGAGTTTGGGTGTAGGCATGCTGCGGGTTGGTGAAAACAGACTCTGTTTCGCCTTGTTCGACGATCTTACCGGCCTGCATCACCAGAACACGGTCCGTCACGGTTCGCACAACCGACAGGTCATGGCTGATAAACAGATAGGACAGTGGACGGGCGCGGCAAAGGTCGGCCAACAGATCAAGCACCTGCGCACGGACCGAAACATCAAGCGCAGACACCGCTTCATCGAAAACGATCAACTCCGGATCAACAATCAACGCACGCGCAATGGCGATACGTTGCCGCTGCCCGCCTGAGAATTCGTGGATGTACTTTCGGGCATCAGCGGGCTGCAAGCCCACGTCGGTCAGCGCCTTGGCGATGGCGGCCTCGCGCATTTTGCCAGTCGGCGGTGTATCAAGCAGATGGAATGGCTCTGTCACCAGACGGTCAACGCGGTGACGCGGATTGAACGACCCGTAGGGGTCCTGAAATACGACCTGCATCTTGCGGCGCACGGCCAAATTCGGGCGCTTGCCGGTGAAAACCGGTTCGCCATCAAGGGTGATCGAGCCCGACTGCACAGGTTCCAGACCCAATATCGCCCGTGTCAGGGTCGATTTTCCGCAACCGGATTCACCAACAAGGCCAAGGCGTTCACCGCGTTGCAGTTCAAAGCTGACATGATCAACAGCACGGTAATGGCGGGCGGGCGCGAAAAGCCGGATACCTGCCACGGGATAATCCCGCACGACATTTCTCACACTAAGCAGCGGCACGGGTGGCGGCGGAACAGGCAGATCAACCTCATGCGCGGACGCCGCGAACAGTGCTTTGGTGTAGGGGTGCTGCATGTCGCGCAACAGTGTCTGTGTCGGTCCCTGTTCCACCAATCTGCCCTGCTGCATCACGACGATGCGGTCTGCCAACTGGCTAACCACAGCAAGATCGTGGGTGATCATGAGCAGGCCCATACCGAATTCTTCGACCAGCCCTTTGAGCAGATCAAGGATTGTCGCCTGCGTTGTCACGTCAAGCGCCGTGGTTGGCTCGTCGGCAATCAGCAACTTGGGACGCAAGGCAATCGCCATCGCAATAACCACGCGCTGGCGTTGCCCGCCCGAAAGCTCGTGCGGATAGCGCGTCAGCGGGAAACGGTCGTTGGGCAGTCCAACACGTTCAAGAGTCTCTGCAGCCCTGTTCAGAGCCTGTTTTCGAGTGGTTCGTTCGTGAACGCGGATCGTTTCGGCCACCTGATCCCCGATGGTCTGGACCGGATTCAAGGCGGTCATCGGTTCCTGAAAAACCATCCCCATGTCATTGCCGCGCATCTTGCAAAGCTGCGGTTCTGGCGTTTTCAGGATGTCCACTCCGTCCAGCGCAACGCGGCCTGAAGACACCGATCCGCCGGGCAGTAGACCCATGATCGCCAGCGCGGTCATGGATTTTCCTGACCCGCTTTCGCCAGTGACCGCGACGATTTCACCTGCGGCGATGTCAA
>RCMY010003498.1_pt1 | contig 13875 bp, 14 predicted proteins | sample 2041341 | NCBI WGS metagenome assembly RCMY01 (sample SAMN09708234, study PRJNA481090) | Marine sediment metagenome, whole genome shotgun sequencing project.
TCATAGTCAGACATAAGCACGTGCTTAGGGTTATCCCTAAGCCTCCATGGTTATGCCTGAGTGTCCGGTCGAAAGGGGGGCCAGTCCAAGAACACGTTGCTTTGTCCGCACCGCGGACATTCAGGTGCGTTCCAAAAACGCTCCTTTTTGGAACAGGCGCAAACCTCCTCGTTTGGCGGTGCCACAAACCCCGTTCACAACCCAAGCAGTTGTTGAAGGTTTTTGCCTCTCCCGTGATAGCAGCCATTCGTTGCCTTGCAGAATATCAGTAAGATTGGCTCCAAGCCGACCTCTCTAGAGGCTAGATCGAAACAATTAGAGAACACGATCTTCGATATATTCGCAAACTATTTGCCCAAGCGTTCTGGCACTTTCTCAAATTCTAAGCATGCATTCGTTCGGCTGGATCGCGCGGTGCCACCCTACCCAGGAAGCCTGATCCCATGCCGCCCAGCCAGATCGGTAACAAACTGCCACGCGACGCGCCCCGAGCGGCCTCCGCGTGTGGCCTGCCACTCAATCGCTTCGGCGCGCAGATCCTCGTCCGAAATCTCGATCCCAAACGCGTTGCAATAGCCGCGGATCATCGACAGGAACCCGTCCTGATCGCAGGCGTGAAAGCCTAGCCAGAGGCCGAAACGGTCGCTCAGCGAGACTTTCTCTTCTACAGCCTCGCCGGGATTGATGGCTGACCCGCGCTCGTTCTCGATCATCTCGCGGGGCATCAGGTGGCGGCGGTTCGACGTGGCGTAAAAGATCACGTTTTCCGGGCGCCCCTCGATGCCGCCGTCCAGCACGGCCTTGAGCGATTTGTAGTGCTGGTCGTCATGGCTGAAGCTGAGATCGTCGCAATAGAGGATGAACCGCGCGTCACTGGCGCGCAGCAACGTCAGTAGACGCGTGACGCTGGTCAGATCCTCGCGCTGAAGCTCGACAATTTTCAGCGGCAGGCCCTGCGAGACGACCTGGGCATGGACCGCCTTGACGAGGCTGGATTTACCCATGCCCCGCGCGCCCCAAAGCAGCGCGTTGTTCGCAGGTAGGCCGTGCGCGAATTGCAGGGTGTTCTCCAGCAGCGTGTCGCGCGCGCGGTCGATTCCGACCAGCAGCGCCATATCGACGCGCGCCACATCAGACACCGGTTGCAGATGATCGGGCGAGATGTGCCAGACATAGGCGTCATGCGCGGTCAGGTCCGGCGCAGGTTGCGGCGGCGGACTGATCCGTTCCAGCGCGGCGGCGATACGCTCCATCGGGTCGCTCACGCGCGCGGCTCCTCGTCCTCGTCGTCCTCGGGATGGCTATCCTCGCCGTCCATCTCTTCGTCGTCTTCAAACCACAGGCCTTCGGCGCGCAGCTTGGCTTCGCGTTTACGCTCGACGCGAGCGACGAGCTGGATGGAAATCTCGTAGAGGCCATAGACCACGACAAAGAGGATGCCTTGAGTGATGACGTCGGGCGGTGTCACCAGCGCGGCCAACACCAGGATGCCGACCACGGCGTATTTGCGCACCGCGCGCAGGCCGACGGCGCCGACGAGGCCCGCCTTGCCCATGAGGGTCAGCAGCACGGGCAGCTGAAAGCACAGGCCAAAGGCGACGATAAACTTGATCGTGAGGTTCAGGTATTCCTGCGCCGAGCCTTGGAACACGACGCTAAGCGGCGCGGCGCCCTCGACCCCGTCGATCACCTCGCCGGATGTGCCGAATTGCTGGAAGCCGAGGAAGAAATCATAGGCCAGCGGCGTGACGACAAAGAACGCAAAGCTGGAGCCGAGAATGAACATGAACGGCGACGCAACAATAAAGGGCAGAAACGCACCCTTCTCATTCTTGTATAGGCCCGGCGCAACAAAGCGCCACATCTGGTTGGCGATGAACGGGAATGACAGGATCAAACCGCCCAGCAGCGAGACCTTGATCGCAACGAAGAAGCCCTCTTGCGGGCTAATAAAAATCAAATCGCAATCCTGCCCCCGTTCCGCTAGCTGCGAGCAAAGCGGCGCTGTCAGAAAGTTAAAGATCGGTTGTGCGACGGAAAAGCAGATGATCATCCCGGCAAGGAAGTAGAGCGTCGAATGGATGAGGCGTGTGCGCAGCTCGGCCAGATGCTCGATCAGGGGTGCGCTGCTTTCCTCGATATCGTCGCCCGTGCTCATGCCTTGCCCCCGGAGGATGCGCTGGACGCCTTGGTGGTCTTACGCGCCGGTTTCGCAGTTGTTTTGGTGCTTTTGGGTTTGGCTGCCTTGGAATTCGTGGCGGCAGGTTTACTGGCGCTTGCCTTGGGCGCGGCAGCCTTGCCCGATGGCATCTTGGCGGTAGGTTTCGCCTTGGACGCGCTGGCGGCCTTGCTTGCCGCAGGCTTCTTGGCAGTTAGTTTCTTGGTGGCTGCCTTTTTGGGTGCGGTCTTCTTGGCCGTTTTGGCCTCCCGTTTGGCCGTTTTGGCCGCCGGTGCAGGTTCGGGTCCGTCCTGCGCAGGTGCGATGGACTTGGCCGCATCTGAGTTGGCGGCGTTGGCCGCCTTGACCTCGGCCTTTTCGCGGTCCAGCCGCTCTTGGGTGGCCTTGGCGGAATGGGCGGTAATCTTGTCCTTGGCGTCCTGTCGCTCCGGAGACAGCTTGGACTTGGGTTTGGGTTTGGATTTGGGCTTGCCCGCATCGCGGGTGGCGTCGGTAAAGCTCTTGGTGCTTTTGCGCACCTCATCCATGGCCGAGCCGATGGGATTGCTGGCCTTGCGCAGCGTGTCGGACATGCCCGAGACGCCCGCATCGTCGGCGGCATCATTCATCGCCTTCGAGAATTCGCGCGCCATGCCCTTGGCCTTGCCGATGAACTGGCCAACTGTGCGGAACATGCCGGGCAGATCCTTGGGGCCGACGACGATCAGCGCCACGATGCCAATGACCAGAAGCTCGGTCCAGCCTAGGTCGAACATGGGGTACTCAGACCTTGTCTTTGCGCTCGGGGATCACGTCGCGCGTACCGGCCTCGTGATCGGTGTCGCTCTCGTTGTCCGCGCTCTCGTTGTCCGCGCTCTCGATCTCCTTGGTGCCCTCGTCGATGCCCTTCTTGAAGGACGTGATGCCTTTGCCGACCTCGCCCATCAGCGACGAGATCTTGCCGCGCCCAAACAGCACGAGCACGACGACGGCGATGAGCAGAAGGCCGGGAAGGCCGATATTCTGGAACATGTCATTCTCCCTAGGTGCGGGGCGCCTTTTGATGGCCCCGCTTTGGATATCTTGGACGTATCTAAACGCTGGCGAGGCTGGTTAAAAGGGCTATCAGCGCAGGCGCGCGGGGATTTGTAAAAAAAGCGCGGGCGCACCGGGCCGCGATCGCAAGAAATGAGTATTTTCAGAACGGTGAACCCCTCAGTCGCGCGCCGGAAAGACAAAGCACCGATCGCGGCGGATCATCAGCCATAACGGCTCGCCGGGGTTGGGCAAGAAGACGTTCGGCACCGTCACCTTAAGGATCGAGCCGTCGTGATCCATCCGGAATTCGACCAAGCTTTCGGACCCCATAAAGCGCGCGCGCTCGACCACGCCGCGCGCCGGGGTGCCATCCTGCGCGGTGGGATTGGGGCCACGGCCCGCGCGATCAAAGTCGATCTTGATATGCTGCGGGCGGATCACGATATCGACCGCGCTGCCGTCCGGCACGCCGGGCGCAAGGAACTGACCAAAGGGCGTTTCGGTCAACGCGCCGCGAACTGTGCCGCGTATCACGTTGATATCGCTAAAAAATGCCACTGCGTCGCGATCCACCGGCGCGTTGTAGATATTGTAGGGCGCGCCCTGCTGCACGATGCGCCCGCCGCGCATCAGCGCGATCTCGTCGGCCATGCGCATCGCCTCGTCCGGCTCGTGGGTGACCAGCAGGACGGCCGCGTCCTGCTCGCGCAGGATATCCAGCGTTTCGTCACGAATGCCGTCGCGCAGGCGATTGTCGAGGCCGGAAAACGGCTCGTCCATCAGCATGATGCGCGGGCGCGGCGCGAGCGCGCGGGCCAGCGCAACGCGCTGCTGCTCACCTCCCGACAGCTCATGCGGGAAAGATTTGGTGAAATGGCCCATGCCGACGCGGTCCAGCAATTCCGCGACGCGCGTCTGCATAGCCGCGCGCGGGCCGGTCAGGCCAAAGGCCACATTCCCCTCAACCGTCAGATGCGGAAAAAGCGCAAAATCCTGAAACATCAGGCCGATCTGGCGCTGTTCGGGTGGCACGCGGTCCGTGCCACTGCAGATCACCTTGCCATCGACCAGCACCTTGCCGGAATCTTGCATCTCGACCCCTGCGATCATGCGCAGCGTCGTGGATTTGCCGCAGCCCGACGGCCCCAACAGGCAGGTCACCTGCCCCGGCATCACCGCCAGCGAGATGTCGTCGACCACCAGCCGGCCGTCATAGCGGCGGCTCAGGTTCTCGATCTGCAATCTGGGCACAGGGGCTGGCATGAAGGGCCTTTGTGGCTATCCGACCGAAAGCGTCGGGATCGGTTTGGTTGGGCAAATAACAACGCCCTGCCGCTCATGCAAGCGCCTTAGCGGCACCGCGCCCGAACGCTATCCCGTGTGCTACATCGTCGAGGAAACCGCGCCTCCGTCCAGCAGCAGGTTTTGCCCCACGATAAAGCCCGCCTGCGCCGAGCAGAGGAACGCGCAGGCCGCGCCGAAGTCGTCAGGCGCGCCATAGCGGCCTGCGGGGATGGTGGCGTAGCGCTGCTCTCGCGCCTGCTGCATCGAAATGCCCTGCGCGTCGCTGACGCCGGTATCCAGCTGCACGGCGCGGTCGGTGGCGTGGATGCCGGGCAGCAGGTTATTGATGGTCACGCCCTTGCCAGCCACCTGCCGCGCGGTTCCCGCGACATATCCCGTCAGGCCGGTGCGGGCCGCGTTTGACAGTCCCAGTGCCGGGATCGGTGCCTTGACCGATTGCGACGTGATGTTGACCACGCGCCCCCAACCGCGCGCCATCATGCCGGGCAGAACCGCCTTCATCAGTGCGATGGGCGTCAGCATGTTGGCGTCGAGCGCTGCGATGAAATCATCGCGGTCCCAGTCGCTCCAGACGCCCGGCGGGGGGCCACCCGCGTTGGTCACTAGGATGTCCAGATCGCCCGCCGCCTTTAGCACGGCCGCCTGCCCTTCTTGGGTGGTGATGTCGCAGGCCACAGTTGTCACATCGACGCCGAACTCGGCGCGAATCGTATCTGCTGCCGCATCCAGCGCATCCTGACCGCGCGCGTTCATCACCAGATGCACGCCCTCGGCGGCCAATGCCCGCGCGCAGCCCAGCCCCAGCCCTTTGGACGACGCGCAAACCAGTGCGCGTTTGCCGTTCAGACCCATATCCATGTGAAATTCCCCTGATGTGCCCCGCCGCGCGGGAGTGCCGTGAAATACGCCGATTATGACCGTGAGCGCGCCATAATTGGATTGTATGACAAACCCTAAGCCAGCCGCCGCAGGACCAAAAGGCGAAATCCGGACAGTGGCATAAGCACGGAAAAAATGAGCGCCAATCTCTGCAAAATGCTTGATGCGCACGAGACGATGAAGGAGCGACAGCAAATGACCACCGCCTTCGTTCAGACCCTACCTGTTATCCGCGCCGCCGATTTCACTGTAGTGAATGGTGCGAATCTGGGTGATGCAATGTCGTTCGCGGACGAGCTGGGCCTCGACGATGTCTATCGGCTGGGCCAGCGCGCGCTGCCTGCGTGCCTCGCCGTGCAGCCGGTGCGCGGCGGGGCTCTGGCGATCGCGTCGGGATCCTCCCTCGGGACCGCCGGCCATGCGGTGCATCTGGACACGGCGCTGACAATGATGACTGCGAACGGCACCACGACCGAGCTGCTGGTTCTGGTCGAGGTCGATGGCGCGGGCGATGTCGAGGCAGTGTATGTGATGCCCCTCGCCGAACTGACTCCGCGCACAGAATATACGCTGATCGATATCGAGATGGCCGGTGCGCGCAGCCGCTTTGCCGAGGTGGCCTGCGTGCTGCGCCCACTGCGCTGGATCGGCGCGGCAACGGCGCGCGCCCTGCCCGATCATACAAGTCAACCGCTCATCGAATTCGAAGTGCAGCAACGCCTTGTCGCGCGCCCTGACGCCGCCGAGATATTGCGCAACGCCTCCGTCCGCTAGAACCTCGCCGCTGAGGGGCGCAGCGCCCCATTGCGCGCCCGCGCGCGTGGCACTATACGCCCCCCATGCTGGACATTGCCCAAAACCGCCCCGATAGCCGCCCGGACCTGCCGCGCGAAATCGCGCGCCGCCGCACCTTTGCGATCATCTCGCATCCTGATGCGGGCAAGACGACGCTGACGGAGAAATTCCTGCTGTTCGGCGGCGCGATCCAGATGGCGGGCCAGGTGCGCGCCAAGGGCGAGGCGCGGCGCACGCGCAGCGACTTCATGCAGATGGAGAAGGATCGCGGCATTTCTGTCAGCGCCTCGGCCATGTCATTTGATTTCAAGGAATTCCGGTTCAATCTGGTCGACACGCCCGGCCACTCGGATTTCTCCGAAGACACCTACCGCACCCTCACGGCGGTCGACGCAGCCGTCATGGTCATCGACGGGGCCAAGGGCGTGGAATCCCAGACGCAAAAGCTGTTTGAGGTCTGCCGCCTGCGCGATCTGCCCATCCTGACCTTTTGCAACAAGATGGACCGAGAAAGCCGCGACACCTTTGATATCATCGACGAGATTCAGGAAAACCTCGCCATCGACGTGACCCCGGCCAGCTGGCCCATCGGCATGGGGCGCGAGTTTGTCGGATGCTACGATATGCTGAACGACCGGCTGGAGCTGATGGACCGCGCCGACCGCAACAAGGTGGCTGCCAGTATCGAAATCAATGGCCTCGATGATCCAGCGCTGGATGAAAACCTGCCCGCCGATCTGGTCGCCAAGCTGCGCGAAGAGGTCGAGATGGCGCGCGAATTGCTGCCAAAGCTCGACCCGCAGGCCGTATTGGAAGGTCACATGACCCCTATCTGGTTTGGCTCTGCCATCAATTCCTTTGGCGTCAAGGAACTGATGAACGGCATCACCGTCTATGGCCCCCAGCCCCAGCCGCAATCGGCCGAGCCGCGCCAGATCGCCCCCGAAGAGGACAAGGTCACCGGCTTTGTCTTTAAGGTGCAGGCCAACATGGACCCCAAGCACCGCGACCGCGTGGCGTTTCTGCGCATGGCATCGGGGCATTTCAAACGCGGCATGAAACTGACCCATGTGCGCAGCAAAAAGCCGATGACGATCACCAATCCGGTTCTCTTCCTCGCCTCCGACCGCGAATTGGCGGACGAGGCATGGGCTGGCGACATCATCGGCATCCCGAACCACGGCCAGCTGCGCATCGGCGACACCCTGACCGAGGGCGAGGCGCTGCGCGTGACTGGCATCCCCAGTTTTGCGCCCGAGCTACTGCAAACCGCCCGCGCGGGTGATCCGTTGAAATCCAAGCATCTGGAAAAGGCCCTGATGCAATTCGCCGAGGAAGGCGCGGCCAAGGTGTTCAAGCCCGTTTTTGGCTCCGGCTTCATCGTCGGCGTCGTTGGCGCATTGCAATTCGAGGTGTTAGCCAGCCGCATCGAGCTGGAATACGGCCTGCCCGTCCGGTTCGAGCAATCGCAATTCACCTCGGCCCGCTGGGTACAGGGCGAGCGCGCGGCGTTGGAGGCGTTCATCGACGCCAATCAGGCGCATATCGCCCACGATAACGACGGCGATGTCGTTTACCTCACGCGCCTGCAATGGGATATCGACCGCGTCCAGCGCGACTATCCGGACATCCGCCTGACCGCGACCAAAGAAATGATGGTTTAATCCAAACTGACCTACTCGAACGGGCCAGAATCATCGCTTAGACGGACGCGCTGTGCATGAGAATGGACAGCGTTTTCATTTTTGCCCCCCCATAACCTCGGGTTTCATCACGCATCTGCCGTCAAATTAACGTTGCATTGTCGCCACAATCTTTGATAAAGTTAATAGAGCGTTAACGACGCGTTTCTTCGATCGAAACAATGGGGGTTGTTTGGTGATGTTGTTTGGGAATTCAGAATAAGAGTACACGTATTGGGTGTGCGGGAATTCCTCATACCACTGCTGGTGCGCTTTTCGTAAAGAAACAATCTGTTTCTTTCGAATTCTCTGAAAACACCACCGACAAATGTTACTTAGGACTGTGTCAAATTGAAGACGCTCTTTGTCTTCAGCCCGTTCCGGTCCGTTCCGACTGCGGCCTGTTTGTCCCGATTCGGGCAGGCGAGGCGCAGATTGCGCGGAAAGATGGTTAGGGCAGTTTATTAGTTTTGTGGATGCGGACCTCGGGCCTTGCATTCACGTGAGAAGTGAGGTGTGTCATGTCCGATGCTAACACTAGTATTGCGCCGTTCCGGCAGCGTGTTGCGTTCCCGCCCAACCGGGTGATGCGACGTCGACCAACGGCCCAGCCGGGCCAGTACAGCGCCACCCCGTTGGATGGCATGGAGCCGGATCCAAATTCCGCAAGCCACCTGCCATCTCCCCCCGAATCCAGCCGCGTCTATCGCGCATTCGGCAAGCGCGCGCTGGATATCGCGCTGATCGTGCTGGCGGCGCCACTGGCGCTGTTTCTGATCGGCGCGGCGGCGGCAGCGCTGTGGATCGAAGGCGGCTCGCCCTTTTACCGTCAGGCGCGACTGGGCAAGGGGGGCGAAACCTTTTCGATCCTCAAGCTGCGCACCATGGTGCACGACGCCGACCGCCTGCTCGAGGCGAATCTGGCTGCCGATCCGGCCCTGCGCGAAGAATGGAACACCACCCAAAAGCTCAGGCAAGATCCGCGTATCACCCCCCTCGGAGCGCTCCTGCGCAGGACCTCCATGGACGAATTGCCTCAGCTCTGGAACGTGTTGAAGGGCGAAATGAGCCTCGTCGGCCCCCGTCCCATGCTGCCCGAGCAGTTGCCGCTTTATGGCGATGCAGCGCATTATTTTGCCCTGCGGCCGGGCATCACCGGCTATTGGCAGGTCTCGCAGCGCAATCAGAGCGCGTTCACCGCCCGCGCGGCGCAGGATGCAGCCTATGATATGGACATGTCCGTCATCGAAGACGCCAAGGTGCTCTGGCGCACTGTCGGCGCTGTCGTCAATCAGACGGGCTGCTAGGGCCATGTTTCATCGCTACATGACCAACCCGCCGGAGCGCGCGCAGAAATAACGTCCTGCCCTTTGGGTCAAATCCCACAGCACCGACACGCCTGACGATCTGCCCTCTGATCTGGAATTTGCGCAACGTGTCAACGGTTAGCCGATGGTGCCGAAATAGGACGCGGCAACTTCAGCATGCGCACCCGGGCCGTCTGCCGCATCAGTTCGGGGCCGCAGCCAAGCGAATGGGATTTATCTTTTCAGTTGCGGCACGTCGTCGACGTGTTACGGCGGCTCCGCACGGTCGTTCTGGGCGTGTTCATTCTGGGTTGTGTTCTGTCACTGCTCTATATCGCTGCGCAGCGCGAGATCAAGACGCTGAACGAACAGATACTGACCGTCGACCGCCAGATGATCGCGCTCCAGCGTCAGATCGCTGCGCCAGCGCAATCGCACGTCGAACTGCGCGAGCGCGAGCAGCAGCAGGCACAGCTTGGACTCTCTGGGCAAACAGCATGCGCTGCTGGCACGCAACGTCGAGGCGGTGAGCACCTCGATCCAAGGTCCGCCCAAAACGCAGCGCCAGATGTTTGTCGCTACGCAGCTAGGCCGAGGCCGCTTTGAACCGGCGCAATGCGGCAGCAACCCCTTATCAGCCCGAAACGCAGCGCCAAGCTGAGCATCTGACCGTGCCCGAACAAGCCGCGCTGCCCGTCCCCCCTACACCCGCGCGCAAATCACTGGGGCTTTCGCCAGCCTAATCGCCGGCGCGCCGCCACAGCCGATTATCACCCAAGACGCGCTCAGATACCCTGCGCACCAGTTAGCCGGAGCGCCGCCAGGTCAAGATTTCCTGTATCGTCGACACCGACACCCAACCTTCGCGCGGTGCGGGCGTCGGAAAACCTGCGGCAAAGCGGATATCGGCGAAGTCCGGATAGGCGCGCGCGATGACGTCATCGTGCAATATCTGATCGCGCGTGACGCTGTAGCGCAGCGACAGGCAGAACCGGACGAAATCAGTGCCTAGATTGCGGCAGAGGCAGAGGTCGAAGGGGGAAGAACGGCTTGTGGGGCGAAATTTGATCTCACTCTGTGTGCGGTGATACATTTAGAGTGTCTAGTAAGAGACTGATGCATCTTTATATTTATCGATAGTGGCGTCGATTCATCCCTGCGCCTTGTCGCCCGTGACCACATCGGTGTTCGCGCCACCCTGCCCCAGCATGTAGTCGTGCAGCGGCATCATCTGCGCGTGTTCGCCGGTGCAAAGGCTAGCCATCACCGCGACGCGCACCTACCGGGCAATCACCAGATCGGCGCACAGCCCACCCAGACGTTCGGAGCGGCCGAGCCGCAGGCTGCCGCCATGGGCGCGCACGATGTCGGTGGCGATCGACAGACCAAGGCCCACGCCCGGTCCCTGGTCCTGATTGCGCGCCGGCTCAAGCCGCGCAAACGGGCGCAGCGCCTCTTCCAGACGGTTCTCGGGGATGCCGGGGCCGTCATCCTCAATGCGGATACGCAGCGCGCGGTCGGTCAGCGCAACCGACAACTCGGCGCGGCTGCCATAGCGTACGGCGTTGCCAATGAGGTTGTCGATCGCGCGGCGGATCGCGACCGGGCGCAGTGGCACGGTGCCGCTGCCGGTAATCTCGTGCACAGTCGCGGGGATGCTGGCGCGCGCGCAATCCTCGGCGATGTGCCGGATCAGAGCGGCAGGATCGACTAGCTCAGGCTCGCCCTCGGACGCGCCGCGCGCAAAGTCGAGGAAGGCGTCCAGCAGACGCTCCATATCGCGCACGTCGCGCAGCATCGGCTCGCGCTCTTCGCTGTCGTCCAGCATCGCGAGGCTCAGCTTGAGCCGGGTGAGCGGCGTGCGTAGATCGTGGCTGACACCCGACAGCATCAGTGTGCGCTGCTCGATCTGGCGCTCGAGCCGGGCACGCATGTCCAAAAACGCGCTGCCGGCGGCGCGCACTTCGTTCGCGCCAGAGGGGCGATATGGCACGTTGCGTCCACGCCCGAATGCTTCGGCAGCGCGGGCCAGACGCGTGATCGGACGCAGCTGATTGCGCAGGTAGAGATAGGCGATAAGCGTCATCAAGACGCCAAAAAATATCATGTTTACAAATAGTTGATGCGGGTTTGATGCCGAAAACCGCCGCCGGTCCATGGTCAGGCGAATCGGGCCGTCCTTGCTGTTCATGTAGAGGCGCACGACCTGTTTGTTGCTCAGATCGATCGCGGCCAGCCTAGGCAAACGGCCGTCAATTTCGTTTAGCAGCACGATGCCGGTGACGTCATACCAGTGTCGCAAGTTGCGCGGCGGGATATCTTGGGGCGCGGCAGGTTCAATCGCGATTGCCAAGGCGGCGGCGATGGGTGCGGGATCGGGGCTGTTCATCAGCAGGCGCACCTCACGGCTGACCGAACTGGTCATCTGGCGCGTCACCCCCTCGAACAGGCGCTGCGCCGAGACGATCGACACCACCAGCAAGAGCGAGATCACCGGCAGCAGCAGGATCAGAAAGACCCGGCCATAAAGACCGCGGGGCATGGTGCGTTTGAGCCATCGAAATATCATGGCCGACGCTACGCCACGCGGCGCGGCAGGTGCAAGCGGATGCGCGCACCCTGCCCGTCCACCATGGTCGCTGGACGCCGCCCAAAGGCGCGGTTAGCCTGCTTCGGCAAGCCCGTTCAAGGATCGCCAGACCCGTGCCAGATACCCCAGATTTCGACCCCGTTCCCGGCATGGCCGAGACACTGGCGCCCGGCCTGAGGCGGATACTGGCGCCGAACCCGTCGCCCATGACGTATCGCGGCACGAATACGTACCTCATCGGCACGCGTGGGATCGCGGTCATCGACCCCGGCCCCGACGATGCAAGCCATCTGCGCGCGATCCTTGCCGCACTCGGCCCCGGCCAGTACGTGACGCATATCCTGATCACCCACACGCACCGCGATCATTCGCCCCTCGCACGTCCATTGGCGGCGGCGACCGGCGCGCCGGTACTGGCCTTTGGCAATGCCTCTGCCGGGCGCAGCGCGATCATGGAACGGCTTGCGGCGGACGGCATGATCCGGGGTGGCGAAGGCATCGATGCGGATTTCGCGCCGGATACCTGCCTCGGCGATGGTGAATCCGTCGTCGGCGATGGCTGGCAGATCGAGGCGATCTGGACCCCAGGTCATTTCGGCAATCATCTGTGTTTTGCATGGGGTGATGCGATTTTCACCGGCGATCTGGTGATGGGCTGGGCCAGTTCGCTGGTCTCGCCGCCCGATGGCGACGCGGCACAGTTCGTTGCATCCTGCCGCAGGTTGAGGGCGCGAGGCGCACATGTGCTGCATTCCGGCCACGGCGCACCTATTGCCGATCCCGCCGCGCGGCTGGATTGGCTGATAGCGCATCGCGCGGCCCGCGAGGCGGCGATCCTTGCCCAGCTAAGGCACGCTCCGGGAACAGCCGCCACGCTCGCAGCGGCAATCTATACGGACACGCCGGCAAAGCTGATGCCCGCTGCCGCGCGCAACGTGCTGGCGCATCTGATCGACCTCAGCGCGCGCGGAATGGTAGCGCCGGATGGGGCGATCAGGGCAGAGTCGGTGTTTGCGCTTGCGCCGGGCTAGTCGTCCAGCAACGCAGACAGATAGCTGCCGTAAGCGTTCTTTTTGAACAGATCCGCGCGCGCGCGCAGGCTGGCCGCGTCGATCCAGCCCGCGCGATACGCGATTTCGTCAGGGCATCCGATCTGAAGGCCTTGGCGTAGGGTCAACGTGCGCACGAAATTGCCCGCATCCATCAGGCTGTCATGCGTGCCGGTATCCAGCCACGCATAGCCGCGCCCCATCGTTTCGACCCTCAGGCTGCCCTCGGCGCGGTAAAACTCCAGCAGATCGACGATCTCCAGCTCGCCGCGCGGCGAGGGTTTGACCTGACGCGCGAGGTCCGGCGCACGCCCGTCCAGCAGGTAAAGCCCGGTCACTGCAAAGCTACTCGGCGGCACTTCGGGTTTTTCGATGATTGCGCGCACAGTGCCGTCTGGGTCGAAATCGACCACGCCATATCGTTCGGGGTCCGAGACGTGATAGCCGAAAACAGTGCCACCTTCGGGCCGCGCATCCGCCGCCGCCAGCATTTCCGGCAAGCCATGACCAAAGAAGATGTTGTCGCCCAGCACCATTGCAGACGGCGCACCATCGAGAAAATCCTCGGCCAGCAGATAGGCCTGCGCGAGGCCGTCGGGGCTGGGCTGCACGATCCACTCGATGGAAAGGCCCCATTGGCTGCCATCGCCCATCAGGCGCTGGAATTGCGGCTGATCGTCGGACGTGGTGATCATCGCGATCTCGCGGATACCGCCCAGCATGAGGACCGACAGCGGGTAGTAGATCATCGGCTTGTCATAGATCGGCAATAGCTGTTTCGACACACCCATCGTGATCGGATAGAGCCGCGTGCCAGAGCCGCCCGCCAGAATGATGCCCTTGCGTTTCATGCGGTCTCTCCAAGTTCTGCGATGGCGTCCGCCATGCCTTGGCGCCAATCGGGACGCGTCAGACCAAGCTGTGTCAGCGTGGCGCAGTCCAGCCGGCTGTCAGCGGGGCGGCGCGCGGGGGTGGGGTAGTCGCTGCTGGGGATGTCGTCGATGCGGCAGGCCAGCCCGGCCTCAGCCATGATAGCGCGTGCGAAATCGGCCCATGAGACGTCAGGCGCGCC
>RCMY010003499.1_pt1 | contig 13874 bp, 12 predicted proteins | sample 2041341 | NCBI WGS metagenome assembly RCMY01 (sample SAMN09708234, study PRJNA481090) | Marine sediment metagenome, whole genome shotgun sequencing project.
AGTGGTTTTTATCTGTATTAGATGATGCCATCAGCAGCGGTTTGCAGCGCTTTGAGCGCGTACTGTATAAAACCCGCTTCTGGCAGCAGCACGCACAAACCGTATTGGGCGAGCGCCAAATTAAAGTGCTCAATCGTCTGTTGGATAACCAAGGCGAAGAATTTACCCAGGGCATAAACGCCAGCAAATACCAGGCAATAGCCAAAGTCAGTAAAGCCACCGCCACTCGCGAGCTGGCCGACCTCGTACAAAAAAACTGTTTAACGAAGTTGCCCGGTGGCGGCCGCAGCACCCGTTATGCATTGGCCATTACCCTCACAACAAACGCCACCCAAACGAATAAGGCCCAATGAGCACCACTCTATGAGCACACAAGATCTAGTCGCCAAACTATGGAACTTCTGTAACCTGCTGCGCGACGACTGTGTGACCTACCACGAGTGCATCAGCAAACTGACCTTTATCGTCTTTTTGAAAATGGCCAAAGAAACAGGCATTGAAGATACGCGTACAGAAAAAGAAAAAAACCGAAAACTAAAGAAAAATGAAAAACGCAAAGAAGCCAATATTCCCGAAGAATGCCGCTGGGATGATCTCGAAGCCCACAATGCTGCATCGCGGTTAGACGAATACAAAAAATATCAATTCACCTGGGCTCCCGTGGCTCAACCATTACCCAGGCCATTTACAACAATGCCAGTACGGTCATGCGCAAACCCGCCATCGCCCGTTAAAATGACTGGCTAAGCAAATTCGCAGAAGAGGGCAATCCTGTTCCCTTGCGAGCGCCTTTCGGCTTTGTGTTTTGGTTGACTGAAGCAATGCATCCTTGCGAGTCAATGTCGATGCTTACAGCGTTTTGCCAACCGTATTGCTTGCACTCTGTGCTGGTTGACAGGTAGGCTTCTGTACATGCCTCACAATGCAGATCAAGTGGTCACACAACCAGCAAGCACGGGAGTTGTTGTAATCGGTGGAGGTATTGCAGGCGTATCAGCAGCACTGTTCCTCGCCGAGGCCGGTATCGCAACTGTACTGTGTGAGAAAGGTCGTATTGCCGGAGAGCAGTCATCGCGTAACTGGGGCTGGATCCGCAAGCAGGGACGCGCCTTTGAGGAGCTGCCACTGATGATCGAAAGCGCCCGTCTGTGGGAGCGAATCGCGTCTGAAGTCGCTGAAGACATCGGTTTTCGCAAGGGCGGCTCGACCTACCTTGCGAGTAACGAGTCGGAGCTAGCGGCGCGTGCGCTCTGGCTAGAACAAGCCAAGGGTTTTGGTGTCGATAGCCGGCTACTGGATGCTCGACAAACCAATAAGCTACTCGACAGGGAAGATGGACATTTTATCGGTGCTCTGCATACGCCCAGCGATGCGTATGCCGAACCTGCATTAGCGGTTCCTGCAATGGCGCGGCTGGTAGAAAGTAAGGGTGGCACCATTCTGGAGCGTACGGCCGTTCGCACATTGATACGCGAAGCGGGACGAGTGTGTGGCGTCGTCACTGAGCACGGTTCGATACGAGCCGATGGCGTCATCCTGGCGGGAGGCATCTGGTCACGCAGTTTGCTTGAGAACGAAGGGGTGAGTTTTCCGCAACTGGCGATTCGATCTTCGGCGTTGCGAACCACTCCTGCACCGCGCATCGCCACCAGTACTTTTGGTGCGCCGGGTGCGTCGATACGTCAGCGCCTGGACGGCGGCTACACCATCGGGCGCACGGGTGCTGCCAGTTTCGATATTATTCCGGCCTCATTGCGGCATTTCAGTGCGTTTCTGCCGCTTGTCAAGGAGCGTTGGAGCATCCTTAATCTATCGTTAGGGCCGTCATTTTTCGGCCCTTTGGGTTATCACCGCTGGAATCCTGACCAGGCGAGCCCGTTCGAAGCGGTGCGCACCATGGACCCGAAACCCGATCTTCGATTGCTGGACAAAGTCATGAAGAGCGCCCGGGAAATCTACCCGCAGCTCAGTCAGTCGCGTCCAGCACAAACCTGGGCGGGTATGATCGATGTAATGCCCGATGAGTTATGTACCGTGGGCACGTTGCCAGAATTGCCGGGGCTTGTGCTGGCCACTGGTCTTTCGGGCCACGGATTTGGTCTGGGACCTGGGGTGGGTATGCTGGCCGCCCAACTGGTTAGCGGCGGGACTCCGCAAGAGGGGGCAGAAGGTCTTGACCCTTCCCGTTTTCGTAGCACTGTCCGCTCGTCATCGAAAACAGATATTGCGGCCGCTCATCGCATTGACTCACCATTTTCGGCATGACACCAAATTCTTATAGTCGTGATAGTAGTGATGTACTTGTAGTTGGTGCAGGCATCACCGGAATTGCAAGCGCACTGGCGTTGGCTGAAAACGGTGTCACCGTATCAGTGATCGAGCGTTACCGTCCCGCCGCCATGGCCTCAGGCTGGACGCTTGCCGGTGTTCGGCAATCAGGCCGCGATCCTGCCGAACTCGCGCTAGCCAGGCGGGCAGTAGCGCTTTGGCAAAAGCTTGACGAACAGCTTGGTGCTCCGACCGGCTATCGCCAGACCGGTAATCTCAGGCTGGCTCGCAATGAGGCGGAAGCAACGATCATCCGTCAGCTTGTGGAAGAACAGCGTAGGGCTGGACTCGATATCGAACTGCTCAACGCGTCAGAACTGCAAAAGCAATTCCCCGCGTTGAGCGATACGCTGTGTTGCGCTTCACTTTGCCCAAGTGATGGACAGGCAGATCCGCTCGCAACGAGTGCTGCCTATCGCATCGCAGCGGAACGTTCAGGCGTGCGCTTCCTGACGACAACCTCTGTGCAACAACTGAATACACGGGCGGGGAGATTTCACTCACTGGAAACCAGCGCAGGTAACTTGCAAGCCGGAATTTGCATTCTAGCGACTGGCATTCAAACCAATGATCTTTTGCAACCATTGGCTTTGCCACTGCCCATTCAATGGGCGTTAGTAACCGTATTGCAAAGCGAGCCGCTACCCGCAATACTGACTCCCGTAATAGGTGTTGCCAATGCCGATCTGGCACTGCGTCAGCAAGCCGATGGCAGCCTGCGCATGACTAGTGGCGCAGAATTCACGAGGGCCGAACTGGTCGAAGAGGAAGGTCTACCCCGAGTGCACACAACAGCTACGTCGATAGAGGCAATCCGAACTCGCGTTGCTCAAGTGTTGCCGGCTGCCGCCAGCGCATCCATAACAGGTAGCTGGGGCGGACTGCTGGATATGACGCCTGATGGTCTGCCCGTCATCGATCATCTGCCTGGTATTACCGGGGTTATTGTGGCTGCCGGTTTTTCAGGCCACGGTTTCGGCATCGGACCTGCTGTGGGTGAAATGATCGCAGAACTCGCATTGCAGAAAACAACACGACTGCCCATCTCAGCATTCGCATTTGATCGATTTGACACCAGGCCCCGAGGCAAAAACCAACCATCCAGACCGGCGCTGCACGGGTGATCCGGTCTGCTCGCATAGCGTCGACTTTGGCCGATTTCGTGGTGGTCGGCGCTGGGTTGGTCGGTGCCTCTATTGCCTGGGGTTTAGCTAAAGCCGGAGCCAATGTAACTGTATTTGATGCCGGTGAGGATCGGCTGCATGCCTCGGCGGGAAATTTCGGTCTGGTTTGGGTTCAAGGCAAGGGCGCTACAGCGCCTGATTACGCACGACTTACACGACGTTCAGCAGATGCATGGGCGGCATTCGCCGAAGAGTTGGCGCCCGAGGACTTACTGCAACACCGGCAATGTGGTGGAGTCAAGATTGCTCTCTCTGAGAAGGAGTTGTCCTGCTTTGCCACGGCATTGGGTCGTCACCACAACAATCCTCACTTTATAGATAATGACACGCGTTTGATTGATGGACAGGAATTGCGCGAACGTATTCCGAGTATCGGTCCCGAAGCTATCGGCGGCACATGGTGCCCGCATGATGGACATGCCGACTCACTTGCTACATTGCAAGCGCTGCATCTACGGCTGGAACAGCATCCAAAGATATCGATAGTACGTCAGCGCGTAGAGAATGTGGATCCCGACTCGTCAACTGCCCGCTTTATTGTGATAGCCGCTGATACCCGTGTATTAACCGATCACGTGGTGCTGGCGGCGGGGCTTGGTAACCAGGCATTGGCCAGTAGTGTGGGGTTGCAGGCACCCGTGAGACCCGAGCGAGGTCAGATTCTGGTGACTGAGCGAGCTCCAGCGTTCCTCGATGTTGCTTGCCACAATGTTCGGCAGACTGGCGACGGCACTGTACTGCTGGGAGACAGCCATGAAGATGTTGGCTTCGACACCGGCGTGACTCAACAAGTCACCCATACCATCCTGCAGCGTGCAGTGCGCACGTTCCCGCATCTGGCGCAGCTGCGATTGCAGCGCACCTGGGGCGCTTTGCGTGTACTTTCGCCTGACGGATTGCCGATTTATCAGTGCTCCAAAGCCTATCCTGGCGTATCACTGATCACTTGTCACAGCGGAGTTACGCTGGCCGCGGTGCATGCATCAGAAGTCGCTGACGCCTTGATCGCAGATCGGCTGAATGAAACTTATCCTGCCTTTAGCGTCGACCGTTTCGAGAGTGCCGCATGAGTCAAACACAAGGCCCACTATGGCAACCAATAGGTGGGCCGATGGAGCGCGAACCTGGTCCCGAGATTGTGCTGTACGTTAACGGTCATCCGGTGATCGCAAAGTCGACCGATACTGTAGCTACAGCGCTATTACGCGCTGGCTATACACACTTTGGCCTCAATGCAAAAACAGGATTGCCGCTCGCCCCGAACTGCTTGATGGGGGTATGTTTTGGCTGCGTCTGCACAATCGATGGTCGACCGGGCACCCAGGCCTGTCTAGAGCCTGTACGAGAGGGTTTGGTCATCACGACGGATGATTCGAATCAATGAACGATACCGTTGATGCAATCATTGTCGGTGCAGGGCCTGCAGGTTTGGCTGCTGCTGCCGTACTTGCAACGCAAAAACGTAGTGCCTTGCTGATTGATGAACAGGTCAGTCCCGGAGGACAGGTCTGGCGTAATACAAATCCGGCACATCAATGGCCAGGAGTGATCTATAGTCCTGCCAGTACAGTCATCGATGTCAACGCACAAGAGACCATCAGTGTCACCTGGTTGCAGCACACACCTGGTGGCAAAGTAATGCGGGAAACCCAAGCGCGCGCTCTGATCATCGCAACGGGTGCAATGGAGCGCCCGTTGTTGTTCCCAGGTTCGCAGTTGCCGGGCGTGATGGGCATCGGTGCAGTACAAAGTGTGTTAAAGCAAGGGCGATTAGTGCCCCGCGGACCAGGTGTGATCCTGGCAGGCCATGGACCTCTTTTACTGTTGACTGTAAAGCAGATCATTGAGCAAGGCGCGTCCATCGACGCCGTGCTGGATTTATCGATCCCGGGCGCACGACAAAAAGCCGCAAAGTGTTTGCCAGGTGCACTGATGGCGGATCCCTCCTTGCTCTTTCAAGGCATGCAACTGCTGCGTAGCTTTCGCAAAATAGGAATTCCAGTCTGGAATAATGTGACGGCGTTGCAGGCCCTCGGAGATGGTCATATTGAGCGGTTGCAATTCGTAGCTGATGGCCGCCAGCAAAGAATGCCTGCACGCTTGCTGGCTGTGCATGATGGCGTACTACCTAATACTCAACTGACGCGCCTGTTGAACCTTGAGCATCGCTGGAACGAAAGGCAGCAGTCATTTAATCCACTTACACTGACAAATGGGCAAAGTTCGCACCCACAGATCTGGATAGCCGGTGATGGTGCTGGTATTGCCGGCGTTGATCTGGCGGTGCAACGCGGACGGCTTACGGGCAAGGCTGTAGCTTACGCACTTGAAGCGTCGTCAACGCACGCAGTGAAAAATCACGATAACGTGAATGCCCTCAGTCTGGAGCGCAGTATAAGACGTAGACTGCCTGCAAGGCATTTTATCGATACGCTATACCCTCCGTTGCCGGTAGATCATCTGGCCACTGGTGACACAATTGTCTGTCGCTGTGAGGCGATCACCCTGGATACTATTCGCAGAGCCATCGTGCAGGGCGCCGTAGGGCCTAATCGCGTCAAGACGTTCACCCGATGTGGTATGGGGGCCTGTCAGGGTCGCCAGTGCGGTACACAGCTGACGCGTATTGTGGCGCAATCGACTGGTCGCCCCGTCGACGCTATCGGTGCGTTGCGCATCCGACCGCCGCTGAAACCGACACTGATTGCAGACTATCTCGGCATGGATTTCGCCAAATCGCAGAATGTGGGCGCTGGCGGATGACATACACTGCATCGAATCGCGTTGTCGATGTCATTGTCATTGGTGGTGGCTTGATAGGCTTGAGCGCAGCCCTTGCACTACGTCAGAGAGGTATGGACGTTACGGTGCTTGAAGCCACCACCCTTGCACGCCATGCCTCTTCTGCCAGTGCGGGAGGTGTGCGCAGCTTGAACCGTCATCCGGCGGAGATCGCACTGGTACGCGCTTCGCTTCCTATGTGGGCAACGCTGGCAAAAGAACTTGGTCACCCTTGCGGCTTTAACGTCTCAAGCCAGATGCGAGTGGCCGAAGATGCCGACGGACTTGATGCACTGACGGCACGTGCCGAGCTGACCCAGGATCTGGGTTACACCCATGAACAATTGATTGGTGCTAATGCACTACGCTCTCGATTACCACGCTTGGCTCATCACTGCCACGGTGCATTGCTGGTTGAGGATGACGGGTTTGCCGATCCTCTGGCTACCGTCCACGCGTATAGACAGGCTTGTATTAATGCAGGTGTGTCCCTGCTGGAAGGCGTACGGGTGATGACGATTGGCCGAGATTCCGCCGGACTGCATCTACACTGCAACGCAGTTGGAGAAGCTGTACACCGTGATACGCATACGGTCGAATACCGCTGTCGTCATTGCGTGAACGCTGCGGGTGCCTGGGGCGGTGCCATTAGTGAAGCCGCTGGTGAGTCCGTTCCGCTGCGCCCTGCCGCATTGCAAATGGCTGTCACTGAACCAGTGCCACATTTTGTCTCGGCCGTCGTCGGTTGCCATGGCAGAAAGCTGTCGTTGAAGCAAACCGCGGCGGGCGCGGTGTTGATCGGCGGAGGCTATGAGGGACAAGTCCAGATAGACCCGCACGATGGATTGCGTGGCACGCTAAACCACGCACTCGCCGCGGAAAATCTCGCCAATGCAGTGGCGTTGTTTCCGCACCTGCAACAGCTGCGAGTAGTGCGCCAGTGGGCCGGTATCGAGGGCATGATCGTCGACTCACTGCCGGTATTGGGGCATAGCCATCAATTGCCGGGACTAATCCACGCATTCGGCTTTTCAGCCCACGGATTTGCCTTGGTACCTGTGGTTGGTCCACTGGTGGCTGACATCGCAGAAGGGCGTACTCTGAATTTGCCGATCAAGGCGTTTGCTGTCGATAGGTTCGGGCAACACAGGAGCACTCAAGCGGCATGATAGATCCTCAGAACAGGGTGGTACTGGTATCGGGTGCCAACCGCGGCATCGGCCACGCCATAGCCGTCTGTCTGCACGACAAAGGCTACACCATTAGTGCCGGTGCACGCGATGTAGACGCGTTAGGCGGAGCGCTGGCCCACCTGGGCGATGAGCGCCTGCTGCTGGCTCACTACGATGCCTCTGATCGCCAGTCGCAGGATCAATGGGTAGAGAATACTCTGGAGCGTTTCGGGCGCATCGATGCGCTGGTCAACAATGCAGGCACCGGCAACACATTTCGAATCGACGAGGGTGATGAGTCCGAGCTGGATGCCTTGTGGGCAATCAATGTCAAAGGTCCCCTGTTTCTAACGCGTGCCTGCCTGCCAGCATTGAAAGCCACCGGGCAAGGCCGGATTGTGAACATCGGATCGCTCTCTGGCAAACGGGTACGCAACGATAACGCCGCTTACAATCTGTCCAAGTTTGCCGTGATGGCACTAACGCATGGCACTCGTCGGCTGGGTTGGGATGACGGTGTACGCGCCACGGTGCTATGCCCGAGTTTTGTAGCTACGGATCTGACTGCCGGGGTAACCAGGATCACACGCGAAGAGATGATTGAGCCTGCTGATCTGGCCGAGATGGTCGCCATGGTCATCGCTTTGCCGAATACCGCCGCCGTGGCTGAATTACTGGTGAATTGTCGATTGGAAGATACTTTGTAACGGCTGATAATTTATCAAATATGTTGCGGGAACACAGATTCGCAATCCCACAGTACTAATTGTATGATCCCAAGTAGCTCGAATGAAGCTGCGAATTCCAAAAGGAGAATAGTGTCATGAGGTACTCGATTCGATCGTTGCTGGTATCTGCCTGCGTCATTGCGGTCACAGCATCCAGCACTGCCTGGGCGGCGCAGACAACCCTGAATATTGGTATGGCCAGTGCCGATGCAGGCAAGCTTGACCCACACATCGCCACCACGACACCTGACAAAGGGTTGCTGCACTGGATGTTCAGCGGACTTGTCCGTATTCAGCCCGGCAAGGCCAGCCCTGAGTTCATCGAACCGGATATCGCCAATAGCTGGACCACGTCTGCGGATGGTCTGACCTGGGTGTTCTCCTTGCGCGACGATGTAATGTGCCATGGAGACTATGGAAAACTGGATGCGGGCGACGTTGTCTACTCTCTGAACCGATCGGCCAATACTGACACCTCCGGTTTTGCCGGTGACTACGCTGCCTTTGAAAGCGTGGAAGCCACGGGTGAGCACGAAGTGACTATCACCTTGTCTGAGGCAGTGCCAAGCCTGCTTGGGTCATTGGTGCCATATCACGGCGGCAACATCGTCTGCCAGGATGCGGTAGAGAAGCTCGGTGAGGACTACGCCCGCACACCGATTGGCACGGGCCCTTTTGCCTTCGCCGAATACCAGCCTCAACAGTATGTGAAGCTTGTTGCCAACGAGAATTACTACCGCGGCGCACCGGCAATCAAGGAAATTTACTTTCGCTACATTCCGTCTGACGCGAGCCGCGATCTGGCTTTCGAAACCGGTGAGATCGACATGATCTATGGCCGTCAGGACCAAACCTGGGTTGAGCGTATTTCCAAGCTACCGGGTACTACAGTCACGGTGATGCGCCCTGGCGAAATGTCACAGCTGTCACTGAATATCACCTCGCCACCACTCGACAATATCCTCGTACGTCAGGCGTTTGCACACGCGATCGATCGCGAAACGATGGTTGCATTCAAGGGGGCCGATGTCACCTTGCCGGCTATTTCGGTGGTTCCCGAAGGCTATCTTGGTTATACGGATGACGTCACTAAATATGAATTCGATGTCGACAAGGCCAAAGCGCTGCTGGTCGAAGCCGGTTATCCAGATGGAGTAACAATCAAGGCCATACACACGACGCTGCCGGGCATGCTCAGCACGATGGAAGCCGTTCAGTCATTACTGCGCGATGCCAATATCAACATGGAAATCGAACTCGTCGAGCACGCCACTTTCCACGAGCAGATTCGAGCGGATCAGAGTCAGGTTGTGCATTACTCGGCCGCGCGCTTTCCGGTAGCCGACACCTACTTGACCCAGTTTTTCCATTCTGACTCGATCGTTGGCAAACCTACGGCTGTAACAAATTTCAGTCATTGCGATGTTGCGGATGCAGAAATCGAAGCAGCCCGTAGCGAACCAGACAATGCGCGTCAGTTGGAACTGTGGGCCCAGGCTCAACAGAAGATCAGTGACGCCATCTGCGCGGTGCCTATCTATCAGAATCTGCAATTGTGGGCCTGGAAGGACACACTGGATCTGGGCTATGACATGGAAGGCTCATTGAACTTGAGTCCGGCAATTACCGAATCATCAAAGTTCGTCGAGTAAGCAATTCGGCCAGACGCTCTTAACTTTGCGTTTGGCCGTTTAATGATCTTGTGACAACCGGTAGACGCAGCTCATGAGTGGGTTCATTCTCAAACGATTAGGCTTTGCCTGCATAACGTTGTTGGCGGTGCTGACTATCGTGTTTTTCCTTGTGCGTATTCTGCCAGGTGATCCTGCCATGGTGATTCTGGGTGACCAGGCCAGTCAGCAGGCTATAGAAACCATGCGTGCTCGATTGGGGCTCGATCAACCACTGATCTTCCAGTACATCGAGTTCATGCAAGGCGTACTGGTGGGTGACTGGGGTACCTCACTGGTATCGGGTCGTCCTGTTATCCAGGAAATCCTCAGAGTGCTGCCCGCCACTATCGAGCTCACGGTTTCGGCATTGCTGTTGGGGGCCATTATTGGCATACCATTAGGCGTGTGGTCGGCAATTCGTCGCAACTCCATCCCGGACTACGTGATTCGCCTGATATCACTGTTGGGTCTGTCGTTTCCGGCCTTCGTCTCCGCGGTGCTGCTGTTATTTGCCTTTGCGATATCACTGCGGTGGTTTCCAGTCATGAGCACCGGTCAAGGCACGACGATCGGTGAACGGTTGTCTGATCTGGCGCTACCGGCCATTAATCTCGGGTTGATCATGGCGGCCTATATCACTCGAGTCTCGCGCTCGGCAATGCTTGAGGTTCTCGGCCAGGACTACGTGCGCACTGCCAAAGCCAAAGGCATAGCTTTTCGCGCCATCATCTGGAGGCATTGCCTGCGCAACACCATGATACCCGTGGTCACTGTCATAGGACTTTACCTTGGTATCTTGATCGGCAATTCAGTATTGACAGAGATTGTCTTCAACCGACCTGGCCTCGGCCGACTGATTGTGGGCGCGCTGAATCAACGCGATTACACGATGCTGCAGGGCATGATGGTGATCTACACGTTGATGGTGGTGGTTGTAAACCTGTTGACCGATCTAACCTACGGTTTGATTGATCCGAGGATCAAATACTCGTGAGCACCGGTAGCCCGTCCGCCAAGTCCGCGGTCAATGCGAGTCAACTTACTTACTACAAAGCCACGCTAAAAGCGCTTTCAGTAGGACTGATCAATGCCTTCAATACCAATAAGACATCCTGGATAGGATTGGGTCTGTTTGCATTGATGGGCGCGCTGGCACTGGCGGCGCCCTGGATCGCGCCACACGATCCACTCGATCAGAACATTCTGAAACGTTTGAAAGGCCCATCACCCGAATTCTGGATGGGTACTGACGCCTACGGGCGAGACATTTTAAGCCGCATCCTTTACGGAGCTCGCATATCCTTGATGATCGGCCTGGTGTCGATCACCGTTGCGCTGTTGATCGGTACCACTATCGGCCTTTTGGCTGGCTATTTCGGAGGCCGTACCGACATCATCGTGATGCAGATCATGGATGTGCTGCTGGCCTTCCCCTCACTGATTCTCGGCTTGATCATTGTTGCCATGTTGGGACCCAGCGTGTCTAACTTGATCATTGCGATTGCGCTGACCGCCATCCCTCCGTTTGCACGAATCGCTCGCGCACCCACCATCGTCGTCAAGGAACGCGAATTCATCGAGGCCGGGCGTGCGTTAGGTTATTCACACCTGCGCCTGATGAGTGGTCACATCTTGCCGAATATCTTACCCGAGGTCCTGGTGATGGGATCTTTGTGGATGGCAACCGCTATTCGGGTGGAAGCGTCCCTCGCATTCATTGGCCTCGGTGTCAGCCCGCCCACAGCGACCTGGGGCGGCATGATCCGCGAGGGGTTTGAGAACATTCTCGATAATTTCTGGCTTGCCTTCTTTCCATCGATTGCCATACTAATCGTCGTTTTTGCGTTGAACCTGCTCGGTGACGGTCTGCGCGATGCCATCGACCCTCGTCTCAGAGGGGAGGAATGACATGACAAATCCGATCCTCAACGTTTCTGAACTGACGACCTCCTTTCGAGTCGATGGCAAGTGGATGCCTGTTGTGCGCGATCTCAGTTTCCAGATCCGGTCACGCGAAACCGTGGCGGTGGTCGGTGAATCCGGCTCAGGTAAGTCGGTAACCGCCCTGTCGATAATGCGACTTGTAGCGGAAGCGACCGGTCGCATAGAGGGCCGGATAGAACTGGAGGGCAAGAGCCTGCTGGACCTTAGTGAACCTGACATGCGTGATATACGTGGCGGCAGTATCGGCATGATCTTCCAGGAACCAATGACCAGCTTGAATCCGGTGCTGACGGTTGGTTTCCAGGTAGCAGAAGTGCTGCAGCGTCACCGTGGTATGGACGCGGCAGCTGCGCAAGCGGAAACACTGCGCCTGTTTGATCTGGTTCGTATTGCCGACGCCAAAAACCGCCTGCACGAGTTTCCACACACCTTCTCCGGTGGCATGCGTCAGCGTATCATGATCGCCATCGCGCTTGCCTGTCAGCCACGGCTGTTGATTGCCGATGAACCCACCACCGCGCTGGACGTAACGATACAGGCGCAGATCCTGGAACTTATTCGCGAACTGCAGAGTGATGTCGGCATGGCGGTCATGTTCATCACTCATGACATGGGTGTGGTTGCAGAAATTGCTGATCGTGTTGTGGTTATGCTTACCGGCGATAAGGTCGAGGAAGGCACCGCTGAATCTTTGTTTGCGCACCCAAAGCATATCTATACCCGCAAGCTTCTGGCGGCTGTGCCGCGGTTGGGCTCATTGTCCAGTACCGACATGCCCAGACGGTTTCAATCTGTCGAAGTGATGGGAGAGGCGCAAGCCGACGAGCCAGACAATCGAGGCAATGTGATCCTGGATGTAAGGCATCTTTCGACTCGATTTCCTGTGCGCGGTGGCTGGTTGGGACGGGTGCGGGGTCAGGTGCACGCGGTGGAAGACGTATCGTTTACTCTGCGCCAGGGAGAAACGCTGGCCTTGGTGGGTGAATCGGGTTGCGGTAAATCTACAACCGGGCGATCGATACTACAACTCGTGAAACCGGCAGCCGGAGAGATCCACTTCGAGAATACTGATTTGACTACCGCCTCAGCGGAGACTGTCCGGCAGGCAAGGCAGCGCATCCAGATGATCTTTCAAGATCCTTACGGCTCACTCAATCCTCGCAAAACCGTCGGTGCGGCGATACGCGAACCGATGATCGTGCACGGGCTGCGTACACGCTTCGACGCCGACCGTGAAGTGCTTAGATTGCTTGACACTGTTGGTTTGTTACCAGAACACGCGTTGCGGTTTCCGCATGAATTTTCCGGTGGGCAGCGCCAGCGCTTGTGCATCGCTCGCTGCCTGGCGATGCAACCCCAACTGATTGTGGCCGACGAGTCGGTCTCCGCACTGGATGTCTCGATACAGGCGCAAGTGATCAATCTGTTGCTTGATTTGCAACGTGAATTGAAGCTGGCCTACCTGTTTATCAGCCATGACATTGCTGTAGTGGAACGTGTCAGTCACCGGATAGCGGTGATGTACCTTGGGGAAATCGTTGAGATCGGTCCACGCCGCACGATACTCGACCATCCACAGCACCCCTACACACAGAAGCTAATCGCAGCTGCGCCGATTCCCGATCCCGCAGCCCGACGTGCAAGGGCGGGACTGATGAGTGATGAACTCAAAAGCCCAGTGCGCACGCTGGATTGGATATCCAACCCTCGACCGCTTGTACAGCATGGTGAGGATCACTGGGTGCGCCAGTCTTGATGTTATGCAATTCGATGGCGTTGTTTTCTGTATTCCTGCATTGCGGAGTACGCTTCGGGTAATCCATCGTGGAAGGTGCTCATCCATTTGTCCACTCGCATCCCGAAAAATATCTGCCGTCGTATTGTCGACAACGAGCTGAGCTCGTATCAGCAAGGTCACCGACAGAATTGCGGAAGCCGTCGGACGAACTGCTGCGATTTGTTCGTGAAGCTAGAAATATCCTGTTAATCAGGCAGTCTTGAAACACCGCGAACCGCAGGTCCTTCGATCCTATTACATTGTAAGCACAGATACACGCCCCCCAG
>RCMY010003500.1_pt1 | contig 13873 bp, 11 predicted proteins | sample 2041341 | NCBI WGS metagenome assembly RCMY01 (sample SAMN09708234, study PRJNA481090) | Marine sediment metagenome, whole genome shotgun sequencing project.
TTTTAATGAGTTAAACAAACTTAGAAGCCTTTTTTATTCCAAATTTACGTTAATATATGCACCAGATTTGTCACTTGCGAAAGTTCAGTAATATATATATATAATAATGCTTAACTTTGTAACTGTTGTTAATAATAATCAGAAAACATGAAACGAAAAAACGTATTATTGAGACGCCTTCTTGTTGGCGCAGCTATGGTTACGTCGGTGTTGGCAGTAAAAGCAGCACCTGACAAGAACTTTTACATCTTCCTTTGTTTTGGACAATCCAATATGGAGGGCAATGCTAAGATTGAACAAGAGGATTTAGTTGGTGTTGACAGTAGATTCCAAATGATGGCTGCTGTGGATGACCACAAACTAGGCAGAAAACAAGGACAATGGTATACAGCTATTCCTCCTTTGTGCCGTGAGAATACAGGACTCACTCCTGTTGACTATTTCGGAAGAACAATGGTTGAACGCTTGCCGAAAGATGTAAGAGTTGGAGTCATAACAGTGGCTGTTGGTGGCTGCCATATTGAAACATTTATGCGCGACTCTGTTGATAACTACGTAAAGACTCGTGCTCCGCAGTGGATGAAAGGCATGCTGAAAGCTTATGGCAATAATCCATATAAGCGTATGGTGGAATTGGCTAAGAAAGCTCAGAAAGAGGGTGTGATAAAAGGCATACTTTTGCACCAAGGTGAGTCAAACACTGGTGACAGAATGTGGGGAAATAAAGTGGCTTTTGTCTATAATCAGTTAATTGCAGATTTGCATTTAAAGTCAGAAGATGTACCTTTGCTTGCCGGTGAAGTAGTAAGAGCTGGTGGTAAAGGCCGTTGTATAGCAATGAATCCAATTATCGACGCACTTCCTGAAACGATTCATACCGCTCATGTAATTTCATCAGAAGGCTGCACAAGTGGTCCTGACGATCTGCATTTTGATGCAGCAGGTTATCGTGAACTCGGTCGTCGCTATGCATATAAGATGCTGTCGCTTCTTGGTTATCCTGTTTTCACACCTATAGCTATCCCTGCAGATGCTGTTGTTGCTTCAACTGCAGAACCAGGTAATGATTTCCCAAAGATTGATAGTAATCATCGTGCTTATTTCAGTCTTTATGCACCTAATGCCAAAAATGTAAAGGTAGATGTATGTGGGAAGAAATATGATATGCAGCGTGATGAAAAAGGAACTTGGACAGCTGTAACTGATCCATTGGTTGTTGGTTTCCATTACTACTTTATGTTGGTTGATGGTGTTCAGATTGTGGATCCTGCAAGTGATACATTCTTTGGATGTTGTCGTCAAGCAGGAGGTATCGAGATTCCAGAAGGGCCAGAAGGAAATTACTATCGTCCTCAGCAAGGTGTAGCCAAAGGACAGGTTCGCTCTTTCACATATTATGCAGAGTCTACAAAAGAATGGAGACGCGCAATGGTTTATACTCCTGCTGAATATGAAAAAGGAAATAAACGTTATCCTGTATTGTACTTGCAGCACGGTATGGGAGAAGATGAAACTGGATGGAGTCATCAGGGACAGATGCAGAACATTATGGATAATCTAATCCAGAGTGGAGAAGCAGTTCCTATGATTGTAGTTATGGAAAGCGGTGATGTTAAAGCTCCTTTCAAAGGTGGGCCAAATGAAGCTGGACGTAGCTCTTATGGCGCTACTTTCTATAAAGCATTATTGAATGATTTAATTCCAACTATCGATAAGACATTCCGTACAAAGACTGATCGTGATAACCGCGCAATGGCAGGACTATCATGGGGTGGACACCAAACTTTTGACGTAGTGTTTACAAATCTAGACAAGTTCTCTTATGCTGGAGGATTTAGTGGTGCAATATTCGGACTTGATATGAATAAGACTTACGATGGTATTTTCTCTCGTCCTGATGAAGTAAATTCAAAATTGCATTATCTTTTCCTTGGATGCGGAAGTTTAGAAAATATGGGTACAGATAAATTGATTCAGGATTTGCGCAATGCTGGCGTAAAGGTTGATAGTTATGTATCTCCTGGAACACTTCACGAGTGGTTAACATGGCGTCGTTGCCTAAAGGAATTTGTTCCACATCTTTTCAAAAAATAATTATATCTTAAAATGAATAAGCTCAGAAATATCACTTTAGTATTTATCTCATTATTGGCTATGCCTATATTTGCGGCAAGCCGTTTCGTAAGTTTCACTTCGGGCGATGTTATGCTCAATCACAATGGCTGCGTAAGTCTTTATGTCGGTCAGAATGAGATGAAGGGAGTTGGAATAGCTCTCAATAATTTGGCTGAAGACATAAATAAAGTTTGTGGCGCTAAGGCTGTGTTTACAGATGCTGCTAAGGCTAACGTTGTAGTTGGTACATTAGGGCATTCTGCCATCATTGATAAATTCATAAAGGAAGGTAAGATTGATGCTCGCCAACTTCGAGGAAAGAGAGAAACGTATATCATCACTGTTGTTGGTAACCAACTTGTAATTGCTGGTAGTGACAGACGTGGAGCAATATATGGTATTTATGAAGTTTCTTCGCAGATAGGAGTATCTCCTTGGTATTTCTGGGCTGATGTTCCTGTAGAACATCATGATAATATTTATATAAATAAAGGCACGTATAGTGACGGAACTCCTTCCGTCAGCTATCGTGGACTTTTTCTTAATGACGAGGCTCCTTGTCTCACTTCATGGGTAAAAAATACTTATGGTACAAACTATGGTGACCATAGATTTTATTCACGTGTGTTTGAGTTGATACTTCGTCTCAAAGGTAATATGCTTTGGCCTGCGATGTGGAGCTGGGCATTTTATGCAGATGATGCTGAAAATAGTAAGACCGCCGATGAAATGGGAGTTATTATAGGAACATCACATCATGAACCTATGGCACGTAATCATGAAGAATGGTCGCGTCACAGAAAAGAATATGGAGCATGGAACTATAAAACTAATCAAGCGACTCTAGATAAATTCTTCCGTGAGGGTATTGAAAGAATAAAAGGTAAAGAAGATGTTGTAACAATAGGAATGCGCGGTGATGGCGATGAGGCTATGAGTGCAGAGGCAGATACTAAACTTTTGCAACAGGTAATAGCAAATCAGCGTAAAATTATCACTGATGTGACAGGAAAGAAAGCTTCGAATACCCCACAGGTATGGGCTTTATATAAAGAAGTTCTTGATTATTATGACAAAGGCATGCGTGTGCCGGATGATGTGACAATAATGCTTTGTGATGATAATTGGGGAAATATCAGAAGAGTTCCAAATGCTAAAGAGAGAAAACACCCTGGAGGTTGGGGACTCTACTATCATGTAGATTATGTTGGTGCTCCGAGAAATACGAAGTGGTTGAATGTAACTCCTTCGCAGAACATGTGCGAACAGCTTAAACTAGCATACAACAACGGAATAAATCGTATCTGGATTCTTAATGTCGGAGATCTTAAACCGATGGAATATCCAATATCTCTATTTATGGATATGGCATGGAATACAGACAAATATACGCCAGAGAATGTTACCGAACATACGTTGGCATTCTGTAAACAGCAGTTTGGTGAAAAGCAGGCTGCTGAAGCTGCAAGAATACTAAATCTTTTGTGTAAATACAATGGTCGTGTTACTCCGGAGATGCTAGACAAGAATACATATAATCTAGAAACGGGTGAATGGCAAAAAGTAGTTGCACAATATCAACAGTTAGAAGTTGAAGCATTGCGACAATATATCACGTTGCGCCCAGACCAACGCGACGCTTATAATGAACTTATCTTATTCCCTGTTCAGGCTGTGGGCAATTTGTATTACATGTATTATGCCCAAGCGATGAATAATAGCCTTTATAAAAATAATGATCCAGCTGCGAATATATGGGCAGAACATTGTGAGCAGGCTTTTAAACGCGATTCAATGTTATGTGCAGCCTATAATCATGATATTGCCGGAGGAAAATGGAATGGAATGATGACTCAGAAGCATATTGGATATAAAATATGGGATGATAACTTTCCACATGATATGATGCCAAAAGTATATAGAGTTACTGATATTACACCAGGTGGTTTTACATTTAGTGGTAATAATGGCTTTGTTTCAATGGAAGCAGAACATTATAATACTGCGACCCCGGCATATTCTAAGGCTGAATGGACTGTGATGCCTTATATGGGACGTACACTGAGTGGACTTACTCTTATGCCAAATACCAGTGCTACTGATGGTGCAAGTGTGACATATAAGTTTAGTGCTTCAGATAATAAGATGGATAGCGTTAAGATTCATGTTGTTGTGAAATCAACGCTTGATTATCTTAATAAAGGTGGACTTTCGTATTATGTATCTCTTGATAATGGAGAAAAGGTGAAAGTCAACTTTAATAATAAACTAAACGAACGCCCAGAAAATATATATTCAATATATTATCCAACTGTAGCCAGAAGAATTGTGGAAAGTGTTGTTACACTTCCTTTGAATAAAAATATAGATATTCATAGTTTGGAGTTATCTCCAGTCGATCCAGCAATCGTTTTCGAAAAGATTCTAGTTGACTATGGAGGTTATAAGAATACCTATTTGTTTATGGACGAGAGTTTTCATAACAAGAAATAGGAATCGATGATTTTCTTTTGATTTATGATTAATTTATTGTTTAAATTATTATCTTTGCATAAAATATAGTTGCAATAGGCGCAATTTTCGAGCAATTTTGATTATTCAGTTTTCGTTCGCCGTATTTTTACAATTATTAATCATAAATCAAAAGAGTTTTTCTATGACTTTAGATTTTATTTTACGCTTGTTTGTCGCATCCATATTGGGTGGTCTGATAGGTCTTGAACGAGAGTATCATGAAAAGGCTGCCGGACTGCGTACCCATTTTCTTGTTGCACTAGGTTCTGCGTTATTTATGATCGTATCAGCTTATGGATTTGATGGAGTTCTTACGGATTCACATATGCGTCTTGATGTATCTAGAATAGCAGCACAAGTGGTGAGCGGCATTGGCTTTATTGGAGCAGGAACAATCATATTTCAAAAAAATGCTATTCATGGACTCACTACTGCTGCCGGTGTATGGGTTACTGCTGCCATTGGACTTGCTTGTGGTGCCGGGATGTATCTTTTAGCATTGGTGGCATCGCTGTTGGTACTTATTGGTTTAGAGGCTTTCAACTATTTGTTGAAAATCCTTGACGATAGACAAGAGGAAACAAAAGACAAATGAACGTTGCCGAATTTATTAATTTGCATAAATCGGAAGATGTGCGCCAGCTTGCTTTTCTTGCGGCTAAGTATCCCGATATAGATATGCCTTGGGCGCTTGATCAAATTAGAGGATGGCAGATAGCCCGTAGTAAGTTGCCTTCATGGGCCGAGAAACAAGGAATGATATATCCGCCTCATATTTCAATGGAACAATGTTCTAGCGAGTTCACGGCAAAGTATAAGGCTTCTGTTTGTGAAAGATTACAATCAGAAAGCAAAGATAAGCTGTCGTTGTTAATAGATCTTACTGGTGGATTTGGAGTTGACTTCTCCTATATGTGCCGCAATTTCGATCGTGCTGTATATATAGAGCGCCAGCATCATCTGTGCGATATTGCAGAGCATAATCTTGATTTGTTGGGAATGCATCATACTGATGTGAAATGTGGTGATGGTGTAGATTATCTTCATGCGATGAAATCTGAGAATGCTGTGATTTATCTTGATCCAGCAAGACGTGATGTTCATGGAGCAAAGACCTATGCAATAGAAGATTGCACACCAGATGTAGTTGAACTATGCGATGAACTAGTTGAAAAAGCTTTTGCGGTGATTATCAAATTATCGCCTATGCTTGATTGGCACGTTGCTGTAGAAAAATTAAAATATGTAGCAGAGGTACATGTTGTGAGCGTTGATAACGAATGTAAGGAGTTGCTATTGGTGTTGCGTAAGGATTCTGCACAACCCGTTAAATTGTTTTGTGTGAATAATGAAGATGTGTTTATTACCACACAAGAATCATCCGAAGTTTCTTTGTTGCCAATTTCTATTGATGATGCCAAATGCCTTTATGAACCAAATGCGTCGATAATGAAAATGGGCTGTTTTAATCAACTATCCTCACATTATAAGGTAAATAGTATAGGAAAAAACTCTCATCTATTTGTTTCAAACGATGAAATCAATGATTTTCCAGGACGTAGATTTCACATTATGTCAATATCATCATTTAATAAAAAAGAATTAAAGCAAAAGTTGAAAGATATTAAACAGGCAAATATCACTGTGAGGAACTTCCCTTTGTCAACAGAACAGCTACGTAAACGATTAAAAATAAAGGATGGAGGCAATATTTATATCTTTGCAACGACTCTTCATAATGTTCTATATGCTTTAATAATCTGCAAAAAAATGAAGTAAATTTTGAAATGTGCATGATTTTAATTAAATTTGCATGTTTTAAATATTAAAAATAAAAAGAATAATGTCATTAGTAAAAATTAAGAAGGTCGAAACAAAGAAGGATCTAAAGACCTTCATAGAATTTCATTATGACCTTTACGAAGGCAATGAGTATGATGTTCCTAATCTTTACAGCGATGAATTAAATACACTTTCTCCAAATAAGAATGCTGCGTTTGATTTTTGTGAAGCTCAATATTATATTGCTTACAAAGACGGGAAGGTTGCAGGTCGTGTAGCGGCTATTATAAACAATAAGGCAAATGAAAAATGGAATAAGAAGTCTGTACGCTTTGGTTGGATAGACTTTATTGATGATATTGAGGTAAGTCGTGCACTTTTAAAAGCTGTTGAAGATTATGGTAAACAAAAGGGCATGAACGAGATCGTAGGTCCGCTTGGATTTACTGATATGGATCCAGAAGGTATGCTTACATGGGGATTTGATAAATTGGGCACAATGCCTACGATATATAATTATCCTTATTATCCAGAGCATATTGAGAAGCTTGGTGGCTTTGAAAAGGACAATGACTATGTTGAATATTACCTTCCAGTTCCAGAAGCGATACCAGAAAGATATTCTAAGTTGGCTGAGATGGTAATGAAGCGCTATAACTTGAAAATTCGTAAACTCACAAAGAAAGATGTTTATGAAGGTGGTTATGGTCGTAAGCTGTTTGGTCTTATCAATGATACATACACAGATTTATATGGTTTTGCTGAATTAACTGATAGGCAGATAGATCAATATGTCAAGATGTATATGCCTGTAGCAAACTTGGATTTCATCACTGTTATAGAAGATGCCAGTGTCGACAATAAGTTGGTAGGTATGGGAATCACAATACCTTCTCTTTCACGTGCTTTGCAGAAAAGTCATCGTGGTAGATTACTACCTTTCGGTTGGTGGCATATTATCAGAGCTTTGAAATTTAATAAAACAGAGGGTGTTGACTTGTTGCTTATGGGTGTGTTACCAGAATATAGGGCAAAGGGAGCTAATGTTTTATTGTTCTATGATTTGATTCCACGTTATCAGGCTGCTGGAATTAAATGGGGCGAAAGTCAGGTTGAAATGGAGTCAAATACAGGTGTACAGAGTCAGTGGGGAGCATTTGAACCTGTTAACCATAAGCGTCGCCGTTGCTTCAGAAAAGATATTTAAGTTAAGCTTTACATATCGTTATTACGGCGATATGATGAGAATATAATAAGTCAAAAATATAAGTATGCCAGAAAACGAGAACATAAACGAAGAAATCAACAATCAGGAGCCATTAGTAGAATATACTGATGACAACATCCGACATCTTTCGGATATGGAACACGTACGCACTCGTCCAGGTATGTATATCGGACGTCTTGGTGACGGTAATCTACCCGAAGATGGTATATATGTATTGTTGAAGGAGGTCATTGATAATTCTATTGACGAGTTTAAAATGAAATCCGGAGATAGAATAGAGGTTGATATTGACGAAAATCTTAGGGTCAGCGTTCGAGATTATGGCCGTGGTATTCCACAGGGAAAGCTTGTTGAGGCTGTAAGTATGCTTAATACCGGTGGTAAATATGATTCCAAAGCATTTAAAAAAAGCGTTGGATTGAACGGTGTTGGTGTTAAAGCTGTGAATGCATTGAGTTCACATTTTGAAGTGAAATCATATCGTGATGGAAAGGTACGTGAACTCACGTTCGAAAAAGGTGTAAAGAAGTCTGATAAAGCTTCTAAATCTGATGATGAGAATGGCACATATATTTATTTTGAGCCAGACAACACTCTTTTTAAGGGATATAATTTTCATGATGATATCGTAGAGGTAATGCTACGTAACTATACCTACCTGAATAGTGGACTTACAATCATGTACAACGGACGACGAATAAAAAGTCGTAACGGTCTTGAAGATTTGCTGAATGACAACATGACTAATGACGGACTTTACCCGATTATTCATATTGTTGGTGAGGATATAGAGATAGCATTTACACATGCTAATCAGTATGGTGAGGAGTATCATAGTTTTGTCAATGGTCAGCATACTACACAGGGCGGAACTCATCAGAGTGCTTTTAAGGAACATATTGCGAAAACGATAAAGGAGTTTTTCAATAAGAACTATGAATATACCGATATTCGTAACGGTATTGTCGCAGCGATAGCACTCAACGTTAACGAACCCGTGTTTGAGAGCCAAACAAAGATTAAACTTGGTTCTACACAGATGTCTCCTGATGGCGAAAGCATTAACAAATTCGTAGGCGATTTTATAAAACAGAATGTAGATAACTTCATGCATATTCATCCTGATGTTGCAGAAGTTATGGAAAATAAAATCAAGGAAAGTGAGCATGAGCGTAAAGCGATGGCTGGCGTAACAAAATTGGCACGCGAAAGAGCCAAGAAGGCTAATCTGCATAACCGTAAGTTACGTGATTGTCGCATTCACTTCTGTGATGTTAAGGACGACCGCAAAGAAGAATCTTCTATATTCATTACCGAGGGTGACTCTGCCAGTGGAAGTATCACTAAAAGCCGTGATGTAAACACTCAAGCCGTATTCTCATTGCGTGGAAAGCCTCTTAATTCTTTCGGGCTTACAAAGAAGGTTGTTTACGAGAATGAAGAGTTTAATCTTCTTCAGGCTGCACTTGATATTGAAGATGGACTTGACACATTAAGATATAATAAGGTTATTGTTGCTACCGATGCCGATGTCGATGGTATGCATATTCGATTACTCATCATAACATTCTTCCTTCAGTTCTTTCCAGAACTTATAAAGAAAGGTCATGTTTTTGTATTGCAGACACCTTTGTTCCGTGTACGTAATAAGCGTACAAAGATTAAGGATAAAAAAGTTATCACAGCGGAAGATGCTAAAGCTGGCAAGAAGGAAAAGAAGAGTGATTTCATTACTAGATATTGCTATACAGAAGAGGAACGCCAAAATGCAATAAAAGAACTTGGTCCTGATCCTGAAATTACTCGATTCAAAGGTTTGGGTGAGATTAGTCCAGATGAGTTTGTACATTTCATTGGTCCAGATATGCGTCTAGAACAAGTTTCTATACACAAGACTGATCAGGTAGGTAAACTGCTTGAATATTATATGGGTAAGAACTCTATGGAACGCCAGAATTTCATCATCGACAATCTAGTTGTTGAGGAAGATATACCTGAAGAGGAACTTTTAGAGGAAATATAGAATTATAAATCATTAGGTTAGAAAAAGAATAATATGAAGAAAACATTTTTAAAATATACTATGTGTGTGGTGAAACCAAGAACATTATTATTCTTGCTCTTTAGCCTCCTTACTCTGAATATATCAGCTCAAGGTATTGACTTTGGAAAGGATAGCCCACTAAGAAAGTTGCAGATTGCTGAAATGGCAATAACTAATTTATATGTAGATACTGTTGATGAGAAAAAACTTGTTGAGGATGGTATCCGTGGAATGATAGAGAAACTTGATCCTCACTCTGCATATACAACTGCTGCAGAAACAAAAGAGATGAACGAGCCACTTCAAGGTTCTTTTGAGGGTATCGGCGTTCAGTTTAATATCGTTCAGGACACATTGCTTGTGATTCAGCCTGTTGTTAATGGACCCTCTGAAAAGGTAGGCATTATTGCCGGTGACAGAATCGTGTCGGTTAATGATACAGCTATTGCTGGAGTAAAGATGTCGAAAGAACTGATAATGAAGAAACTTCGTGGACCTAAAGGTTCTAAAGTTAGACTTGGTATTGTAAGACGTGGAATACCAGGAATATTGAAGTTTGTTGTTACTCGTGACAAAATACCAGTTAAAACGATAGATGCAGCATATATTATTCGACCTATGACTGGCTATATACGCATAGGTAGTTTCGGTGTCACAACCTATGAAGAGTTTATGGATGCAGTTAAATCTTTGCAAAAGCAAGGAATGAAAGACCTCATCCTAGATTTGGAAGAGAATGGAGGAGGTTATCTAATGTCTGCTGTTCAGATTGCAAACGAATTCTTGCATCGTAACGACCTTATTGTTTATACAAAGGGTAGAAATACTCAGAAACAAGAGTATCGTGCTCAGGGCGACGGAAAACTACTTGACGGCAAAGTTATCGTACTTATCAACGAGTATACAGCTTCTGCTGCCGAGATTGTAACTGGTGCCATTCAAGATCAGGATCGTGGAGAAGTTGTTGGAAGACGCTCTTTTGGAAAGGGACTTGTACAGCGTCCTATAGATTTCAGTGATGGTAGTATGATTCGTCTAACTATTGCGCATTATTACACTCCTTCAGGACGTTGCATTCAGAAACCTTATAAGAAGGGACAGCAACTTGATTATGCGATGGATATAGAAAACAGATTTGAGCATGGTGAACTATATAGTGCCGATAGCATTCATTTTGCTGATTCACTTAAATACCAGACATTGCTCAAGCATCGTACTGTATATGGTGGTGGTGGTATCATGCCTGATTATTTTGTTCCACTCGATACAACAATCTACACACATTTCTTCAGAGAATTGGCAGCTCGTAGCATAGTTATCAATGCTAATCTTAAATATGTAGATAATAATCGTCGTCAACTGAAGAGCAAATATCCTACATTTGGTGACTTCATGGCTCGTTATGAGATACCAGAATCATTCATTAAGGATATAATTGATGAAGCTGCAAAACAGAAGATAAAGCCTCGTGACGATAAAGAATTGCAAGCCACATTGCCACAGTTGAAACTTCAACTAAAAGCTCTTGTAGCGCGTGATTTGTGGGATATGAGTGAATATTTCCAGATTATCAATGAGAGTAATCCTATTGTTATGAAGGCCGTTAAGTTAATGGTATCACAATAAGTAAGGAATACATAACAATGATAAAGCCACAGCTAAAACCATTTAATGGTTTTGCTGTGGCTTTATTTATATATAGGTTTTGTTTAATCTTGTAATGAAGCTAATGTGGCAAGAGCTTTATTTTCGTTAGCCTCCATAATCTCCCTTTCTCCTGGTCCTTTGTCATTTATACCACAAAGGTGCAGTATGCCGTGAATAATTACGCGATTAAGTTCCTCAGTGTAATCTTTTCCGAACTTTTCCGCATTGGTGCGTACAGTATCAAGGCTTATCACCAAGTCACCGCTTATCACGTCATCCTCGTCATAATCAAAAGTGATAATGTCTGTATAGTAATCGTGTCCGAGATATTCGTTGTTTACTTCCAGAATTTTTTCATCATCAACAAACATATAACCAATGTCGCCTGTTTTTCTGCCATAAGTAGCAGCCACAGCCTTAATCCATTTATTGATTAGACGTTTCTTTATCTTTGGCATTTTAACGCCGTCTACATCGTATGTTATCATATCATTAATGCATTAATCTTTTTTCGGTAAGAAGTCAGACACATCTTTGCCAAATGATTTCAGTTCCCTTACCATAGAACTGCTAACAATCGAAAGATTAGGCTCAGAGAATAATAAAATAGTTTCAATTCCGCTCAATAAGTGATTGACATCAGCTTGCTCGCGTTCATATTCAAAGTCAATGACCGATCTCACACCGCGAACTATAAATTGAGCATTTTCTCTTTTGGCCATATCTATTGTCAGGTCACTATAAGATTTCACTTCAATGTTGTCAATCCCTTCGTAAATGCTTTTTATTTCGTCCACACGTTTTTCTATTTCACTGGAAGTATTCTTACTGTTACTTAACGCTACAGCAATAATCAATTTGTCAAAAAGCGGTAACGCTCTGTCGACTATTGATTTGTGACCTATTGTAAAAGGGTCGAATGTACCTGTGAATAATCCTATTCTCATATATCCGTTAATTTGCTGCAAAATTAATCTTTTATTAAGTTATATGCAAATAATTAGTATTAAATAGTCATTCTTTCTATTCAAACAGGTCTGCTTGCATTGTATTTCCAGCATAAGGATTTCTGCCGAGATGTTCGTATGCCAGTTTGGTTGCCATTCTTCCACGAGGAGTTCGCTTAATAAATCCCTCCATGATAAGGAATGGTTCATACACGTCTTCTACTGTACCTGTATCTTCACCAATTGCTGTTGCTATAGTACTTATTCCAACAGGGCCACCACGAAACTTGTCTATTATTGTCAACAATATCTTGTTGTCTATCTCGTCTAGTCCGTATTTATCTATGTTCAATGATTGTAGCGCTATTTGTGCAATCTCGGCGGTTATAGTTCCATTACCCTTAACCTGAGCAAAGTCACGCATACGTCTAAGCAGAGAGTTTGCTATACGTGGAGTTCCACGGCTACGCAAGCTTATTTCTGCAGCGGCATCATCCTCAATAGGAACCCTTAGTAGCATAGCGCTTCTCTTAATGATTCGTTGCAGCGTTTTTGGATCATAATATTCCAAATGCATATTGATACCGAATCTAGCGCGAAGTGGAGCTGTTAGCATACCACTTCTTGTTGTTGCTCCAACAAGCGTGAAAGGATTTAAATCTATCTGAATTGATCGTGCTGAAGGTCCTTTGTCTATCATAATGTCTATCCTATAGTCTTCCATTGCAGAATATAAGTATTCTTCAACGACAGGTGATAGACGATGGATCTCATCAATAAAAAGTACATCATTTGGCTCTAGTGATGTCAGAATTCCTGCTAAATCACCAGGCTTGTCCAATATAGGGCCACTCGTTATTTTGAATCCCACGCCAAGTTCATTGGCAATAATATTGCTAAGTGTAGTCTTTCCAAGTCCTGGAGGTCCGTAAAGTAATGTGTGATCAAGGGGTTCGCCACGATATTTAGCAGCTTCAACGAATATGCCGAGGTTTTCCACCACATTTTTCTGACCGTTGAAATCTGCGAATTTGAGAGGTCTTAAAGCGTTTTCAAATTCTTTTTCAGCCGTAGACAAACTTTCATCTCGTATATCAAAATCTTCAGACATTCGTTTCTTTTTTTGTTTCTGCAAAGATACTGCAAGCCGAACACAATACAAAATAAAAAATGCAATTTTTTATTTTTATTGTTGAGGCGCAGCGTATCTTATTTAAAGATGCAGCAAGTCGAACTAATACGATTAAACAAATGCAATTTTTTATTTTTATTGTTGTGGCGCAGCGTATCTTCATTATTTTAGAAATGCATTGTCAAAAAAGAATAAAATACTCGTTCTTGTGATAACGATATAGCATATAATGCTTATCTTCGTATTTTAAAGATGCTTAGATATTTTAAAAATAATATAAATTAATTGTAACATAAATCTTAATATTGCGTCTATGTTGTTGTAAGCGCTACAAATGGTTATAAACTTTTAAAACAAAATTCATTATGAAAAAGAGGGTCATCTGCAAAAGTCCGTGGATAAAAGTTGATATGGTAGCCTTATTTTTGCCCCAAGATGTTGCCCAGTTGTGATGGAAGCCTTAT
>RCMY010003501.1_pt1 | contig 13872 bp, 10 predicted proteins | sample 2041341 | NCBI WGS metagenome assembly RCMY01 (sample SAMN09708234, study PRJNA481090) | Marine sediment metagenome, whole genome shotgun sequencing project.
GCACCCAGCGCGGCATCGATAGTGGGCAAGCGCGCCGCATTTGCCTGACTAATTGTCGCTTCGGCAACCCCGATGCGCGCCGCCAGGACGCGTAAATCTAAATTGTTAGCCAGTGCTTTAGTTATGAGATCGTCGAGATAAGGGTCGTCAAAATTTTTCCACCAGTCCGAGCGAATTGCCGTCTTGGCGGATTTTGCTTTGCCGTCGGCTTGCCAGCTGGATTTGCCTGGCGCATCTGGCCGCTCGTAATCGGGCCCCGCCAGGTTGGAGCAAGCACTCACCACGAATAGTGATAAAAACAGTGCAAATAAGGTGCTGGCGTGGCGGTTTGCTACTGACATGCTTTCTATGACCGCTGTTCTGTTGTGTATGAAAAAGACTCTATCACTCTACCTACCCAAGTCAACTCACTGCCGCGGCGCGTATCGACTTCACTGTGGGCAGTGTCTAACGCTAAGTGCGTTGCGTATGCATGGTTCGCAAGCGCAGCCGGGCCGGCGATAAACAGCCAACCCAGCAGACTAGTGATGCAAAATGCTTTCAGTATAAGCAAGTATGTTGCTTTTAAGTCGGGGCAGGTGTGCTTGGCACACGCGGATAGAGAAACCGCCAACGCGTGTTGCGTCGCTTCCAGGGTATTTGTTTTGTCGGGCTCGATTATAACCATCGTCTTACCTTGCGAATTAGATCAGCCGAGCGTTTCGGTTTGAAACGCGTACTGTTGTTGCTACCATCGGTAGAAATGCACTTGCTGTGCCAGATTGCTTCTGAAATTCGGAAAGATATTTTAACTTATTGAAATTGTTTATTAAAAATAATATTCAACGATTGGCTTATGGTTTCGAGCGAAGCAAACTGTTGTAAATTCACAAACAGTTTACAGCGTTATACGTCTAACTGGTGCTTTTGATGAACTCTGAAGGCGAGCAGGTCTTGACGCTGGAATTGGCCAGCAGAGGAGGGGAACGAACGAAAGGTAAGCAGGGGACTAGTGTCGCCCTGCTATTTCAAGATGGAGCTTATTTTCTGCCGAGAGGCTTGCCACGTGCGTGATCCAGCAACGACAATTTGGTGTTTTGTTGTTGTTTCAGCAGCAGACCTGCGGTTGCGCGGGTGCTGCTGGCACCGCCATAAACAGCGGCCATTGCTTCGCGATCCATCTCTATGCTGTCGGGCAAATCTTTGATTGCTATCTTGCTCATGCGTTAATCTCCCTATGTCATTCGTCGACCACACTTTAATCAGTGTGATAGTGGCCTGATTATAGTGTAGTAACCAAACTAACGGAAGTGGCTGGGATTAAGATAACAACCCGCTGCGCCACATATACAGCACCACGGCTGCCGTCATCGCTACGATAAACAACAGTAATCCTGGCAGCTTTGGGGATGCACTTTTCTTCGATTGTGCTGCTCTTGATTTAGCGGCATTTGCTTTTGCCCGGCGAGATGGTTTTTCACTGCGCGGCGATTTGGCTGACTTGGCCTTTGGCTGTTTGTCGGTATTATCTTCAAACAGTACTGATGCAACGCGTTCGCCAGACGCCACTTCGTTATCGTTCTCGAACAGAAACTCCAGGCGCCCTATTTTAACCCGGTCGCCATTGTGCAGAACGGCGTTGTCTGTGCGCTGATCGTTGATCAATACGCCGTTGCTGGAGCCCAAATCCTTGATTACCCACTGATCACTATTTACCTCAAGTTGCGCGTGTTGCTTGGAAACGCTGCTGTCAGACAGCACAATGTCGTTGTCTTGACCACGTCCGATCTGGCAAGCCAGGCCTTGCAGAACAATGCATGGCTCGTGCAGGAAATTGGTTTGTTCTACCAGGCGCGACAGCAAGTGCGGTGCGGCGATGAGCTCGGTTGCGTGATCTGTCGCGCTCATGACCAGCGTCGCGTTCGGGTCCTGCACTACGGCGATGATGGTGCTGTCTTCCACCTGTGCCCGCATTACCGTGTTGTCGTCTTCCTCTATGCTGTTGCTAGGTAGCGCGCTGCTGGGGCCTACAATAATAAAAGTCTGTTTGTCGAAACGCAGCTCGTCGCCTGCACGAGCGCGTGCTTCCTGTATTTTTTCACCATTAAGGAAAGTGCCGTTCGATGAGCCCAGGTCGGTAATTCGCAGCTCATCATTGTCAATGCTGATTTCGGCGTGGCGGCGAGACAACAGCTCGGAGTCGATGGTGATGTCGCAATCAGCGCTACGGCCAACAATCGTTTTTGGCTGCAACACATAAAATTGGCTGGCCAGCAAATCGGATTCGGCACGCAGCGCCCAGTCGTCAGGGCGACAGGTATTTGGGTCGTTAATTTCGAGTTCAATATCACCTAGGCGAATAACATCCCATGCTTGCAGCTCGGCGCGACTGCTGATGCGCTGCTCATTGATAAACGTGCCGTTAGCGCTCAGCAAATCGACAATATAAGGTCGCTCCGCTTCTAGCGCGATTTCCGCATGGAAATCGGATACCGACGCATCCTCGATGACCATAAGGTTGTTCTCGTCCCGCCCCAGCGTAACGGCTGTGGAAGACAGCTTCACGGATTGATTCGGCTGATTGCGGAACTGCAGTTTGAGCATTGCGTATTATTAAATCCTTGTTGTTTTTTTAGCACACCACACTCGCGTCCTGGTGGAAGTAGCTGGCAGTATAAATCCATCGCTCGTTACACGGCTAGCCCTGCACGCTGGCGGTGGCGCTGCGAAAATCGGTTTTTTTGTCGATAAAACAGTTTTGGCTTTTTCGAGATTGGGGTAGAGTGTCTGCGCAGGGAGTGGAGATGGAATAATAAATGGGTAAGAGCGACGAGCTCGCACAAATCATCGCGCAGCACCGCCGCTGGTTAGCATCGGCCGAACAAAATGGCAAACGCGCTGACTTATCCGGTGCCAATCTGGACGGCATTAATCTGTCTGGCGCGGATCTCAGCGGCGCGCTGATGCAGGGCGCTTCGCTTAAAAAGGCCAATCTTGGTGGCGTGCAGCTTATTCATGCTGACCTGCGCGACGCCAACCTCCGCGAAGCTAACCTGGCGCGTGCTAATTTGTTGTTGGCTGACTTCACCGGGGCCGATCTAAAAAACGCCGACCTGTCAGCAGTGACATCCAGCTCCGACAAACTGCTGGGCGAAATGCGCCGTGGACCACGCTTTAAGGATGCCGATTTGCAGGCAGCCAACCTGAGCGGGGCGTATTGTTATCTGTCGGATTTCTCAGGCGCTAATTTGTCGGCTGCAGTGCTGACCGGCGCAACCCTCGAGCGAGCCAATTTGTCGCATAACGATTTGTCGGGAATCGATTTGCTGGGTGCTAATTTAGCGAACGCCAATTTGCATGGCAGTGACCTCAGCGGCGCAGATTTGGTCGACGCCGATCTGGAACACGCTGACCTGCAAGCCGCCAAACTAAGCGACGCAGATGTCTCCGGTGCCAGTTTGCGCTCTGCCAATTTAGCCGACGCCCAGGTCGACGGCATTGCCTATGATCGAGCGACGCTGTTTCGTGGTATTCGTGTTTCCAGTTGCTATGGCAGCAGCCGCTTCCGTCGCTTCGCGCAGGATCAGGACTATATCGAAGAGTTCAAGGAGAGCCACCTTTACTCTTACTACCTGTGGCTGGGTTTAACCGATTGTGGTCGCTCGATGTTACGCGCCGTGTGGTGGTCTATCGGCCTGGTTGTTACCTTTGGGTTTATTTATTACACGCTTGGCGAAGACGCATTTTATGTTGCCCACAAACAAACGCTGGGCTGGAATTTTTTTACCAGTGTGTACTACAGCGTGGTCACGTTTACCACACTGGGCTATGGTGACATATCGCCGCGTACACCGCTGGCGGCTACTATTGTGATGATAGAAGTGGTGGTAGGCTACTTTATGCTGGGCACACTCATCTCCATATTAGCGACCAAGGTGGCGCGAAGAAGTTAATCTTCGGGTTATAGAAAGCATGACGGAAGATAAAAAGCACGTGACCTGGACGAGTGCTGTCTGTACCGATTTAGGCAACGTTCGCAAAGTCAACGAGGATTCGGTGTTGGTCCACGCTACGGAGAATCTGTGGCTGGTTGCCGATGGCATGGGAGGGCACGACGCCGGTGATGTTGCCAGCAAGAAAATTACAGAAGCCTTCCTCAACCTTAAGCTGGGCGACTCTTTTCCGGACAATATTGATTTGCTCGAAGACACCTTGCTGCTGGTCAACCAACAGCTGAGAGATTACGCGCAGGAGCAGTTTACTGGCCGTACCGTAGGCAGTACCGTTGTGCTGATGTACGCGCAAAATGAGTTTGGCGCCTGCATGTGGGCCGGCGACTCGCGCTTGTATCGGTGGCGGTCAAATAGTTTAGAGCAGCTAACTAACGATCACAGTCAGGTCGCGGCGCTGCTTGAGTCGGGGCTTATTGAATCAGACGAGGCGGTTGATCATCCCGCATCAAACATCATCACTCGCGCGGTGGGTGCAGCCGATTCCTTGCAGCTCGATGTGCGCGCTATTAATGTCGCAGCGGGAGACGTTTACCTGTTGTGCTCGGATGGTCTGTATAATGAAGTAGACAGCGCAACGATTGCGAGCCAGCTACAGGACGCAACGCTGCAGCAGTCTGCCGATCAATTGCTTGCAAGTTGCCTGGCGGGAAATGCGCAAGACAACGTTTCTCTAATTCTTCTCAAATCTGAAATAGCGTCCTCCGTCGAATGAACGAAGCAGAAGCAAACAAGCAGCTAAAAGCGTTAGCCGACATGCACGGCAAAGCCAAGCTGGACGCGCAGGACTATCGACGTCAACGGCGGCTTATATTCGCCAAATTCTCCGCATCGGACTGTGACGCCATGGATGAGACTATGGAGTGGCACGACCCAAGGTCACGCGGAGATGATACGGCAGAGCTGCAGGTGCCCGACAGTATCGATGATACTGCTGAAATAAAAGTCAGCCGCGAAGGGCTCAGCTACAAACTGGCTGGCTTCGCTGCTGTGTCTCTGTTAGTCATTGTGTATCTTGTTTGGCGGGTATTGTGAGTGTTGCTTGCCCCTGACGTTGCGTTTGAAGAATTTAACTTTGAGTGCGAAACTTGACCCTTGCTGCCCTAAATGCCATCCGAGTCAAAGCGAATTTAACGTTTGAATTCTTTCCAGAAGTTTTTGTCGTGCAGGCGTCTTCCTCAGCCTGGTTAACTGCGTCGCAGCTGTGTTAAATAAATCTTGCGCCTCGGCAACATTACCGGTTAATAACAGTAACTCACCCATATCAGTTTTCCAGTCAGGACTTTTGCCGAGCATCGGTTCGAGGCTGCCCAGCCGTGCGATGGCGTTTGCGGTTTGCTGCCGCTGCAGTTCCAGCTTAATTGCGTAGCGCTGTAATGGTGGGGTCAGGCCGAGTCGCTGGATGCCCTGATCCAATATGTCGATGGCAGCTGCCAAGCCCGTATCGCTTTGCGCGGCAAGCATTTTTGCGGCTGCAATATAGTTGCCCGGACCGCTATTGGGCTGCAACGCAAATAGCGCTTTGTAGTCAGCCAGTGACGCTTGGTAGTCGCCTGCATCGCGCAGTAGGCGGGCGCGGTATTCCAGCGCCGGGATGTGCTGCGGCGAATTTTTTAACCAGCGATCAAAGTATACCCGTGCTTTATCAAATTTACCCTGCCGATAGCGCAATACGCCTAGCTCGAAGGCGACAGCAAGTGGATTGCCCAGTGTTTCTGCAAAGTGTAAATCTGCTAGTGCAAGGTCGAGCTGTCCGTCATTCGAATAGGTTGCCCCGCGTTGGATATAAAGCGCCTGATTGTCAGGCTGCTGCTCAAGCTGACGATTTAAATAGTCCAATTTGGCATGTGCGCCTGGATGAGAATGACCTCCACTGGCAACCAGCAGAGAAGATAAACATAGAATCAGCAAGAGTAATTTCATCACGATTGGTCTACGGAAACTTCGAATATTTTCAGTTCAGTTAAGGCATAACGCGCGTCAACACAGCTGTTTCTGCATTGGCCAACGCGCGTGTGAGAGATTATGATTCGCCAAGTCACATTGCAAGCGTAAAACAGCATTGCCTATAGTGTCTTGGTGTGCTGTTCAAAGCTTTCGGAGTACCCCCCTATGGCGTTACCAATAATATGAAACAGACCGAAAACGTTAGTCTATCAGAGGCATGGGAAGATCTTAAGCGCGAGCATCTAACAGTTGTTGTATTGCTCACTGCTGCCGTCGTAATTACCGTCGTGGAGTACTTTTTTCTAGCCGAGTCTTTGCGTAAACTGTTTCCTGGCGTTGTACAAAAATATGCGCCGGGCGTTTGGTCCGGCGCATGGTCCTATGCGCCAGCAGGCGCAAGCGCGCCGTGGTGGGGAGTGTTACTGCCGTGGGCGTGGTGGGTGCTGGGCATGCTGGCACTATGGGTCGTAGTGCCCGCTCTAGTGGCTAAGTGTATGGGGTTTCGCGTGCGAGAACTGGGGCTGTCGACGGGCGCTTTGCAGTCCAAGCTGTGGATTTATGCCGTGCTCTACTTAATCGTTTTAGTTGCCATAGGCTGGGCCAGCACGCAACCGGGATTTAGCAATGCCTACCCCATGTTAAAACCCTGGTACCCCGAGCACTGGTGTTGGCTGGTATTACTCAGCTGGTGGTTGCTGTATGCACTGCAATTTTTCATTGTTGAATTTTTCTTCCGCGGCTGGATGTTGTTTATATTGGAGAAGCGTATGGGTATGGCGGCCGTGGCCGTTATGGTGGTGCCGTACTGCATGATTCACTATCACAAGCCTGCGCTGGAGGCCCTGGCTGCCATCGTGGCCGGGCTAGTGCTCGGTTGGCTGGCTCTGAAAACGCGCAGCATTTGGGGCGGCTGGTTGCTGCATGTTGGCGCCGCTATTAGCATGGATGTTGCAGCGTTGACACGCAGCGAGTGGGGGCTGCCTATACATTTTTGGCCGTAGAGCAGTGGCAAAAAAGTGCGCTGCGCTGTACCGATGAAACCGCTAGCCAGTATATACTGGCTTATAAATCAATCCCGCAAAGGTACATCGGTCAATGCTTCCGCGCCTCCTCGCGTTTATTTTTATCGCTGGATTGTTAGCGCTGGCAGCCGTTTATTTTGTCGGCAGTGGCGTGCTCGGTGAACATCGTGGCGTGCAGCCGGTGAATCAAATAGCGATTCCCTCGAATTTCACAGAGGCTAAGGCTAAAGCCCAACAGCAAGCTGCCGACTTGCTGGCGATCGACCAGGCCAAACAAATCTTATTCGGCGATTTGCATGTTCACAGCACTTTCTCCCGCGATGCATTTACGTTAAGCCTGCCGTCCGCCGGCGGCGACGGTGCGCACCCGGTGTCTGACGCCTGCGACTTTGCCCGCTATTGTTCGGCGCTGGATTTTTGGTCGATCAATGACGATGCGCAATCGCTTACGCCGCAACGGTGGCAGGAAACTAAAGACGCCATTCGCCAGTGCAACGCGATAAGCGCAGAACAGAGCAATCCTGACGTGGTCGCGTTTCTAGGCTGGGAATGGAGCAACGTTGCCGCTGTAGCCGAACAACATTGGGGCCACAAAAATGTTGTATTACGCGATTTAGCGGACGATCAGATCCCCGCGCGACCTATCACTGCGGGTGCATTGCCGGGCATGCTGGAGTCAACTACGCTGCAGTTGGGGCTGCTGCCGCTGGCAAAAGGCTTTGGTCAAGACACGTTTGACGAAATTTTCTATTTACAAGAGATGTCAGCAGCCAATGTGCCAACCTGCGAAGTCAACGTGCCGGTGCGTGATTTGCCGCTGAACTGCGTTGAGAGGGCGTCCACGCCGCAGCAATTGTTCGCCAAGCTCGACGCCTGGGGGCATGCTGCCATGGTGATTCCTAACGGCACGGCCGGCGGGTTCAATACGCCGTCGGGTGCCAGTTGGGACAAGCAGCTAAGCGAGGCGAATAATAATAGCGCCCAGCAATTTTTGCTGGAGATGTATTCAGGCCACGGCAACGCCGAACAGTATCGTCCCTGGCAAGAGTTTCAGATTGACTCGCAAGGCAACAAAATCTGTGCCGAGCCGCAGCCTGGTTATCTGCCGGGCTGTTGGCGTGCGGGGCAAATCATAGGCGAGCGCTGTGCAAGCCAGGGCGTTAGCGCGACTGAGTGCGCCGAGCGGGTTGCCGCAGCGCGGCAGAACTACCTTAGTGGGGGTATCGCAGGCTTTCAATCGGTGCCTGCTACTCAGCCCAACGATTGGCTGGATGCTGGTCAGTGCAAAGACTGCTTTCAGCCGGCGTTCAATTACCGCCCCAAAAACTCGGCCCAGTACCTTCTGGCTGTGCGCAATTTTGATGCAGAGCCACCGCAGCGCTTTCGTTTCGGACTAATGGCTTCCAGCGGCAATCATACGGCCCGGCCCGGCACTGGCTATAAAGAGTACGCGCGTACCGAAATGACTGAGGCGCGGTTTGGCGCTGTTGTCGGCAGCGTGCCGCTTGGCGACGCTGAGGCAAAGTCCGCAGCAAAATCAATTGCGCAAATACCGCAAAGCAATCAGAGCCAGTCTTTTTTTGAACAAAGAGAAACCAAACGCCAGGCATCTTTTTTTATGACCGGAGGGCTAATCGCGGTACACAGCGCCAGCCGTAAACGCAATGCCATATGGGACGCGATGCAGCGCAAGGAAGTGTACGCTACCAGCGGCCCGCGCATTCTGCTGTGGTTTGATCTGGTCAGCACAGATGAAGAGCAGCTGCTAGCGCCGATGGGTGCCAGCGTTACAAGCAAAGAAGCGCCTACTTTTCAGGTGAAGGCATTGGGCTCGTTTGACCAAAACCCTGGCTGCCCTGACTACTCACGCGACAGTCTCACCCCGAAGCGCCTGCACTATCTATGCCGCAACGAATGTTATAACCCCTCAGCGGTGCGCCGACCCGTTGCCCGTATCGAAGTGGTTCGTATTCTCCCGCAAGTATACGAAGATGAGCCAATTGAACCTCTAATCGAAGATCCATGGCGCGTATTCGACTGTAAGAATAACGTTGCAGGTTGTAAAGTCACTTTTCAAGACGAACAGTTTAGCGAGCGGGCACGTGACGCCGTTTATTATGTTCGGGCTATCGAAACTGAAAGCCAGGCGATCAATGCCGATAACGTGCGCTGCGAATACGACGCCGAAGGTAATTGTACGCGGGCTAACATCTGCGACAGCGCTGATCCGGCGGAAGATTGCCTGGCTGCAACTGAACAGCGTGCCTGGTCTTCACCAATATTTATAGACTACGAAAAATAGCGCTGCTCACCGGGCGCGATTCCCATCGGGCGGGTGTGGGCGCGGTGCTAAACTCGTCCAATAGCTATCCCGGTTACCGAGGTATTCTAAAAGACGAGACTGCCACCATAGCCGCCGTGTTGCGCGAGCGCGGCTACAATACGGCGGCGTTCGGCAAGTGGCATTTAACGCCGGCCTGGGAGACTTCGCCGTCCGGCCCCTTCGACCGTTGGCCCACAGGCCGTGGGTTTGAGAAATTCTACGGTTTCCTTGGTGGAGAAACCGACCAGTTCGAACCGACCCTGTATGAGGGCACCACACCGATTCACCGGCCCGAGGGGGATGACTACCATGTCACGCAAGACCTGGTCGACCAGGCGGTCCGCTGGACGCGAGTGCAACACTCGGTCACGCCCGACAAACCTTTTTTCATGTACTTCGCCACCGGTGCCGCGCATGCGCCTCTGCAAGTGCCTAAACAGTGGATCGAGCGCTACAAGGGCAAGTTCTCCCAGGGTTGGGATGAAATGCGCAAGGAAATTTTCGAGCGCCAAAAAGAACTGGGGGTGATCCCGGCGGACACGGCGTTAACCCCGCGACCGCAGGAACTGCCCGCCCGGGACAGCATGAGCAAGGATGAACAGCGAGTTGCATCGCGGCTGATGGAAACGTATGCGGCATTCCTGGCGCACACCGACGCCCAGATAGGGCGATTGGTCCAATCTCTCAAAGACAGCGGCCAATACGACAATACGCTGTTTTTCTACATCGTTGGCGATAACGGTAGCAGCGCCGAGGGCGGCCTGCGCGGTAGCATAAACTATATGGGTGCATTGCAAGGCCTACAGGACTCCACTCAAATACAGCTCAAGCGACTGGATGATATCGGTAGCGCTAGCTCCTACGCCCAGTACCCCGCCGGCTGGGCCTGGGCGTTAACCACGCCTTTCCAGTGGGTGAAGCAAGTCGCGTCGCATCTGGGAGGCATCCGCAATCCGTTAGTTGTTACCTGGCCGGCCAAAATATCTGACACAGGCGCGCTGCGCAGCCAGTTCTCCCACGTTAACGACATCGCAACTACCATTCTGGAGGCTGCGGGCCTGAGTATGCCCGACAAGGTAAATGGTGCGGCTCAGTTGCCCCTCGACGGCAGCAGCCTGCTGCCGAGCATGCGTGACGGCAAGGCAGCCGAACACCACCGCAGCCAATACTTCGAAGTACACGGCCATCGCGCTATGTACAAGGACGGCTGGATAGCTTCGGCCCGCCACGACCGGCTGCCCTGGACCGTGGGCGTAAGAATGGGACCGACCCCCTTCGAGGACGACGTTTGGGAACTGTACGATCTCGACAGCGACTTCAGTCAGGCACACGATCTGGCCAAAGAGAAACCGGTAAAGCTGCGCGAGCTGCAGGCGCTATTCCAACAGAAAGCAGAGGACCTGGGCATCCTGCCGCTGCGCAGCTCGGTCGATTCGAGAACACCGATGCCCAGTCTCGTTGGTCAGCGTAGCCGCTTTACGTATTATCCTGGCGCGGTGGGCATTCCCGAGGGCGGGGCGGCTAATATTGCCAATCACTCCTGGAACCTGACCGCAGACCTGTCAATTGAAAAAGCGCAGCGCGCCGGCGGTGTCATCGCGACGATGGGAGGCTCGGCCGCAGGCTGGTCTCTGTACGTTGATGCCGACGGCAAGCCCGTTTTTGAGTACCGTGTATTCGAGCTTGGCCATATCCGCCTGGAAGGTGCAGAGCCTCTGCACAGCGGCAGTCAGACGCTACGTGTTGAGTTCGATTACGATGGTGGCGGCTATGCCAAAGGGGGAAATTTTAGTTTGCACCAAAGCGGTGGCACTGTGGCGAAGGGGCGGGTTGAGGCAACGCCGCCGGCTTACTTTTCGATTGATGAAACCTTCGATGTTGGCACCGACACCGGCTCAGCGGCTGGCGCTTACCCTAAAGACGCGGCATTGGGTTACCCCTTCGCCGGCGGAACTATAGAGAAAGTGTTGATTGAGGTTCACTGAACTCAATCAGCAGCACATTGCGCAGAATGGTAACGGGCGCTGTTTAAATCAGCGCCCGTGATGCTCAGAACTCATAGCTTGAAACTCAAAGCTTAAAACTCATAGTTGAGCTCTAAACCGTAAGTACGCGGCTCGCCGTATTGCTCGGTGACTAAGCCCACGGCTTGACCGAAGTTGATGCTAAAGGTGGGGTAGTCGTCATCGGTGAGATTGCTGCCCCATAGCGAAACACGCATCACGCCTTCACCTACCGGAATTTCCTGCAGGCTTAAGCGAGCGCTGACCAGGGTGCGCGCATCCATCATCTGGAACGGGTAATTAACCGGGTCACCGTCGACAACACCGGTCCACAGCGCCGATTCTGCCCACTCATCCGCCCAGTTGACTTGTACAAAGCCCGTTATTTCGCCGATGGAGGTACGGGCGAAAGTGTAGTCGATTGAGGCATTTAGCTGGTTGGAAGGAGACGTGCCGCGTAATGCCGCATCGGCACCATCGAGACAGACGATGGGTACATTGGTGCCGCAGGTGTCGGGAAACTCCTCGAAGTCACCGTGGATATAACTGTAGCCCAGGCTGGCCACCATGTCTTCAATTGGTGCCACGGTGATTTCAATTTCGCCACCCCAGCGGTCGGCCTTACCCGCATTGTTGGTCAAACTGGTTGCTTGTCCGGCGGCATCGTTCTCGATCTGGCTGACCTGCAGGTCGTCATACACATAAGTGTACAGTGCGCCGTTGATACGTAGTCGGTTATCCCACCAGTCGCTTTTGAAACCAATTTCCCACTGTTCGATGACTTCTTCGTCAAACATGTTGCCGAACTTCTCGCCGTTGAAGTTGCCACTGCGGTAACCGGTGGCGTAGCGCAGGTAGGCATTCAGCTGTTCGCTAACGTCATAGGCCAGGGTAACGTTGCCGCTGGTATTGGAAAAATCCTCGTCATCGCTGAGTATGCTGCCATCGGTATTGCCGAACGGGCTTACGGTTTCGCTGAAGTCCCAGGTAATGTCCTTCTTCTCTTCGGTATAGCGCAGCCCGGCGGTGATGGCCAGACGGTCATCAAGAACCGGCGGCCGCCAGGTCGCCTGGCCGAACACCGCCCAGGTTTCACTGGTCAGGTTGTAATCCTGAGACTGAACGCCGCCGATCGGTGCCAGGAAAACGGCGTCGCGAAGGTAGGTCGCCTCATCCTCGAAGTAGTACAACCCCAGCGCGTAGTCCACCTGGTCAGTGGAGCCGACCATCTGGAACTCCTGCGAGAACTGCTCGTATTCCGAGGTGGTATCCTGATTGCTGTCGTAAGTGCCGACAGTGTCTATAGCATCCCACAGAGCATCCAGGGGCAGTTGCGGACTGTTAAAGCCACCAGTAAAGCCGTAAAGTTGACCCAGGGTCAGATGCACCAGCGACGGGTAAGAGCCAATACCGTTAGCATCCAGCCGGCTGTCAATGTTGTCGAGGTCGCCAAACACGAAAGCTTCTACTTCGCGGTAGCCGGTAAGTGACTTGAAGGTCACGTCACCCAGCGCACCGAGGTCGCCGGCGTCCCAGGTCAGGGTCAGCGCGTGTCCGTCGACAGTATTATCGGAGAACGTTTCAAAGTCTGACGCGCCTTTATCGGCGCGGCCTTCACCGGCGGCCAATGCCGCCTCATAATCAGCAATAGTCGCCTGCATTGACGGAATCCAGCGCGCACCGATGCGCGGGTCGGTGCCGGGCGTTTGTGCATAGCCCTGCGCGGCGGCCAGTGTGCCCTGCAGGGCCTGCAGGCGCGAGACATTGCCGGCTGCATCCACCGGGTTAAGACCGACAACCTGCTGCAGAGCGCCGGCTTCATCAAGCTCGCTGCGATCGTAAACATAGTCGACCATCACGTTATCGGTGATTGTCCATTGCAGTGCAAGGCGGTAAGCCTGCCGGTCGATCTCATCAAAGCCGCCGCTGCCGTCCACTCTATCGTACAGCGGGTCGCGCTTGCGCATCTGCGCGCCGAAGCTCATGGCCAGCTCGCCCAGGCCTTCACCTACGCTGCCGAAGGCGGGCAGGTCGACGGCGATTTTGCCTGTGTAATATCCCTCACTGCCGACGCCGCCGGTAGCGCGCACACCGAGTTCTCCGCTGGGTTTACGCGTGATGACGTTGATGGCGCCGGCGGTAGAGTTACGACCATAGAGAGTACCCTGCGGTCCGCGCAGCACTTCAATACGCTCGATTTCGGCCACATCCATGGTAGAACCGACGACTTTGCCGATATAAATGCCGTCGACATATTGGCCAACTACCGGATCGTTAGACAAGTTGGCAGGCGCGCCGGAGGAAGCGCCGCGAATGGAGATGGCGCTGGTGCCGCGCGAGCCGGGTGCGATGTTGCCACCAAGACCCACTACATTGGTCAACAGATCTTGCGCGGTGGCGATGCCGCGTTTTTCAATGTCGGTTGTGCTCATTGCTGTTAGAGAAATTGGCGTGTCCTGGGCACCGGCTTCGCGCTTTTCTGCAGTAACAATAACTTCCTCCAGCATCGTTCCCTGGGCATGCGTCTGCAGGCTGGCTGCCAGTAGCAGTAGGGATGTAGCAGTGAGTGTAATGGGGTATGGCAGGGG
>RCMY010003502.1_pt1 | contig 13868 bp, 12 predicted proteins | sample 2041341 | NCBI WGS metagenome assembly RCMY01 (sample SAMN09708234, study PRJNA481090) | Marine sediment metagenome, whole genome shotgun sequencing project.
TTGCAACAAGAAGGTTTGAAGGCGATGACCGATGTAGAGGAAAAGCGCCTAAAGCTACAGGAAACCCAGGCCAAGCTGATTTCCCAGGAAAACAAGTTACTGGCGGCCCGTAACGAAATACTCAACGCACAAGTAGAAATTCAGCGTATTCGGGCGGAATATACCGACAAGGTCTCAAAAGCCCGTAGCGACATGTATACCGCACAATCGAACCAATTCGATTCCGAGGCACAGGTAACGAAATTGGAGAATGCCTATACCAACTACGAGATGCGAAGGGCGATGTACCATATCAGGGCACCGCAAAAAGGATACATCAACAAGGCCATTCAGGGCGGGATCGGGCAAACCTTCAAAGAGGGAGATCGATTGGTCGGTATCATGCCCGCCAATATCGATATGGCCGTCGAAACTTTTGTGGAACCGATCGATCTGCCCTTGGTGCATGCCGGAGAAAAAATACGCATACAGTTCGACGGTTGGCCCGCCATCGTTTTTAGCGGATGGCCCAACGTATCGTACGGTACATATGGCGGAATAGTAGTGGCCATCGAAAATTTTATAAGTGAGAACGGAAAATACAGGGTGCTTCTGGCTCCCGATCCCGAAGACCATCCATGGCCAAAAGATATACGGGTAGGTTCGGGCGCCAATACGATTGCCCTATTGGAAGATGTACCGATCTGGTACGAACTTTGGCGGCAACTCAACGGCTTCCCACCAAATTATTATCAACCACAAAACATGGCCTCAAAGGATAAAAAATAATGGGACGATTCTTACTGACCTACATTTTCTTATTCAGTTTCGGCGCATTTGCACAGGGCCCGGATACCCCAATTTTGAAATTCAGTGAATTCATAGGCTACGTAAAGCAATATCACCCCATAGCCAAACAGGCGGAATTAAGCATAGACGCGGCCCAAGCCAACCTCATGCGCTCTCGGGGAGGCTTCGACCCCAATATAGAGGTCGATTATGGACGGAAGGCGTTCAAGGGCACGGAATATTACGACCGGCTCAATGCGACCTTCAAAGTACCCGTTTGGTATGGCGTCGATCTAAAGGGGAATTTTGAGCAGAACGACGGGGAGTTTTTGAATCCGGCCGAATCGGTGCCTACCGATGGACTGTTCAGTGCAGGTGTGTCGGTATCCCTGGGGGAAGGCCTTTGGATGAACGAACGGATGGCCACCTTAAAACAGGCTAAATTGTTCAACGATCAAACCTTGGCCGATCGCGATATCAGGGTCAACCAGATATTGTTCGATGCCTCGTTGGCCTATTTCGAATGGCTGCAAGCCTATCTTGACCTGCGTGTGTTTACCGATTTTCTGGGCAACGCCCAAATACGTTTCGATGGAGTGAAAACAAGTGCCGACGCGGGCGAGGTAGCAGCTATCGACACCGTGGAGGCGAAAATCGCGGTGCAAGCCCGTAAGCTACAGCTTGAACAGGCCAAACTGGATGTGATGCGGACAGGGCTTGAACTGTCCAATTTTCTTTGGATAGGTGACAACATTCCTATGGAACTACAAACGAATACCATGCCCGATACCACATTGATAAATGAGATAGATATCACCTTAAAAACCGAGGGAAGAACCTTGGATACCTTTACCATAGAAAACCATCCGAAATTGATATCGTTACGTTATAAAATCGACGGTCTCCATGTGGATAAACAATTAAAAACCAATAAGCTGCTGCCCAGAGTCGATGTAGAATATAACTTTCTGACCGAAACTCCCGAATACATCAACTCCTTTGAAACCCAAGCGTACAAAGGCAAAATTACTTTTAGCATGCCCTTGTTTTTAAGAAAGGAACGTGGTGACCTCAAACTTGCCAAAATCAAGGTCAGGGATGCGGAGTTCGATTTCGACAACGCCGAAATACAGATAAAAAACAGGATTGAACAAATTTTCATTGAACTTGAAGGCCTAAAGACCCAAATGTTGCTTATCGACGAGATTGTCGATAACTATTACATCCTATTGGCTGCGGAGGAACGAAAATTCGGCTTTGGGGAAAGTTCCCTGTTTTTGGTCAACGCTCGGGAAATCAAACTTATTGATGCCCAATTGAAAAGGAATATGGTACAGAACAAATATGTTACGTCCAAAGCAAAAATATTCAAAAGTTTGGCCATCAATCCGGTGCAGTAAGTTTTGAATTTACCGGCCAAATTCAACATAACTTGAACAAACTGCTGTTTCCGCAATCTTCTTTTTCGTAGTTTTAGCGGATTAACTTAATGTGAGAACTATAAAAATGAAAATCATGCAAAAAACTGGAATCAAAAACTGGATCAAAAATACTGTTATTGTTCTTTTGGCCATGGCGAGTTTCACCACCTACGCCCAAGAGAACTTCGGAGGGCTGGCCCTGTACACCGTACGTGATGATATGGGTAAAGATGCCAAAGCGACCTTACAGGCCGTAGCCGATGCGGGCTACAAAAATATCGAAGCAGCAGGATATGAAGACGGAAAGTTCTACAACATGTCCCCCAAAAAATTTAAATCCCTATTAAAAAAATTGGATCTTGCCCCTATCAGCACCCATCAAGGCAGTGTCACCCTCGAAAACGCCGATGCCATGATGGCCGATGTCAAGGCCGCCGGCTTTGAATATTTTGTGATTCCGGTACCACCGATGGGATTGTTCAAGTTCGACCCGGATACCAACGAACTGAGCATGACCGGCGGCGCCAAAAACCTAGCGGAAATTTTGGATACCTTAGGAGAAAAAGCAAGCGCTGCGGGACTTCAATTGCTCTACCACAACCACGATTTCGAATTTAAAAAGGATACTGATGGCATCGTTACCATCGATTATCTCTTGGAAAACTGCAACCCCGATCATGTCAACTTTCAGATGGACCTTTATTGGGTCACCAAAGCCGGGACCGACCCCCTAACCTACTTCGAAAAATACCCCGGCCGTTTTAAAATCTGGCACGTAAAGGATATGGACGAACAAGGCCGTTTCGCCCCGGTCGGAAACGGCACCATAGATTTTGCCCCTATTCTGGACAAAAAAGAGCAATCGGGCATGGAATATTATATGGTGGAACAGGATCAAACATTCGATGGCATGAAACCTCTCGAGGCTATCAAAATAAGCCACGAGGGACTTAAGGGGTTTGGGTTTGAGTAGTCATTTCCGACGATGAAAATCGTTGAACTCGAACGCGGTAGTTTGTAGCCAAAGGGTAGTAAATAATCCTCGGGGCAGGCCCACAGGACATTTAGAAGAATATATCTTTTTAATTAATGAAAGCCATCCGTTTTCAAACTTTCCTCTAAATTACTAAGCAAGCCTAGGGGAATTAAACCCAATAAAAAAAAAGCAGCCGTCATATCGACCAAATGTTCGACACGTTGTGCAGGGTCATAAAGTGGCGACCTCTCCCTTTGCACTTTCAAATTCCTTTATCATATCCGCCACGATTTCCGCGGCGGGTTTGATGTCATGGATCAAAGCGGATACCTGCCCGATCTCCAGTTCGCCTTCTTCCATATCGCCTTCGAACATACCCTTTTTGGCGCGGGCGCGCCCTAAAAGATCTTTTAATTCTTCGGTGGTCGCACCATTGGCATAGGCTTGCAGCACGTCATTGTAAAACTTATTTTTTAGCAAACGTACGGGTGCCAGTTCCTTTAGGGTCAGATGCGTATCGCCTTCCCCCGCTTCCAGTACTTTTTGCTTGAACAGGTCGTGGGACGAAGCTTCATGGCTGGCCACAAATCGACTGCCGACCTGTACGCCGTCTGCGCCCAAGACCATAGCGGCCAACATAGCGCGGCCCGTTGCAATTCCTCCGGCGGCTATGAGTGGAATATGGATCTTTTCCTTTACGGCGGGAATCAAAGTCAAGGTAGTGGTCTCGTCCCGACCGTTATGTCCACCTGCTTCAAAACCTTCGGCTACGATGGCGTCGACACCTGCCTCCTGAGCTTTTAAGGCAAATTTTACACTACTGACCACGTGGACGACAGTAATACCGTTTTCTTTCAAAAAGGAGGTATAGGTTTTAGGATTCCCAGCGGAAGTAAACACAATTTTAACCCCAAGTCCGACGATGATATCCATCAGCTTGTCCGTATCGGGATATAGTAAGGGTACGTTCACACCGAAAGGATGCTCCGTCGCCTGTTGGCATTTTTGGATATGTTCCCGCAAAACTTCAGGGTACATGGATCCTGCACCTATGATTCCCAATCCCCCGGCATTGGAAACTGCAGATGCCAAACGCCAACCGCTCGCCCAGACCATACCGGCCTGAATAATGGGGTGTTCTATGCCAAAAAGTTCCGTGATTCTGTTCTTCATGGGAGTATTTGATTTTAGGACTATCCAGATAAAATCTCCAAAGGAGCAAACATTCCTGCTTTGGGGGCTAAGGCTACGAAATAACGCCCGACCCTATCAACTCGTCCCCGATGTACCATGCCACAAACTGCCCTTCGGTGATGGCGGACTGTTGCTCTTCAAAATCGACGTACAATCCTCCGTCGATTTTGTACAAAGTTGCTTTTTGCAAAGGCTGCCGATAGCGGATACGTGCCATGACAGACATGGTTCCATCTAATTGCAGCGCCAGATCGGTGCGCACCCAATGGAGCTCATCATGCGTTACGAAGAGTGTTCTTCGATACAGTCCCGGGTGCGATTTGCCCTGTCCTGTATAGATAACATTTTCCTTTACATCGGTATCGATGACAAAAAGTGGTTCTTTGGTGCCGCCGACATCCAATCCCTTGCGCTGGCCTTTTGTAAAATAATGGGCACCTTGATGCTCGCCCACTATACTACCGTCCTCAATTTGGTATAGTGGTTTTTGGCAATAATAGGCCAATTCATCGACTTTATCATTAAAATCCGGAACGGCTCTATTGTATTGAACCACATCCGCAGGCACCTCGACGATAACTCCCTTTTTAGGCTTTAGTTTTTGTTGCAGAAAATCGGGCAATCTGACTTTCCCAATAAAACAAAGCCCTTGGGAATCCTTTTTATCCGCAGTTATCAAATCGTTTTCCGCTGCAATTCGACGGACTTCCGGCTTGGTCAGCTCACCAATAGGAAACAGTGTCCTGGACAACTGTTCTTGAGATAGCTGGCACAAGAAATAGGATTGATCTTTATTGGGGTCCTTCCCAGCCAATAATTGATAGGTTTCCGCGCCGTCCGAGCTTTTCAATATGCCCTTTCTACAATAATGGCCAGTTGCGACGAAATCGGCCCCAAGCTGCAGTGCAATTTTAAGGAAGACATCGAACTTGATTTCCCGATTGCAAAGCACATCGGGATTGGGTGTGCGTCCCCTTTCATATTCCGCGAACATATAATCGACGATACGTTCCTTATATTCCACGCTCAAATCGACCGTCTGAAAGGGGATACCTAACTTTTCAGCCACAATCAGCGCATCGTTGCTATCCTCCAACCAAGGACATTCCTCGGAAATCGTCACGGAATCGTCATGCCAATTTTTCATAAAAAGGCCTATGACGTCATAGCCTTGCTGCTTAAGAAGGTACGCGGCCACGCTTGAATCTACGCCGCCTGACAGTCCGATTACCACTTTCTCCATTCCTAAAGGATATTAAGCCGCAAATTTACGAAAAACATTAGGGTGAATATCCCATAAAGGGATTTTGAAAATAGCAAACATCAGTATATTGTACAATGACATACAACTAACGACACTTTACAACTACTTTTTTTTTCAATGGGATGTAATCTGCATCTTTACAGTCCCAAATCTTAACAAACCAATCTAACTTGATGCTGGAGACCCTGACAGGAATGTCGGGGTTTTTTGTTTATACCACCTATCTAACTAGATGCTTGAAACCCTAATAGAATGTTTGGGTTTTTTTGTTTATCGCACCGATTTAACTTGATGCTTAAGAAACCGCTTGCCAAATGGCAAAAGGTGGTTTTTGTCTACCGCTTGCCAACTTTTTTCTGCTCCTCGGCCTGCTCCATCATCTCGCGCATTTTGCGTTGGAACTTATTTTCCTTTTTGGGTTTCTTTTTGTTCTCCTGGATCTGGGCATGGATCCGGTTATTGTCGAGAATAAAGTTCTTTATGACCAGCATAATACCGATGGTAATCAAGTTAGACACGAAATAGTACAAACTTAGTCCACTAGCGTAGTTGTTGAAGAAGAAAAGCATCATCACGGGCATCAGGTACATGATAAATTTCATGTTGGGCATGCCCGGTTGTGTTGGCATATTCTGCCCTGTGGTCATCATCATATAAAAGAAAATGGCTATCGATGCCAAAATCGGAAATAGGCTGACATGGTCCCCATAAAACGGAATTTCGAAAGGTAGATTAGCCACAACATCGTAAGATGCAAGGTCATCGGCCCATAAGAACGGTTTTTGGCGTAGCGCGAACGAAGTAGGGAAGAACATGAAAAGCGCATAGAAAATCGGCATTTGCAACAATGCCGGAACACAGCCGCTCATGGGGCTAACGCCCGCCTTGCCGTACAGCTTCATGGTCTCTTGCTGCTTTTTCATGGCATTATCCTTATACTTCTCGCCCAATTCGGTGATTTCAGGTTTGAGCACTTTCATTTTTGCTTGAGACAAGTACGACTTATAGGTAGCGGGAGACATGACCAAACGAACCAAGATGGTCATGACCACAATGGCAATACCGAAGGGCAAAAACGAGCTCAAAAACCCATAAAAGGGTGTAAATACGTAGCGATTGATCCATCCGAAGATACCCCATCCGAAGGGAATGGAATCATCAAGACCCAATTCCTCATATTTCGATAAAACATCGATATCGGTAGGGCCATAGTACCATTGCATGTTCCGTGAAATTTCACCGCCTTCCGCCGCCAGGGGAATTGAAACTCCGAACTCTTTGGTGAACGCTTGCTCGCGGCTGTCGTCCTCGACCAAGTCTACGGAGATGAAATCGGCAGATTTAAAATTGTTCTTATCGGCCAAAATCGAACTGAAAAAGTGTTGCCTAAAAGACACCCATTTTACATCTTCGCCCTTCTCTTCATCATCACCGCTAATGGACAGGTAGTCAATATCGCCGCCGTCATTATTATAGGTTAGTTCGGTATATCTGTTCTCATATTCGACACTCTTCGAATGGCGTATACCCTTTAACTTCCATTTCAAGTCGATGGGCTGGCTGCTATTGATTATGCCGTTAAGCCCTTGCGAACGCATGGTGAAATCCACCATATAATCGTCCGGTTTCATTTCGTAACGGTACTCAAGAAATTTATCGGGACCAGCCTTGGCCTTCATGGTAAGCACTTGGTTACCATTACTTTCGCTTAGGGAAGGCTCGAAATAAAGGTCTTCGGTATTCAGTATGCGATTATCGGAAGTCGTAAAATGTAGTCCAAAAGATGCATTGCCATCCCGAATAAGGTAAACGGGGATGGAGTCATAGGTATGATACTGCTTCATACGGGCCTCGACGATCTGGCCGCCCTTGTTGCTGATTTCCAAATAGACCAGATCATTCTGCAGTTTGGAAGTCTCATCTGAAGCTTGCGTAAAACCAAAGGCTCCGATCTTGCTCTTATAATCGGCAACGGCGGTGGAATCTTGGAGATTGATACGTGCAGGTTCAGGAGTAACTTTCGCTTCGGGCACTTGCTGCTCGGTCTCTTCGACCATTTGTTCTTGTTTCGCCTTTTCCGCCTCGACCTCTTCCTGTGTGGGCTGATTTTGGTAAAACATAAAAATGAGGATACCGAATATCAGTACAAAACCAATAATAGAATTTATATCTACTTTCTTCTCTTCCATGTAAAATTTTAATTTGGCATTGGCCTAATAGGCTAGACTTGTTAGATTTTCTTTCTAATTAAATAGCTCCATGAGTCAAACTGCAAACGCTTTACAACCAAACATAAGCACTTCGCCTAAGCTTAGCGCAATGCCTTGCAGGTCAGCAAGTCAATTAACAAATATATGTCCAATTGTCGAATTTATGCCAAACTGGCACTAGTTCGCTTCAATTTTTGGGACAGGGCCGCCTTAACGAATCCGACAAAAAGCGGATGCGGGTTGGCCACCGTACTCTTATATTCGGGATGATATTGTACACCGATAAACCAAGGGTGGTCTTTCAGTTCGATGATTTCTACCAATCCCGTTTTCTTATTTATTCCCGAAGCCATCAATCCGGCGGCTTCCAATGGCGCCATATAGGCATTATTGAATTCATAGCGATGGCGATGCCTTTCGGAAATGGAACTCTCATCGTCATACACTTTTCGCACTAAGCTATTTTTGGCCAGATCACAGTCCCACGCACCCAAACGCATAGTACCGCCTTTGTTGACCACATCTTTCTGCTCTTCCATCAGGCTGATCACCGGATCGGATGTCGAGGCATCCATTTCAGTGGAATTGGCATCTTTCAATCCCAATACATTTCGGGCATATTCGATGACCGCCATTTGCATCCCCAGGCAAATACCCAAAAATGGGATATTGTTTTCACGGGCGTACTGAACGGCCCTGATCTTGCCGATGATGCCCCGTTTTCCGAATCCGGGAGCGACAATGACCCCATCGAGCAGGTTCAGTTTTTTGACCAAGTTCTTTTCCGAAAGATGTTCGGAATGGATCGATCGGATATTTACCCGCACCTCGTTGGCCGCTCCGGCATGAATCAACGATTCCAAAATGGATTTATAAGAATCCTGCAACTCCACATACTTCCCTATAAGTCCGATAGTGACTTCGTGCTTCGGATTTTTATGTCGGCTCAGAAATTCGTTCCATTGGGTAAGGTCGGGTTCGGTGGTATTCGGGAGTCCCAGTTTTTGAAGCACCACAGCATCCAGGCCTTCCTCTTGCATCAAGATCGGTACGTCATATATCGTTGAGGCATCAATGGATTGAATAACCGCCTCGCGCTTTACATTGCAGAAAAGTGCCAATTTATCCTTTAATTCATCGGGGATCTCGTGTTCGGTACGGCAGACCAAAATATCGGCCTTGATCCCGCTTTCCATCAGGGTCTTTACGGAATGCTGTGTAGGCTTGGTTTTCAGTTCTCCGGCAGCGGAAAGATATGGCACCAGAGTAAGGTGTATGACGATACCGTTACTTTCGCCCAATTCCCATAACAACTGGCGCACTGCCTCTATATAAGGTAATGATTCGATATCGCCGACCGTTCCCCCGATTTCGGTGATGACCATATCATACTCGCCGCTATTGCCCAGCAATTGAACCCTGTGCTTAATTTCATTTGTGATGTGGGGCACGACTTGCACTGTCTTGCCCAAAAACTCTCCCCGTCTTTCCTTTTCAATAACACTTTGATAGATTCTGCCTGTAGTGACATTGTTCGCCTGCGAAGTACGCACGTTCAAAAAACGTTCGTAATGGCCCAAATCGAGATCGGTCTCCGCGCCATCGTCGGTCACATAACATTCACCGTGTTCGTATGGATTCAAAGTGCCCGGATCTACGTTAATATAGGGATCCAGTTTCTGTATGGTGGTCTTATAACCCCTGGCCTGCAGCAGTTTGGCAAGTGAGGCGGCGATAATTCCCTTTCCTAAGGACGAAGTTACTCCTCCCGTAACGAAAATGTATTTTGTATCTGACATGGTGACTTCCTTGTTACGGGATGCAAAAGTACAAAAGGCAGGGAGAAATCAACGTAAACGCCTTGGAAAATCTTTTTGAATTTTCCGGATGAGCGGTTCCAGTCCGTTTACTTTGATTTCTAGGATGGATGCCATCAATTGCCCTAATTTTCCATCCGGAAAGCCTTTCTGCCTGAACCAAATCAGATAGGCTTCCGGAAGGTCTACCAAATATCTGTTCTTGAATCTTCCGAACGGCATACGGTAATGGGCCAGTTCGATGAGCTTTTCTTTGTCGGGGGTTATATCCATATGTAAAGTAAAAATACTATATTTAACGAGGATATGGAATTTTACGGATGACGGAAGATAGAAACATCAAATTATAAAAAATGAAACGAAGAACCTTTATAGGCACCTCTGCCGCCGCATCGGTCGGAGTATTGGCCGTACAAACAGGAAACGCCATGGCATCCAAAGAAAACAGACCCTTGGAACTCAAGAACAATATCAACCACAGCGCCTGCTTTTGGTGCTACAATCCCATACCTCTTGATGAATTTTTGGGAAACTTAAATGAATTGGGGGTCACGGCCATCGACCTAGTCGGGCCGGAAGATTGGCCACTTTTGAAAAAACACGATATCCACGTCGCGATGTGCCAGGGCGCGGGCCTGGGCATCGAAAAAGGCTGGAACGATCCTAAATTACATAAGGAACTTATCGAAAGCTTTGCCGATGTCATTCCCAAAGTAGCAGAAGCGGGTTATACCAACCTCATCACCTTTAGCGGAAACCGCAATGGTATGGACGATACGGTCGGGCTGCAAAACTGCGTCGACGGCTTAAAGCAAATAATTCCCTTGGCCGAAAAACATGGCGTAGTAGTTCAAATGGAACTGCTCAATTCAAAGGTCGACCATAAAGATTATATGTGCGACCATTCGCAATGGGGCGTCGAGCTCTGCAAGCAATTGGGTTCCGAAAACTTTAAACTGCTCTATGATATTTACCATATGCAGATCATGGAAGGCGATGTTATCCGCAATATTCAGGACTACCACCAATATTTCGGACATTACCACACTGGAGGCAACCCCGGCCGCCATGAAATCGATGAGACCCAAGAACTTTTCTACCCGGCTATCATGAAGGCGATACTCGCCACAGGATACAAAGGCCATGTGGCACAGGAATTCGTGCCCTCTTGGGACGATAAGATTGCGGCGTTGAAGCAGGGGGTTACGATTTGTGATGTGTAGAAACTGGTGCTATGTGAAGTACTGGCGGAAAATTTTCGGCCAGTACTTCATAGAAAAATCGGCTCGATTATTAGTATACAATCATTACATTTGAGGTCAACTTTAAATCAAGAAAATGAAAAAAACAATCAATTATTTCGCACTCGCAGTTTTTGCACTGCTAACCACTTACTCCGTTTCCGCCCAAGAATTTGAAAAAGGCACAAACGTCATCAATGTCGGTATCGGCCTTGGTGGTAATTTTAACTATGGCGGCTTAGGTACATCGTCTCAAAGTATCGGTTTGAATGCAAGTTATGAACGAGGCATTTGGGAAACTGGGGATTTTGGCATTGTTAGTCTTGGAGGGTATTTAGGGTATAAGTCCTATAAATCGAATATCGGTTTCGGCGGTGACAGATACAACTTCAACTATACGATTATTGGCGTGAGGGGCGCTTTTCACTATATCGGACTTGATGTCGAAAATCTAGACGTCTATGGCGGCGCCATGCTTTCTTACAACATAGCTTCTATTGATAGTGGTTACTCTGGCGGATTGGATAGCCGACCAAGTGCTACCGTTTTCGTAGGTGGCCGTTGGTATTTTGGGGAACATTTCGGAGTATTTGCCGAAGCCGGCTATGGGGTATCTATTTTATCCCTTGGAGCCGCTTTTAGATTCTAGTCACACATTTCAAAACAGTCTCTAAATTCAACTATTAAAATTTCGAACCTCTTCAAGAACAGCTTTTGGAGAGGTTTTTTATTGGTCGACAGCCAACTCCTTGGCAATGCTTCGATTCCATAACCATTGTTGCCGTAAATCTTTTGAGAAATCGGTCTCCCAATCGTATTTGTTCTGGAAAATACGGAGTTCTTTGAGTATTTGCTTGTAGATATCACTAACTTCGTCCTTCACATTATTGGTGAATCTGAATTCCGCCAAGCTTTTGCGGAATTTACGGGCATGCAGTTCCGCGATATCGAAGTGCAATTGCTCGTGGCTCAAGATTACGGAGTCACACAACTCGGGACGGTACCATGATTTTTGAGGGAGGAATACACATTGCACCTCAATTTCCAAATATTGCTGTCCGTTTTGCTCGTTTGACGAAAAAGCATAACTGATACCCGTAGCCGTAGTCGCCGCGGCCCACTCGGTCTTGAAATAGCTTCCCTTAAAATCGGACCATTGCAGTTTGCGGTCCGCACTCCAAGGTATAGTTTCCTCTTCCTGTGAAAAAAGAAATCCAGAAATGCATAGAAAAAGCGAGAAAAAGAAACACCTCAGCGTTCCCAAGAGAACGTAACTATCTTTTCGATATCGGGATGCAAACTGTAGTGTACGGGGCAAGTATTTGCCGTGTTTTCCAAAATTTTGCGGTGCTTGTCCGAAACATCGGAAGGTAAATTTAGCTTCGCTTCTATTTTGATGATTCTTCTGGGACCGGAAGCCATGTGTTTGATGATTTCCACCGTAGCATCGGTCAAATCAACACCCAAACCTTCTGCTTTCATTCCCATAACGGTAATCATGCAGCTCCCCAATCCCGTGGCCACGGTATCCGTTGGGGAAAATGCTTGTCCCAACCCGTTGTTATCCACCGGCGCATCCGTCATAAAGGTATTGCCCGAACGAACATGTTCGCAGGTGGTTCGCAATGCGCCGTTGTAGGTTATTTTCGAGGTAATCATTCGGTACCGGGTTACAAGTTAAAGATTGAGGGCTGTAAAGACAAAATGCACGGCGTAAACAATGAGCATGCTATTTTTAGCATTTATGTTCAAATTAAAAATCGACACACTGTTATTGCAACTGCTTGATTCGCAGATCTTCGAAAGTCATGATATACGAGGCTTGGTTAAAATAGCCCCTGACAGGATCTTTTTCATAATCGAATTTAGTGCCCGAGTATTCGGTCTCGCCGATATATTTGGAAACCTCCATTAAGTTATTTTTATAGGCCAATTTCAGCAATAAATCATAAGTGATATCGAAACCCCTTACGGCATAGCGATCGGGCAGACTACCAAAGCGTTTTTCGTAACGCCTTGAAAATGCACTGCTTTCGGGTATTCTATACACCGAGGGATAGGTAAAGCTCAGATTGGAAAGGTGCGTACTTGAAATGACATCGTTCTCAAAGGCGGAGGTCTTGTTTGTGGTAAACATTCGTAGTTTCAGTTTTTCACGTTCCGGTTGCTCGACGTCTAAGAGGGCGTCCTGAAAAGAATTCAGGATGGAGCTTACACTGGCCACCAGTTTAAAATTATCGGTCTCTACGAACACCCAATTTTCTGCCTCATCGGAGAGTAACATTTTGAACTTCTCGATATCGATACCGATGTTTTTCTCTTCTTCGATGACCTCGGCTACTTTGGCGTCTGGAAATCTGGAAAGAATGGAATCTTTCGCCACAACGTGCGTGGAATCGGCAATGACGACCACGTTCTGGCCTTCGTATTTTTCTTGGGCAAAATCGAGCATACGGTCCCGAAGTACCGTATTTGAAGTATACGAATAAAAGACATTCGATAGGCTGAGATCGCTTTCTGCGGGTATAGGCGCTATGACAGGTACTTGCGATCCTTTTGCCCTAACGGCCGTTTCTTTTAGGGAAGCCAAATCGAGAGGACCGATAATGGCGCTGACCGTATTCAGATTTTCCTTTTGCAATATTTCTTTTGTTCTGGCGAGACTTAACTGATTATCATAACTACTTACGTCGACGGATATGCCAAGATCGCTGATGGAATCGAGGGCAATCAAAGCCCCGGAATATAGGCCCAGACTGAATTTGAGACTGTTTCTATCCTCTATGATCTCGGTTACTTCTTCCTTGCTTTCCAAATTCAGTTTATCCAACCGAAAAGGGAACATGAATACAACCTTAGGGACGTTCTTCACATCGATACTATCCAGCAAATTGATTTTATCGAGCACCAACGCGTTTCGTACATCAAAATCTCCTTTTTGGTCCTTCGGCAATTTCAAGACCATGCCTGCTTTGAG
>RCMY010003503.1_pt1 | contig 13865 bp, 15 predicted proteins | sample 2041341 | NCBI WGS metagenome assembly RCMY01 (sample SAMN09708234, study PRJNA481090) | Marine sediment metagenome, whole genome shotgun sequencing project.
AAGTCGGCCGGAAGGCCGAGGTCAGCAAAAGAGGTTTCCATGAAGTTGTACTTCCGTTCGGTGCCCAAGCCCCCGTAATGGGCACGAGCGAGAAGTTACCCACCGTAGCGGTGGCACCACTCGCGACCACCGTGACGCCCACCACAGCGCTCTCGAGTGGGCGTGGTGGACGCGGAGGACGCCGGCCGAGACCTCAAGGCATGCGCTCGCATGCCGAACACCGTTCTGGCAGCGTTTCCCCTGGTCAGCAGCTGCTGCTACCGCACGACCACGCAGGAACGGGTCACGAGCCGAGTCATCCGAGCGCGCGACTTGGGCAGGGTCAGGCGCGTCGGCGAGGAAAACGTCGACGCGCCCACCAACCCATCGCCTGGTAGGCGGCAGCAAGATCGTCGGACTGCTTCGCCAGACGTTCCTCGGTGTCGGCCAGTCGTGCTCGGTCTCGCTCGGCTGCGGCTCGCTCGCTCTCGAGCACGACCTTGGCTTGTTCGAGCGATGCGTTGGCCGCTGCGAGATCGGCGGTGACCCGATGTCGCTCGGACCGTTCCTGTTCGAGGTCGGACACCATCTGGTCGAGCCGTCGTCGAGTGGTTGCTCGCTCGGCCTCGAGCGCAGCAATGGTGGACCCGGCCACGGTGGCTGCTGCAGAGGTCTCGGCTGCGAGCGTGGCCTTGTCGAGCGCCAGCTGATGTGCTTCCTCTCGAAGCTGTTCTGCCCGCTGCCGGCCGTCGTGCAGGAGCGAGTCGAGCCCCAGTGCCTCACGCACCGCTTCGGCAAGTGCCTGAGGCTCTGCAGTATGCATGCCATACGGCAGAGCTCTGGCAGCCACGGAGCCGTCGTCGAGCGTCGCCGGCTCATGACGGAGATCGAGCGACCAGTTCTCGCGCGTGGCGATGGCCTCCAGATCGTCGATGCCGATCAGCCATTTCCCCCGGCCTGATCCCACCTTGACCGCCTCGGGCAGGAGGCCGTCGCCAATTCGACGGTTCAGGGTGTCGTAGGAGGTACCGAAGATCTCGGCTGCCTCTTTCAGTGAAACATGATCGGCCACGGGTCCTCGTCGGTGCGTTCGTTCTTGGGCATGCATGAGGCAACCCAGAAGCCGATCACCGTAGATGCTCGAGCATGCCAAACCGCAAATTCGGCCATTCCTTTTGCACGACTTCGCAACACTTCCGCACGAGTCGCACGAGTCGCGTCGAAGCCGTCGTGGGCAGCCGCGAACTGATACCCCGCGAACCGACCCCCGCGAACCGACACCCCGCCAGAGTGACGCCAGACGATCGATCAGGCCCGAGTGATCCCCGGACGCCTCAACGGCGGCACGGTCTTCGGAGGTTGCCGACGGGCCGGCACCTGAGCGAGCAAGGCGGTGGTCGCCACGGCCACGGCGGCGACCGCAGCTTCGAACATCTCGGTGGTGGCAGCATTCGGATGCCGAATACCGCTCACCTTGCGGATGTACTGGCGTGCTGCCGCCTCGATTTCCTCGGCAGTTGCTGCCGGTTCGAGACCTCGGAGTTCGGTGATGTTGCGACACATGGCCGCGATCGTGTCACAACTCGGCGGTGGTGCCCAGGCCTGCACTCCAGGCGCCATAGAGCGCTGCGTAGTGGCCATCGAGCGCGATCAGGTCCTCGTGAGGCCCGATCTCGGCGATTCCGCCGTCGGCAACCACTGCCACACGATCGCAGCGAGCTGCCGTGGTCAGCCGGTGAGCGATGGCGATCACGGTGCGGCCACTCATGAGTTGCTCGAGTGCCGCCTCGACGATCCGCTCGGTGCCGGGGTCGAGCGACGACGTGGCCTCGTCGAGTACCAGCACGGCAGGGTCGACCAGTGCCGCACGGGCCAGCGACACCAGTTGCCGCCCCCCCGCCGACAGGCGACTTCCCCGCTCTTGCACCTGGGTGTGGAGCCCTTCGGGCAGGGCCTCGATCCGCTCCCAGATGCCGATGCGCTCGAGTGCCCGACGCACCTCGGCATCGCTGACCCCAGGGGAGGCGATCCGAATGTTGTCGGCGATCGAACCATCGAAGAGATAACCCTCCTGCGGGACCACGAGCACACGATGTCGAAGCTCGGTGACCGAACCGTGCCGCAGGTCGACGCCACCGAACTCGATCGTTCCTTCGCTCGGGTCGTACAGACGGGCGATGATCTTTGCAAGCGTGGACTTACCTGCTCCTGTGGGCCCGACCAGGGCGATTCGTTCGCCGTCGGCGATCGTGAGGTCGATGTCGTGGAGCACCCGCTCGCTCGATCCTGCGTAGGTGAACCCCAGTCCTCGAACTTCGATGGCGCCCGTCGCCGGGAAGGTGACCGGATCAGCGGGTTCGATGAGGTCGATGTCTTCGTCGAGGAGACCGAACAGCTTGTCGAGCGATGCCGTCGCCGACTGGACGAGGTTGAACAACTGGCTGAGCTGCTGGACCGGTTCGAAGAGGCCCTGAAGCAACAAGATGAAGGCCACGACGGTGCCGATCGAGAGTTCTCCCTGGTGAGAGAGGTAGCCGCCCACGCCGATCGTCAGTGCGGTCGTGGCCGTCGATGAGAATTCGATGATCGGGAGGTACCAGGCGGCGACCCTCACCGACTTCATGTGTGAGCGATAGAGATCTTCGTTGGTCTCGGAGAACTGCTGGGCCTGCAACGACTCACGGCCGAAGGCCTGCACGAGACGAACCCCGCTGATGCCTTCTTGGAGGGCCGAGAGCGTCGAGCCGATGTTGTCGCGCACGGCGAGGTAGGCCCGGTTGGAGTCTTTCTGGAACTTGATCGAGGCCAGGCCCACCAGCGGAATGGCCACGAGGCAGCACAGCATCAGCTGCCAGCTCAAGAAGGTGAGTACCACCACCGTGCCGATGAGCTGGAGGAGCGCGGCAGTGAACATCAGCAGGCCGAACTGGACCAGCTCGGACAATGAATCGACGTCGGAGGTCATCCGCGAAACCAGGACACCTGCCTTGTTCCGGTCGTAGTACGCCAGCGATTGGCGAAGCATCTTGTCGAAGACACGCCGCCGCAGATCCCGAAGGGTGCTCTCGCCGACCCACGCAAGCGTGATGATCGCTCCCCGGTAGAACACGTACCCGAGAACGGCGGCCAGCAGGTAGCCGCCGACGGCAAGCGCCAGATGATCGCTGTTTTTGGGACGGATGCCCGAGTCGATGGCCGATCGCACCAGCAGGGGCCCGGCGATGGTCGTCGCGGTCCAGAAGACCAGAAACACCAGTGCCTGCACCGCACGACGGCGATACGGAGCGACGAGCCGGACCGCACGACGAAGGACCGCCTTGGTCCCCTCGAGGTCGAGTTGCTCGTCGGCGCTCACGCCGCCCTGCATCCAACCGGCCATCAGCGCACCCCGCCGCTCGACGTGGTGCCCGTGGACTGGGCCTCATCAGGACCTGTGGCGGTCTCCGACGCCAAGACCTCCTGGTAACGAGCACTGGTCGCCAGGAGCTCGCTGTGCGTCCCGGCGGCCACGATGCGGCCTTCGTCGAGCAGCACGACCCGATCGGCCAAGGCGATGGTTGCCGGTCGATGGGCGATCACGATCGTGGTTCGCCCGCCCATGACCTCGGCCATCGCGTCACGGATCTCGTGTTCCTTGGTGGGATCGACCGCCGAGGTGGCGTCGTCGAGGATCAGGACGCGAGGGTCGGCGACGATCGCCCTGGCAATCGACAGCCGCTGGCGTTGCCCTCCCGAGAGTGAGAAGCCACGCTCCCCCAGCTCGGTGTCGTAGCCGTCGGGCAGTTCTTCGATGAAGTCGGCCGCACCGGCCAGCATGGCGGCCCGTCGGATGACGGCATCTTCGGCCGAGGGGTCGGCGAAGGCGAGATTGTCACGGATGGAGCCACTGAACAGGAAGGTCTCTTCGAAGACGAGCGAGACCGCTTTACGGAGCTCTTGTCGACGAAGGTCACGCAGGTCGATGCCATCGAGGAGCACCGCTCCGGCGTCGACGTCGTAGAACCGAGGAAGCAGTCGGGCCACGGTCGACTTGCCGCAGCCGGTCATACCCACCAAGGCAACCGACTCACCCGGCTCGATCCGCAGGTCGAAGTCGTGCAGGACCGGGACCTCGCCGCCGTGGTAGCCGAACTCGACATGACGGAACTCGACCGCTCCGCCGCTGCCTCGGGGTGGAAGAGACGTGGGGTGTGGTGGGTCGACGATCAGGGGTGCGGTCGACAGGACCTCGGCGATGCGATCGCCAGCAGCGGCTGCTCGTTGTCCCTGGGCAACGACCTGACCGAGCATTCGCAGGGGCTGGATCAGCATCAGCACGTAGAGATTGAACCCGACCAGTTCACCGACGGTGAGCTCGTCGTTGATGACGAGATGTCCGCCGTACGCAAGCACCATGACCAGGCCGAGGTTGGGCAACAACTCGATGGCGGGCAGGTAGGTGGACCGGACCGTGGCCGAGCGCATCGAGGCCTCGAAGACGTCGTCGGCTTCGACGTCGAGCTTTCCGGCCTGCAGCGGTTCGGCACCGAATCCCTTGACCACCCGGATGCCCGAGACCGTCTGCTCGACGACGCCGGCGAGTTCGGCCGATTCTTCCTGGACGGCCAAGACCGCTGGGTGCAGTCGCTGGGAGAAGCGGCGGCCGAGCACGTTGATGATCGGGAGCCCGGCCAGGGCCAGCAGCGCCAGCACAGGATTGAGGGTCAACATGATGACGACGGCTGCGATCACGATCAAGAAGTTGCCGGTGGTGATCGGCACCTGGACGATGATGTTCTGGAACTGCTGGAGGTCGGTGTTGGCCCGGCTCATCAGCTCGCCGGTGGCGGTGACGTCGTGATAGGCGATGTGGAGGCGCTGGATATGGGCGAAGAGCCGATCGCGGTAGCGAGCTTCGACTGCTCGGGCATTGCGGAACGCGGTGTAGCGCCGAGCGCCGAGCGACACGCCCGACAACAACCCGGCACCGGCGACGGCCAACGTCCACGGCAGCAGAGGGTCGTCGCCTTCGATTCCTCGATCGATCGACAGCTGGATGAGGCGCGGAACCGCCACGCGACCCGCGGTCCAACACAGGGCGGCGAGCATCCCTACCAACAGTCCGCGTCGCTGTTCGACCAGGGCCTGACGCATGAGCGCCCAGCCACCGGTGGGCGACGTCGGTTGGGCGTTTTCTGACGCCTCAGCTTCGCTCGTAGCGCCACCCTCGCGGATCGAGCATCATCCGATGTCGGGCGCCCGGAGCGTCGGCATCGCCGCCCGCGTGGAAGACGTCGGGCTCCCAGGTGAGTGTCGGGACCGACGCCTGGAGATGCTTGGTGTGGAAACGCGGCGGGGTCCGGTTGGCCGCCCAGTCGATTGCCCGCTGGGAGCTGGGGTGCTCACCGAGCTGCAGAAGGCTGACCCAGGTCGGTGGGATGAGTTCGATCTCGCCCGCTCGATGGAGGTGCATTGCCGCCGCCGGAGTCAACCAGCGATGTTCGTGGATCTCGCCGTCGTCGATCACGACGTCGCCCTCGGGTGCCGGCGCAGCGAAGAACCAGGTACTGAACCGGCGACGTGGTCCGCGGTTGGTGATCATGGCGGAGGTCGCCGGCGGCTGCCAGTGAGACCAGGTCGTCAGATGATCGGCCTCGATCGCGAGCCCGGCTTCTTCGTGACACTCACGCACCGCAGCGCGTCGAGCTGACCCGAGATCGTCTGCTGGATCGATTTCGTGGGGGTCGACTCGCCCCCCGGGAAACACCCAGGCGCCACCGAACGCGATCTTCGAGTTGCGGCGCAACATCAGCACTTCGGGCCCCTCGGCGGTGTCTCGGAGCAGCAGCACGGTGGCGGCCGAGATCAGTTCGAGGTCATCAGTCATCGGTTCCAACCTAGTCAGCAGTGTCCAAACACACGAAACGGGGCCTGCGCTGGCGTACTGTTGGTCCAATGCGTCGAGACGGCATGGAGGTGGCACTCGCAGCAACGGTGGGAGCCGTGGTTGCACTCGTGATCTGGACGGTGATGCAGCCATCGGCCGACGACGAGCTCGGGCTTGCCGATCCAACGACCGTCACCGAGGCGGCAACCGATGCCGACGACACCTCCGACGGCGTCATCGAGAGCAACGAACCAAGCAGTGTCGTCACCCAACCCCTACGCGAGCAGGCCGATCTCGAGGCGTTCGTCGATGCGTTCACTGCCAGTCGCACCGGCACCTATCGGGTCACCGGCCGCATTCAGATGGCACAGGCCGGAACCGACGACACCAACCAGGTGCTGGTCACGATCGTGCGGCGTGGCGGTGACGTCATCGAGCAATCCGGTACCAGCCTGCTCGTCTCCCTCGACGGCAAGCAGCAGAGCTGTGAGCGACCCTTCGGTGCCGAGCTGGTGTGTGGCGAGGTCACCGAACCTCCGACCGTCGAGGTCGAAGCCGCCGCCTTGGCCGACCTCTTCGTCGGTGACGACCCCGACTACCTGTTGTACGACGACCAACCTGGGTGTTGGCAACTCGTCGCCACTGCCAACCCTGCTCCCGCCCAATGGGGACAGGCGACGACCATCTGTTTCGACCCCGAGACCGGAGCCATCGAGCGTCAGACCACCAGCAGCGTGCAGGGCACCCGAACCTTCGTCGCCGAGACGCTCACGGCCGAGGTGACCGACGACGATCTCGTTCCACCGGCGACCTGACCCGTTCGCTGTTCGATCTCGATCGGCGATCCGATCGGGCCAGTCGGGTGGGACGAACGAAGGCCACCGGTGCGTCCGAGACCCGAAGACCTCAGTTGCGATGCGTGTGGAGGAGTGGTGACCCTCGCTCGTATCCCGATACCGGTGTGGGCGATGACCACCGGTGTCCTCATATCATCGGTTCGCCTGCCCAACGACTTGAGGGTGATTCGAGAACTTTTGATGATCTATGCCCAAGACCCCAACCTCCTCGGCGACAACCTCCTGGCCTGGCTCCTTCTGGCCATGGGCGGCGCCCTGTTCGCCGGCACGGCGTTGGCGCTGCTTCGACCGCCCGAGAACACCAAAGAAGGACAGCTCGAGAAGGCCCCGTTGGGCCGCAGCATCGTGCAGATGCTGCTCGGCTTCGTTGCCAGTGCCTGGGCCCTCGCCACGCTCCTGGCCTGATCTTCCCCACATGTCGTGGCCGTGACCCACGTCTGAGTGGTCTTGCCCAGTCTGCTCAAGCGAGCCAACGAGTCGGCCGATAGAAGCGGTGATGAAAGGCCTCTCACCGTGAGCACGATCGCCGAAGAAACCAAGCAAGCGATTCACGCGGCCAGCCGGCCTGCGTCAGCCCGACAACGTCGTCGGATTGCTGCGGTCGAGCCAACGGCCGACGCCCATTTCGTCAGCGACGACCACGGCTCGAGAATCACCGCTCTCGTCTTCCAGGCAGTGCTCTTCTGCGCCATGTGCCTGTGCCTGCTTGCCGTGATCCAGCAAGCCAAGAACGTCGATGCCGCATCATCCGACGCAGGAACCGGTGTGAACGATGCCCCGCCCGCCGTGTTCGTCAACGCCGACTGAATCCCGCTCGAACGCGGTGGATCAGAACTCGGTCTTCGCGTCGTCTCGGGTGCGGGCCATGTTCTCGAACCTGGTGTAGTGACCGAGGAAGGCGAGCTTCACGTTGGCTGTCGGGCCGTTTCGGTGCTTGGCCACGATGACTTCGGCGATGCCCTTCTGATCGGTCTGATCGTCGTAGACCTCGTCTCGGTACAGGAACATCACACAGTCGGCGTCCTGCTCCAATGCGCCGGACTCACGAAGGTCCGAGAGCATCGGCCGCTTGTCTTGGCGCTGCTCCAACCCACGGTTGAGCTGGGCCAGAGCGACCACCGGTGCCTCGAGCTCACGAGCGAGGATCTTGAGATTTCGACTGATCTCGGAAACTTCGACCTGGCGTGACTCGGCGTTCGAGCGACCCTGCATCAACTGGATGTAGTCGACGACCACCATGCCGAGCGAGCCGACACGGCTCTGGAGCCGACGGGCCTTGGCCCGGATCTCCATGACGGAGGTGTGCGGGTTGTCATCGATGTAGATCGGGGCCTCGGCAAGGCGGCCGACCGAGTGGCTGATGCGATTCCAGTCGGACTCGTCGAGACGGCCGGTCTTGACTCTCGTGGCATCGACTCGAGCGTCGGAACACAGGATTCTCTGCGAGAGCTCGACCTGTCCCATCTCCAACGAAAAGAACAGGACCGGCTTGCCGGTCTTCATGGCGGCGTTGGTGCACATACCCAGCGCAAACGCGGTCTTTCCCATGGCGGGACGAGCACCGACGACGTAGAACGCGTTGGGCTGGAGGCCAGAGAGCAGTTCATCGAGGTCGGCGTAGCCGGTCTCGACGCCGGTGATCGACTCACCCCGTTCGTACAGCTGTTCGAGCCGGTCGAGGTTGGTGGCCAGGAGGTCTTTGATGGGCACCGTGGTGTTGGCGACCCGGCGCTGGGCGACGTCGAACATCCTGGCCTCGGCATCGTCGACGGCCTTCACCACATCGTCGGGGATGCTGTAGGCCATCTCCGCGATTTCGTTGCTCACGCTGATCATGCGGCGGAGCAGGGCGTGCTCTTCGACGATGCGGGCGTAGTGCGCCGCGTTGCCGATGGCAGGCGTGCCGGCCTGGAGGTCGATGAGGAGCGACGGACCGCCGATGGCCTCGAGCAGGTTCGCCCGGCGGAGTTCTTCGGCGACGGTGACCGCGTCGATCGGCTCGCCAGCGGAATACAGGCTGAGGATCGCTTCATACACATGACCGTGGGCCGGGCGGTAGAAGTGCTCGGATTCGAGCACTTCGACAGCATCGGCGATCGCCTCACGGCTCAGCAGCATCGCACCGAGCACCGCAGCTTCAGCTGCAGTGTTGTTCGGTGGAAGCCGAGGCGTTGGCGACGGAGGGGGACCATCGTCGTACATAGGGACCATCCTCGTTCAGCCGGACTGTGGATCGCTAGACCCGCAGTATGTGCACAACCCGGCACTTTCGGTGGACAACCTGTGGATATCTGCCGAACCTGGGGAAAGGTCTGGGGATATCTGGGCGCGACTGTGGAGGAGGACACCGAACCGATGCCCTCCTCCGACGAGTCAGCGTCAGAGTGCGACGACCTCGACGGTCACCGGGAACTGCACCTCGGGGTGAGGATGCACGGTGACGCTGTGGGCGCCGAGTGTACGAATGCCGTGTCCGTCGTCGAGTTCGATCAGCTTGCGATCGAGTTCGACGCCGGCCTGTTCGCGGATGGCATCGGCGATGTCGGAGGAGGTCACCGAACCGAACAGTTTGCCCTCGCCGCCAGCACGCATCGAAATGGTGATGGGCTTGGACACGAGTGCCTTGGCCACCTCTTCGGCGGCCTCCCGCTCACGAGCGTTGCGGACGGCCCAGGCCTTCTTCATCGCCTGAGCTTCGACCTCGACACCGTGGCTGGCCTGGCGAGCCAGACCCTTCGGGATCAAGTAGTTACGGGCGTACCCGTCGGAGACCTCGAGGAGGTCGCCGCGGTTTCCGAGACCGGAAACCTGGTTGTGCAAGACGATCCGCATCAGTTTTCCTCGGTGGTCTCGGTGGCGGGTGCTTCGGTCGTGGCCTCGGCGGTCGGTGTCTCGGAGTCGTTGGACGGACGGCGATCGCCGCGGTCTCCACGGTCCGGACGGTCACCACGGTCGGGACGATCCGAGCGAGTACGACGCTGGGTCGTCACTCGACTGGTGTACGGAAGCAGACCCATTTCACGGGCGTTCTTCACGGCGGTGTTGATCACTCGCTGCTGCTGAGAATCGTTGCCGGTGATGCGACGACCGCGGATCTTGGCTCGGTCGGACACGAAACGGCGGAGCAGATCGGTGTCTTTGTAGTCGACGTACTCGATCTTCTCGGTGAGCAGCGGGCTGATCTTCTTCTTGCCGCGGCGACCGTTGTCTTTGGGCTTCGCCCGGCGTGTGCTCTTCGTCTTTGCCATCAGAAAGGCTCCTCATCGGGCTGGTAGGCAGGGGGTTGCTGTTGGTTCTGTGGGGCACCGAACGATCGGCCTCCACCGGCTCCACCCGAGGGTGCGCCTTCGCCGCCTTCGCGACGTTCATTCCTTGTTGCGTTGGCGGTTGCCCACCTCAAGCTGATGGCGACATCGTCGGCGACGATTTCGACCTTGGAACGCTTGTCTCCTTCGGGCGTTTCCCAGGAGCGTTGATCGAGGCGACCTGCGACCGTGACACGAGTGCCCCGACCGACCGACTCGGCGACGTTCTCGGCGAGCTGACCCCAGCAGGTGACGTCGATCCACGACGTTGCCTCTTCCCATTCCTGGGTTTGGCGATTCTGCCAGCGACGCGACACCGCGACACCGAAGTTGGCCACCGGCTGCCCGCTGGGCGTGAAGCGCAGTTCGGGCTCGCGACCGGCATTGCCGGTGATGGTGACTGAGTTGTCTATGGCCATTGAGGAACTCCTCGTTAGACCGTTGCTGCTGCGAGGCCTCGACGATGGGCCTCGGGCAGCGGCAAGCGGATGAACTTGTGGCGGAGGACTTCATCCGCGAGGCGCAGTGTCCGGTCGACTTCCGTCAGCGCGTTCGGAGCGATGAACTCGAGGACGAGGTAGAAACCCTCGGTCTTGTGCTTCATCTCGTAGGCGAAGCGACGAACGCCCCACTTGTCGATCTTCTCGAGTGAGCCACCTGCCTCTTCGGCCATCTTGCCCAGATTGTTTGCGGTGGTCTGCACTGCCGACTCTTCCGTGTCGGCGGTGAAGATGATCATGAGTTCATAGGCTCGCATGGCAAGCATCAATCTCCCTGTGGACCCGGGTTTTGGCCGGGGCCCCGGCTCTCGGGGCAGGGTCTGTGGTCGCCGGACGAGTCCGTCGACGGATGACCAATAGATGCTAACGGCCACGAACGGCCGTTCAACCTGTGTCGTTCTCGGGCGTCGAGCGGGCGATGGCTCTCGACGAGCGCTCAGTCGCCAGAAGGCACAGTCGTTTCCGTGGTGGCTTCGGGAGCCGTGGTGGCCGGAACCGTGGTCGCCGGAGTGGTGGTCGGGGTGGTGTTGGCGGGCTGTGTCGTCGTGGTGGCCCCGGGCTGTGTCGTCGTGGTGGCGCCAGGGTCACCCTCGACGGTGGTGGTGGTCGACTCGGGAGGAAGGGGCTGACACGGCTCGGTGGTCGGCGAACCCTCAGCCGGCTGCTCGGACGTTTCGGGATCACCCTCGGCCGAAACCGGCTCGCAGAACGGCAGGGTCGTCGTGGTCGACAGGTCCGGGTTGAGCAGCTGACCGGAGAAGTCGCTGTCCATGGCCAACTCACACGGTGGGGCCGTCTCGGTTGCCCTGGTCATGAAGGCCGACCAGATCTCGGCGGGAAAATCGCCCCCGTGCACTTCGATCCCCCGCACGTTCTCCATGGTGCGCACGGGCTCACCGGGGCCGCCGGTGTACCCCATCCACACCGCAGCGGTCAGCTCGCACGTGTACCCGACGAACCATGCATCGCGAGCGTCTTGGGTGGTCCCCGTCTTGCCCGCTGCGTCACGTCCGAAGTCCGCAGTCCGTCCGGTGCCGGCGGTGATGACCTGGCTCATGGCATAGGTGACCTGACGAGCGACCGAGCCATCGATGGCGCCTGCGACGTCGGGAACTCGTTCCGGTCCGCTCCCGCACTTGCCATCGTGGGGGTACCAACAGACCGAACCGTCGGGCAGCTCGATCCGTTCGATCAGGATCGGGTCGTACTGGTCACCCTGATTGGCGAAGGTCGAATAGGCCGCCGCCATGTCGAGCACCGACACCTCACCCGATCCGAGCACCAACGCATTGACCGGTTCGAGTTCGGCATCGACACCGAGACGGGTGGCGACATCGACGACGGCCGCTGGTCCGAGCTGCACCATCAGCTGGGCGTAGACCACGTTCGACGAGACCCGAAGCGCATCGGCGAGCGATCGGAAACCATCACTGCTGCCACCACCACTGACAACCCAGTCGCTCCCGTTGTTCGCACCCTCGAGGGAGATGGTCGATGGTGCCGAGTAGAGCGATGACGCCGAGATCCCCGACTCGATCGCGGCTGCGAGTGCGAACGGCTTGAACGACGAACCCGGCTGGCGCCCCGATCCTCCGCCCGACCGTCCAGTCGCCAGGTTCACCTGGGAGGCCGAGAAATCGAAGCCGCCCATCATCGCGACGACTCGCCCCTCGCCGTCGACTGCGACGAGTGAGGCCGAAGGATCATCGGGGTCGACACGGGGATCGACCACCTCGGTGACGCTCGTGAACGCCGCCTGCTGGAGGGCCGGGTCGAGTGTGGTGTAGACACGGAGACCCTTGGTGTAGAGGCCACCGTCGGGGTAGAGGTCGGCCAGTTCCTGACGAACGGCCTCGACGAAATACTCGCTGCCCTCGGCGCCTCGAACGGTGACGAGTCCGGTGCGATCACTCTCTTCGATCGTGATCGAAGCCAGGTCGGTTGCCGTCGCCGACTCGGCCATCTCGGGTGTGATGTAGCCGTCTTCGACCATCCGGGTGAGAGTCACGTCCATTCGGCGTTGCGCCTCGTCGGGGTCGTTCTTTGGGTCGGCCGAGTTCGGCGAGCGAATCAGTCCGGCCAAGAACGCAGCTTCGGGCAGCGAGAGCTCTTCGACGTTCTTGCCGAAGTAGTTCTGCGACGCCGCCTGGACCCCATAGGCGCCACGGCCGAAGTAGATCCGGTTCAGATAGCGACGCAGGATCTCCTGCTTGGCCCCGATGCCGTCGTAATCGTTCGCGAGTTCACGCTCGAGCTTGATGGCGAGGGTTGCTTCGCGCACCTTGCGAATGAGCGTGGCGTCACTGCCGACATAGGTGAGTTTCACGTACTGCTGGGTGATCGTCGAGCCTCCCTGTGAGGCGGACCGTTCGCGGACGTCTCGATAGAGCGCCCGGGCGATGCCCAGCGGATCGACGCCTTCGTGTTCGAAGAAGTCCTTGTCTTCGGTGGCCACCACGGCCTGGATCAAGACGGACGGAATCTGTTCGTAGCTGACGATCTCTCGATCTTCGCCGGCCGAGAACTGCGCCATCGCCACGTCGTTGTCGCACTCGGCGCCCTCGGTCCGAGTGATGTCGGCAGAGCAGACGAAGGTGGTCTGTGCGAGCGATGCGAAGTCGTCGTCTTCGAGCTCGATACGCGACAGCACCGCGACAGCCGTCACCAGACCGCCCAAGCAGAACAACCCGAGCAGGAACAGCAGCCGGCGCAGCCTCCAGAAGAGGTTGCGATCACGACGAGGCGTGGGACCGGGTCCGCCGAGGACTCCTCGACGGGTCGTCGACGACCCGGAACGAGACGAGCGTTTTGAAGCTGGCGACAAGAGAATCCCCGAAGGTCAGGACGCAGTGCGTCAGTTGGCCGACGTCGAAACGTCTTGCCCACTGAGGGAATAGGACTCGCGGAGGTGGTTCCACCAACAACTTCGACAGATCTCGAGGGTGTAGCAGGTGGAGGGCTTCCCCCGATGACGCAGACGATTCATCTCTCGCAGGTCGGCCACCAGGCGGCCGCCCTTCGGGAGTCCGCTTCCGAAGGCGAACGTGACGCCGACGAGGTCGTCGTCTTCACAGATCGGACACGGCTCGTTGAGCGGTGAGGCGTGGTGATGGGCCACGCGTCGCAACTCGGGCTGGGCATCACAGACCTCGGTGGCGGTCCGACGGCCTTCGTGGAACGCGGTGACGGTGCGTTCGCGCGACAGTCGGTAGCTCACCACACCATCGTTGTCGGAGACTTGCCATCGGGGCATGGCCGTCAAGCGTAGCGACCGGCGGGTGATGAGTTCAGGCGCGCGGCGTCAGCTCGCCCCAGGGTGCGGCGTCAGCTCGCCCCAGGGTGCGGCGTCAGCTCGCCC
>RCMY010003504.1_pt1 | contig 13862 bp, 10 predicted proteins | sample 2041341 | NCBI WGS metagenome assembly RCMY01 (sample SAMN09708234, study PRJNA481090) | Marine sediment metagenome, whole genome shotgun sequencing project.
CGGACCCGGGTCGGGACCAAGCTGGGCGTTGAAATAGCTGAAGAAGCGGCCAAAATCGACGCTGGATTGGCTAAAATCACCTTGGCAAACAGAATACTTTATGCTGAGACTCTGGGCCGTGGTCAGGGTGTGCAGGATGTAGCGCCAAAGGGGCCTGCGGCGGCTGAAGTTGCGGCCCTTACCCAAGAAATATTGGCGAATCTGCCAACGTAATTCGCGGACTACCCGGTCAAGGTGAATAGTGGGCGTAACTTTAGGTGCCGCCCGCAGATGTCGTCGTGTTCTGCAAAATTGCCATTATCTAACGCGAATTCGCGCGACCTGCAGCAATGGCTGTTCGGTGGCGCTACAAATGAAAATTGGGAATTGCGAGCGCAGTTTTGGATTACTCTCGGTGAGCCGCTATGAGCGATCCAACAGATGCACCGGAGGAGTGTGGTGGATCATCCTCGTCCACGCGCGACAGTCGCTGATGCCGGGCTGCGGGATGATGTTTGTTCGGAACCACGTCGGGTAACATGCGTTAGCCTGAAAAACAGATCAAAAAGCTTTCTGGCAAACCTTCTGAAAACTAAGCGTTGAGGGAATTAACATGACCAATAAACGCCTGATGTTTGCCATTGTCGGGGTGCTGGCATTCTTGGCTGTAGCTGTACTGGCCGTCGTTTGGCAGCCAGAGTTGGCCGAGATCGCCGAGCGCGACACAGAAGCCGCAGACCAGTCACAGATTTCGCGCGGCTATGATCTGGCGCAACTAGGCAACTGCCAGAGTTGTCACACGACTGAAAACGGCGAGGCCTATGCAGGTGGTCGTCCATTGGCGACCCCGTTTGGGACCATTTATGCTGTGAACCTAACTCCCGACCGCGAGACGGGCATTGGCGCTTGGAGTCACGAGGCGTTCAGCCGTGCCATGCGCAAGGGCGTCAACCGCGAAGGCGCGTACCTCTACCCCGCGTTTCCCTATACCCATTTCACCAAAATAAACGATTCCGACATAGAAGCGGTTTATGCCTACCTGCGCTCGGTTCCGGCTGTGCGTAACGAGGCGCCCGAGAATAAACTGCCTTTTCCGTTCAACATCAGAGCTCTGATGGCTGGCTGGAACCTGCTGTTTCTGAACGATGGCGCGGTTGAGCCTGTGGATGGGCAGAGTGAGGAATGGAACCGGGGCCGTTACTTGGTCGACGGTGTCACTCATTGCGGCGCATGCCACACTCCGCGCAACCTTGTCGGAGCAGAGAAATCATCGGCGCCGCTGGCGGGGGCCGAGATCGACGGCTGGTATGCGCCGCCGCTTGGCGGAGAAGGCGCGCGCGGCTGGACCAAGCCTCAATTGGCGGCGTATCTATCCACCGGTTTCAGCCGCACTCATGGCGCCGCCGCCGGGCCGATGGGCGAAACGGTGGCCAATCTGACGAAGGTCGCCCCCGCGGATGTGGCCGCCATCGCCACCTATGTGGCCAGCCTGACCGACGACGATGCACCCGCGATATCCGTTGTGGATAACGACGTGCCGGATGACCTCGCCGCAGCGCATGATCTGTGGATCGGTGCTTGCGCCAGTTGTCACGAGCCCTCAATGGCGACTGAGCTGGGCGGCACAAACCCCTCCTACGGCGTCGCGCTATCGACAGGCTACGCGGTGCACAGCCAGACGCCTCGCAACGTCGTGCGCACCATCGTTGGCGGCATCGACAACTATCGCGACATGGGCGGACCCTACATGCCCAGCTTTGAGGGGAGCCTGACGACGGATCAGATCGCCGACTTGACGCGCTACGTGCGCGCGCGCTTCTCGGACGGTGCGGCATGGGGTGACGTAGGCGACACGGTGCAAAAGGCACTCGGCGAACAAGTTGAAGGAGACGGGAAATGAGCGTCAGCATCGAAGTGAACGGAACAAAGCACGACATCGACGGCGATCCGTCGATGCCTTTGCTTTATGCGCTGCGCGACCAGATCGGCCTGCGCGGAGCCAAGTTTGGCTGCGGTCTGGGCCAGTGCGGTGCCTGCACGGTCATCGTCGACGGGCGCGCGGTATTTTCCTGCCTCATGCCCGTCTCGGCGCTGGAGGGCCGCGCCGTCACCACGACCGAGGGGCTGCTGGATGACGGCAAACCCGGAAAGGTGCATCAGGCATTCATTGATGAGCAGGCAGCACAATGTGGCTACTGCATTTCGGGTATGGTCATGCGCGCGCAGCATCTGCTGGAGCATAATGCTGACCCGAGTGATGATGAAATTCTCACCGGTATGCAGACCAATCTGTGCCGATGCGGAACCCATGCCGCCATCATTCGCGCCGTCAAACGCGCCGCCCGCACTTAAGACCTAAGAGGAGACAGCCGCCATGACGTCAATCGCTCAGAACCTCACTCGCCGGTCCCTGCTCAAGGGCGCAGGGGGGCTGGTAGTTGCCTTTTCCGTGACACGCAGCCTCGGCTCGGCCGCGGCGCAAACAACTGCCGCTCAGAAATCCGTCGCAGAGGGTGCCGTCGACTCTTACCTGTCGATCGACGCGGACGGCCTCGTCACTGTCTATAGCGGCAAGATCGACTATGGCACCGGCGTGCGCACCGGCTTTGCCCAAATGGTCGCCGAGGAGCTTTCGGTGCCGCTGGACCGGGTGAACGTGATTGAGGGAGACACTGCGTTGACGCCGGATCAGGGCCCAACCTATGGCAGCCTCTCGATTGAAGTTGGCGGCAAGGCAATCCGGGAGGCTGCGGCCACCGCGCGCGAGGCGATGCTGGGCGCTGCGGCTGAGCGGTTCGGCGTTGATAAGGAGACGCTAAACATCACCGATGGCGTAATCGGCGGCGGCGGTGAGGAAATCTCTTACAGTGAATTATTGAACGGCGAGCACTTCTCTCTCGATGTGAATGAGAACGTGAAGCTGAAAGATCCGAAAACGTTCACCATCGTCGGACAGCCCATCATCCGCGACGGCTTGCCGGGCAAGATCACCGGCGCGTTCCACTATATGCAGGATTTCAAGCTCGACGGCATGGCCCACGCGCGGGTTGTTCGCCCGCCCGCGATGGAAGCGACGCTTGATAATGTCGATGAGGCCTCGATTTCGCATCTGCCGGATGTGCAGATTGTGCGTAAGGGTAATTTCCTCGCGGTTGTCGCAGAAACCGAATGGACAGCGGTGCGCGCTGCGCGCGAGCTGACCGTCAGCTGGAATGCCGTGGAGAGCCTGCCGGATCAGGCCGATCTCTGGGACCATGTGCGTCAAACACCCATCGTCACGGATGATGTGACCAGCGACATTGGCGACGTCGATACTGCAAAAGGCGAGCGGCAGATCTCAGCGACCTATGATTTCGCGATGCACACGCATGGCTCTATCGGGCCGTCCTGTTCGGTGGCTGATTTTTCGGATGGCAAACTGGTTAGCTGGTCCTCGTCCCAGGCCACCCACCGGCTGCGCGGGCAGCTCTCGGATATGTTCTCGATCTCTGAGGAGGATGTGCGCTGCATATATATTGAGGGTGCTGGCTGCTATGGTCGCAACGGGCATGAGGATGCGGCAGCAGACGCAGCCCTCTTGTCGCGCGAGATTGGACGCCCTGTGCGGGTGCAATGGATGCGCCATGACGAGCATGGCTGGGACCCAAAAGGTCCACCGACGCTGATTGATCTCAGCGCGCGGATTGACGATGCGGGCGATGTTTCGGCATGGAAATCCGAGTTTTTCATTCCTCAGGGCGCAGGCGGGCGCGTGGCGCTCGTGGGCGCCAGCCTGGCTGGCCTTCCGACCGAACAGGACTTGAACCCCGGCGGCATCACCAATGATTCAGCCATTCCTTATGGCTACCCCAATGTCCGCACCACTTGTCACCGGCTTGAGACGACGCCATTGCGTCCCTCGTGGATACGCGCGCCGGGGCGGATGCAAAACACCTTCGCAAATGAGTCGTTTCTTGACGAGATCGCAGCCGAACTTGGCGTCGATCCGCTGGCTTACCGGCGCGGTCTGATCGATCCGTCGGACAAACGCGGTCTGGAAGTGCTGGACAGGCTCAAAGAATTCTCAAACTGGCAAGAGCGCCCGTCGCCCCGTTCGCAGCAGGGTGAAACCCCGCTGACCGGCCGGGGCATGGCCTATGTGAAATACGAGCTAAAGCGAACCTATGTCGGTGCTGTCGCCGAGGTGACAGTTGACGCGAATTCGGGGGGCATCCGGGTGGACCGCTTCTTCGTGGTTCACGATTGTGGCCAGATCATCAACCCGGCAGGCGTGCGCGCGCAGATCGAGGGGAACGTCATCCAGACCACCAGCCGAACGCTGATGGAAGAGCTCACCTTTGATCGCAAGATGGTCACCAGCCTTGATTGGGCCAGCTATCCCATCATGCGGTTCAAGGACGTGCCCGAGGTAAACATCGAACTGATCGACCGCCCGAACGATGTGCCGTGGGGCGCGGGCGAGCCGACAGCCGTCGTGGTATCTGCCGCAATTTCGAACGCGGTGTTCGACGCTGCCGGTATCAAGCTACGGTCGGTCCCGTTCAAACCGGCAAAGGTGCGCGCGGCACTGTCGGAGATGCGAGGCTAAACCTGCGCGGCGCAAAAGGCATCAAGTTGCCAAGCGCCTTCGGCGGCCGAGGTAGCGTCTAAGCAACCGCCGTCGAAATCGCAATTGTCTTGGTGAAGCAGCGCCTCGTCCATTTGAACTCAAAGACTGTTTTGCTGTGCTGTCAGCATCGGGGCATCATCGACTACTTGGATCTTTGGTACGGGCCTTGGCGTCGATGGCGGTCCCGCGCGGTCTCGCAATATCGCCAAGAACGCTGACCTTGCCGTGGTAACTTGCCGAAGGCCCGACTGAAGGTTCCGTTCGGCTGGAAAACCTGCACCCAGTTGGTGCTGGCATCGACCACGTAGATCGTGCCATCCGAGCCAACCTAGACGCCTTACGGGGGCATGGCCGAGCGGAATAAACGAAATTGCCAACGGGCTGCTGCGCCAATATCCCCCCCCGCAGAGAAGTTCGCCAAGCGTGTGGCGGCAATCCGGTGAAACCGCCCAGCAGAGCAGACAAACGCCGTTTGTGGACATCCCGGCAGTTGACAGGGAACCGCCCCGTCCGTCCGCGAGTTACATCCGCTAACGCGCGAAAGGATACGCATAGGTGGAAAATGTCGAAGCCAACCCCGGACTGATTTTCGATAAACTGGACGCATGGCTGGACGGATTTTTTAAACTCCTCCCGAATATTGGCGTCGCCATTTTGGTGTTCTTGATCTTTTGGCTGATCGGCAAGGGCATCGGTAAACTGGTCAGCGCCACCGCCCACAGGCGGGATCGCCCCAGTTTGGGCGATGTGGGCAGCAGCCTCGTGCGTTGGACGTTCATCATCCTTGGCGTGATGCTTGCCGTGACCATTGTCGCGCCCAGCCTGACGCCCGGCGATCTGATCGCCGGCCTTGGCGTCAGCTCGGTCGCGATCGGTTTCGCCTTCAAGGATATCCTGCAAAACATGCTGGCGGGCATCCTGATCCTTCTGCGCCAACCCTTTGAGGTAGGCGATCAGATCGTGTCGTCCTCCGGCCACGAAGGCACTGTCGAGCGGATCGAGACGCGCGCGACGATCATCAAGACCTACGATGGCCGCCGCGTTGTCATCCCGAACGCCGACATTTACACCGACAGCGTCGTCGTCAACACCGCGTTCGAACATCGCCGTTCGCAATACGACATTGGCATCGGCTGCAATGACGATTGGGACGAGGCCCGCCGCATCATGGCAGAAGCCTGCGCCGGTGTCAGCGGCGTGTTGGGCGATCCCGCGCCCGAAACCATCCCGGTCGAGCTGGGCGATTTCGCCAATATCGTACGCCTGCGTTGGTGGACTGCTTCGGACCGCGCGACGGTAATCCATACGCAGGGTGCTGTGCTGCAGGCCGTTTACAAGGCGCTTGATACAGCCGGCATCGATATGCCCTATCCGACCAACGTGCATCTGTGGCACGACCAGACCGAGGAAACGGATGGCGTGCGGGCGCAGCAGCGCGAGGGATGGCCGACCACCGGCAAGGATCCGAAACCACGCCGCATGGCAGACGCGATGGAAAAGCGCGGTAACGCAGACAAGAACGGCGGCTCTTGACGCCGCTGCAGATGGGGTTCAAACCGCTGATATGACACAAGTAGCCCTCATCACCGGCGCCTCGCGCGGCCTTGGCGCGGCCCTCGCCCTTGAATTGGCGGCGTCACACCATGTCGTCGCCGTCGCCCGCACCACCGGCGCGCTGGAGGAGCTGGACGACCGCATTCAGGCCGCCGGACATAGCGCCACGCTGGCGCCGATGGACATCACCAATCCTGACGCCATGCGCCAGCTGTGCCGCAGCATTTATGACCGCTGGGGCCATGTCGATATCTGGGCGCACACAGCCGTCCACGCCGCACCGCTCAGCCCCGCGATGCATCTGGACGTGCGCGATTGGGATAAATCCGTGGCGACCAACGTCACCGCAACCGGCCATCTGATCCCCTTCATCGCGCCGCTTCTTGGCGAGGCAGGCCAGGCGATGTTCTTTGAGGATTTCAAGGCGGGCGCAAAATTCGCTGGTGCTTACGGCGCGACCAAGGCCGCGCAGATCGCCCTCGCCCGCTCGTGGCAGGCCGAAAGCGCCAAGCACGGCCCTAAGGTTCACATCGTCAGCCCCGGCCCCATGGCGACGGCAACGCGCGCGCGTTTTTACCCTGGCGAGGACCGCGAAGAGCTGGCCGATCCGCAGAGTGAGGCGCGCCGCCTTCTGGCCCTGCTGGGATAGGCCCGAGACATGCTTGCCCGTCCGCGCCGCGCCCGATAAAGAAGGTGCACAACGGCCGGAGGCGGAATCTTGCGCATATTGATCACCAATGACGACGGCATCAACGCGCCGGGCCTCAAGGTCCTGTCCGAGATCGCCGAGGCGCTGACCGCAGATGGCGGCGAGGTGTGGTGCGTCGCACCCGCGTTTGAGCAATCAGGCGTCGGTCACGCCATTTCCTACACCCAGCCGATGATGGTCAGCGAGCTGACTCCGCGCATCTTTGCCGTGCAGGGCAGCCCCGCCGATTGCGTGCTGGCCGGGCTTTACGACATCATGAAGGGCAATCCGCCCGATCTGGTTCTCTCGGGCGTCAATCGCGGTAACAACGCGGCCGAGAACGCCGTCTATTCCGGCACGCTGGGCGCGGCGATGGAGGCGGCGTTGCAAGGCATCCGCGCCATTGCGCTCAGCCAGTTCTACGGGCCTGCCAATCGCGACCTCGCCGACACGTTCGACGCCTCGCGCGCTCACGGACTGGATACTGTCCAGCGCCTGCTGGACAAGGGCGTGTGGACCCGTGACGATTACGGCATCTTCTATAATGTTAATTTTCCGCCCGTCGCTGCCGGGGACGTCAAGGGCGTGCGCGCCGCGCGCCAAGGGTTCCGGCGCGACATGGGCTTTGGGGTCGAACCGCATGTTTCGCCCTCGGGCCGCCGGTTTCTCTGGGTCACGGGCGCATCGCAGCAGCAGCCGACCAGCCCCGGCTCGGACGCCGCCGTGAACCTCGAAGGGTATATTTCGGTCACGCCGATGCGCGCCGATCTGACCGCCCACGACATGCTGGAGCCGCTGAAAGCCATCGAATGAGCGAAGAAGATCCCGATACCGCCGAACGCAAGATGCAGTTCCTCTACGCGCTCCGCTCGAAGGGGGTCACGGACAACCGCGTTCTGTCGGCCATGGAAAAAATCGACCGCGGCCCGTTCATCCGGGGCTATTTCGCCGACCGCGCGTATGAGGACATGCCGCTGCCCATCGCCTGCGGCCAGACGATTAGCCAGCCGTCGGTTGTCGGGCTGATGACGCAGGCGCTGAAAGTCAGCGCGCGCGACAAGGTGCTGGAGATTGGCACCGGGTCGGGCTATCAGGCCGCGATCCTCAGCCTGCTGGCGCGGCGGGTCTATACAATCGACCGGCACCGCCGCCTCGTGCAGGAGGCGAGCGAGATTTTTCGCACGCTGGACCTCACCAATATCACGGCGCTCACCGCCGACGGCAGCTTTGGTTTGCCCGATCAAGCGCCGTTCGACCGCATCCTCGTGACCGCCGCCGCCGAGGATCCGCCCGGACCGCTCTTGGCCCAGCTTAAAATCGGCGGTATCATGGTCGTTCCGGTCGGGCAGTCCGACACGGTGCAGCGGCTGATCCGCGTGACGCGACACGAGGGCGGCTTTGACTACGACGAATTACGCCCCGTGCGGTTCGTCCCGCTGATCGAGGGGTTGGGGCGCGACACCGCCTGAACGCCACGAAATTTCAGACAAGCCCCGATGCATATGGGGCGGAACATGAGGACGAGATCGACATGAGCAGCCCATTCAACCCTAAAAGGCGCCCCCGTCTCACCGTATTGCTGGCCGGAACCTGCGCGCTGGCACTGTCGGCATGCGGCGACACCATGGATTTAGACATGCGCGGCCCGATTGGCGGGCTGGACACGGCAGGCGCGGCGCGCACAGCGACCGCCGACCGGCCCAGACCGGATTCGCGGGGCATTCTCTCTTATCCCGGCTATCAGGTCGCGGTGGCGCAACGCGGCGATACGCTGGCCTCGCTTGCCTCGCGCATCGGCGTCGATGCAAACGCATTGGCTCGCTATAACGGCATTCAGACCTCTGACCCGCTGCGCGCGGGCGAGGTCATCGCCCTGCCCGGTCGTGTGCCCGAGCCTACGGGCGGCCCGATCCGCCCCGGTGGGTCCGACATCACCCAGATCGCGGGCGCAGCCATCGACAACGCCTCGGCCAGCCAGATCGAGACCAGCACCCTGTCGCCCGCCACAGGCAGCGCTCAGGCGGGGGCCGAACCTGTGCGCCACCAGGTCGCCCGCGGCGAGACGGCCTATACCATCGCGCGCCTCTACAACGTGTCAATCCGCAGTCTTGCGGAATGGAACGGCCTCGGCGCGGATTTCGCGGTGCGCGAGGGGCAGTATCTGATCATCCCCGTCGCCCTGCCGGGCCAAAAAGCGGCTACCTTCGACGCCTCCGACATCCCCGCAACCCAGCCCCCCGGTGCCGGATCACCCACCCCCGAGCCGCCAAGCGCGGCCAAGCCGCTACCGCCCGAGGATACCGTGACCGCCGCCAAGGCCAAAGAGAAGCCCACGGAAGCGCCCGATCTGGGCAAGCAGCAGACCACTGCCTCAGCCCCCAAGGCGCGGATGAGCTACCCGGTGCGCGGCGACATTGTGCGCGCCTTCTCCAAGGGCAAGAACGACGGCATCGACATCGCCGCCAGCGCGGGTACCGCCGTCAAGGCCGCCGACAGTGGCACCGTGGCCGCCATCACCAAGGATACCAAAGGCACTCCGATCATTGTGGTCAAACACGCCAATAACCTGCTGACGGTCTATTCCAACGTCGACAACGTCGCGGTCAAGACCGGCGACAAGGTCAGCCGCGGACAAACATTGGCCAAGATCCCATCCAGCGGCGCCGCAGCAGTGCATTTTGAGGTGCGCAACGGCTTTGACAGCCTTGATCCGGTCCCCTACCTGACCGAGTAAGCACAACGACAAAGGGCGCGCCGCATATTGCCGCGCGCCCCATTTTTCATTGTTCAAAAAAATACTCACAGCGCAGCGCCCACTGCGTGCGGCGCGCTAGCCGATGTTCTGCAACCGCTTGAACAGGCTCGACGTATCCCAGCGCCCGCCGCCCATATTCTGGACGTCCTTGTAGAACTGATCGACCAGCGCAGTAACTGGCAAGGATGCACCATTCTCGTCCGCCGTTTGCAGGCAGATTCCCAGATCCTTGCGCATCCAGTCCACGGCAAAGCCGTGTTCGAAATGATCGTCCAGCATTGTCTCATAGCGATTGACCATCTGCCAGCTGCCTGCCGCGCCTTGGGAAATTACCTCAACCACCGCACGACCATCAAGGCCCGCCTTATCCGCGAAATGCAGCGCCTCGCTCAGGCCCTGCACCAGACCGGCAATGGCGATTTGGTTGCACATCTTGGTCATCTGCCCTGCGCCGCTCTCGCCTATGCGGCGACACAGCTTGGCATAAATCTGTATCACCGGCTCGGCAGCGTCATATGCAGCCTGATCGCCACCGCACATGATCGACAGCTGACCGTTTTCGGCCCCCGCCTGCCCGCCTGAAATCGGCGCATCGACGAAATGCAGACCCATGGCTTTCGCGGCCTCATATAGCTCCGCCGTCACAGCAGCCGACACCGTGGTGTGATCGACGAATGTTGCGCCCTTGCTCATCCCGGCAAACGCTCCGTCATCGCCTAGGCAAACGCTGCGCAGATCGTCGTCGTTACCAACACAAGCCATGACGAAATCCACGCCGCTCGCCGCTTTGCGTGGAGTGGGCGCAGACCCGCCACCATGTTCGGATGCCCACGTTTCGGCCTTGGCGCTGGTCCGGTTATAGACGCAAACGTCATGCCCAGCCTTGGCCAGATGCCCCGCCATTGGATAGCCCATGACCCCCAGACCCAGGAATGCCAGCTTTGCCATCATATTCTCCCCGTTCACATTGCCGCCTGCGGCCATTGTCCTTGGCCGTCTTTCTGACTATCCCGTGCGGGCATGACAAGGCAAGGCAAGGCGCGATGGCAGGTATGTTCAAATGGCTGATGCGGATCGCAGGCGCGCTGATCGCGCTGGTGGTGCTTGCCGTGATGGGCCTCTATTTCCTCCTGTCCCGGTCCCTGCCCGACTATGATAAGACGCTAGAGATCGCAGGGCTTAGCGCCCCGGTCGAAATCGTGCGCGATAATGCTGACGTCCCACATATCTTTGGCCAGTCCGAAGTCGACGTGTTCGAGGCGCTGGGATACGTCCACGCGCAGGATCGCCTCTGGCAGATGACGATTTTGCGCCGCACCGCGCAGGGCCGCCTGTCAGAGGTGTTCGGCCTGCGCAGCCTTGCCATAGACAAGCTGATGCGCCGCTTCGACATCTACGGCTCTGCGCGCAAATCCGTGCAGTGGCAGGATCCCGCCACCCGCGCCGCCCTTGATGCCTACGCGCGCGGCGTAAACGCGCGCCTGGCGGAAATCAACGACAGCGCACTCGGGCGCGGCGCACCCGAGATGTTCCTATTTAACGCGCCCATCTCCCCTTGGGTGCCCGCCGATTCCATCGCCATAATCAAGCTGTTGGCCGTGCAGATGTCGCCTCACATGCAAAACGAGGTGCTGCGCGCGCGCACGTCTATGATGCTGGATGACGACGCCCGGCTGCGCGATATCCTGCCCGATGCGCCGGGCACCGGCCTTGCTGCGCTACCGAAATACGCCAGCTTCTTTGAGCCGGGCGCGCTACCGCGTTTCGCCGGCAATACGGCCACGCCGCGCGATCCGCTGTCGCCGATCTCACCGCACAATCTGGCAGGTGCGTCCAATGTCTTTGCCGCCGCGCCCGCGCGCTCGGCTGCGGGCGGCACCCTTCTCGCGAATGACCCACATCTGGGGCTGACGGCACCGTCGATCTGGTATCTCGCCCGGCTGGAACTGGCATCAGGCGGCGTTATCGGCGCGACCATTCCCGGCGTGCCGCTGGTTCTCAGCGGGCGAAGCGACCGGCTGGGATGGGGCATAACCTCGGCATATCTCGACGATCAGGACGTCCACATCGAACAGTTGAACCCTGAAAATCGTAATCAATACCGCACGCCAGACGGTTTCGCCGACTTTCTCACACGTCGCTCGATCATAAGGATCAAGGACGAAGCGCCGGTAACCCTGATCCTGCGCCATACTGAAAACGGCCCAGTCTTGCCCGGCTCGCAATACGATCTGGGCGCGATCACGCCGCCCGGCCACGTCGCCAGCGTGGCATGGACCGCGCTCAGCCCACGCGACACCACGATGAGCGCGGGCGTCGCACTGATGCGCGCCCGCAACGTGGACGAAGCGTTGAAGGCGGGCGAGGATTTCGTCGCACCCGCGCAGGTGCTGACGGTGGTGGACGAAGGCCATATCGCGATGAAGCTGGTCGGCGCCATGCCCCGGCGCAGCGCCGAGCATGACACCGAGGGCCGTCTGCCCAGCCGCGGCTGGATTCAGCATAACCGCTGGCAGGGCCGCTATCCGTACTCGGCCAATCCGGAATTCATTGACCCGCCCGGCGGAATCCTGGGCAATACGAACAACAAGATCGTCGATCGCCCATTCCCCCTGCATGTCAGTCACCTTTGGGGCGACACGCAGCGTATTTATCGCTGGCAAAAGCTGATGCAGGGACGCGAGGTGCATACGCGCGACAGCTTTGTCGAGGCGCAGCTGGACACCGTCAGCTTTACCGCCCGCTCGCTGCTTCCGCTCATCGGTGCCGACCTGTGGTTCACTGGCGAAAGTGCCGCCGAGGGCACGCCATTGCGTCTGCGCCAGCGCGCGTTGGAGCTGCTGGCCGGCTGGAACGGCGAGATGAACGAGCACCGCCCCGAGCCGCTGATTTACGCCGCATGGCTGCGCGCGCTCGGCCAGCGCCTCGCGCAGGATGAGCTGGGGCCATTGGCAGATGAATTCACCCACACAGATCCAGTTTTTGTCGAACGGGTATTCCGCGACGTAGACGGTGCATCAGCATGGTGTGACGTCAAGCAATCCGGTCCCGTGGAGACATGCCCCGACATCGCGCGCCTCGCGCTCGACGACGCGTTGGTCTGGATTACGAACCGCTACGGCACCGCACTGGAATCGCTGCGTTGGGGTGACGCGCATCAGGCGACGCAGGACCATCCCGTTCTGGGGACCGTGCCGGGCCTGCGTTATTTTGTGAACATTCGCCAGTCGACCGGCGGCGGCGATCATACGCTGCAGCGCGGTCGCACATCGGGCATCGGCGACAACCCGTTCCAGAACGTCCATGCGGCGGGCTATCGCGGTGTCTATGATTTTGCCGATCCGGGCAGCAGCGTGTTCGTGATTTCGACCGGGCAATCGGGCCATTTTCTCAGCCGGCATTACGACGACCTGGCACAGCTTTGGCGGCGGGGCGAGTATATCCCGATGTCACTGGACCCCGAGCTGGCCCGCGCAGGTGCAGTCGGGATTACGGTGCTGGTGCCGAAGCCTGAGTAACGCTATTTCAGCGCGTCGAACTCGGCGCGTTGGCGGGCGGTCCAGCGGACAGTCAGACTATAGCCGTCATCGCCCTGCGCCTCATGCTCAACGACGCCGTGTGCGTGTAGCCATGCGTGGCGACGTCCCTCGGCATAGGGCAGCAGCAGCTCTTCAACGCGCGCATCGCCGGTCAGAACGCCACCAATGCGGTCCACCAGCGCCTGCATGCCTTCGCCGGTCACGGCGCTGAGGGCCTGCACATCGTCGGTCCGCTCGGCGCGGGTGATCAGCGCGGCGCGGTCCTCGGACCCCATCAGGTCGATCTTGTTCCAGATTTCGATGCGCGGCACATCTGTGCCAACCTTGAGGCTGTCAAGAATCGCCTCGACATCACCTTTTTGCGCCTCGGTCTCAGGGTGCGAGATGTCTCGCACGTGGCAGATCAGATCCGCGCTCAGCACCTCCTCCAGCGTGGCGCGGAAGGCTGCGACCAGTTCGGTCGGCAGGTCAGAAATAAAGCCGACCGTGTCGCTCATGATCACCTCAGGCCCGCCGCCGGGCAACGCAATGCGCCGCATCGTGGGGTCGAGCGTGGCAAAGAGCATGTCCTTGGCCATCACATCCGCCCCGGTCAGGCTGTTGAAAAGCGTGGATTTTCCGGCATTGGTGTAACCCACCAGCGCGACGATGGGAAACGGTACCTTGGCGCGCGCGGCGCGGTGCAGCGTGCGTGTCTTGGCCACTTTGTCCAGCTGGCGGCGCAGGCGCACCAGTTGC
>RCMY010003505.1_pt1 | contig 13862 bp, 10 predicted proteins | sample 2041341 | NCBI WGS metagenome assembly RCMY01 (sample SAMN09708234, study PRJNA481090) | Marine sediment metagenome, whole genome shotgun sequencing project.
TGATTATTAACTACTATTAGTTAAATCAACTTAATATAGATTTCGCTTAATTATCAGTAAGTTATTGATTTATAACGCAACGTAAAATCCCTCGGTGGCAACACCGTGCCGGTTCGATTCCGGCCCTAGCACCATTATAAATCAATCACTTAGCGAATTTCTATATTTTCCGATTTTGACAAAAACAGCTGGCAGGTGCAACATAGGTGCACACGCAAACTGCGGAGATAGAAATGGCCTACATATCACAAGCCTCATTGATCGGGTTCCTGGAAAACAGTAATTCGTCTTACTGGTAACCCCACAGTTTCAAAAACATTTCGCTTAAAACCGATGCTGAACAATGGGCAAGAAAATCAGAAGATGAAATTATTCGTGGCGTTTACATTCCTAAAAGTCACTCAGAAAAAACCACCATCGCAAAAGCATTGATCGTTACCTGAAAGAAATCACACCCACTAAAAAACCTACTTCACAGAAACCAGAAATTAGACGTGAAAATACGGTAAGAAAACATCTTGGTAAATACAGTCTTGCATCGTTAAGTGCAGCTAATGTTGTTCAGTTCAGAGATATGCGTTTATCTGAGGGTATGAGTGCAAGCTCTGTACGTCTGGAACTTGCACTATTAAGCCATCTATATACGATAGCTATAAAAGAATGGGGAAAGGGATTAGTAGTAAATCCCGTATCAAATATACGCAAACCTAAACCTGCCAAAGGAAGAAATCGTCGTTTAGTGGGGAATGAGGAAGAGCGCTTGCTTGGTTTTTGCGAATCACATAGTTAACCCTATGTTAGCTTGGATCGTAAAATTAGCTATATGCTATTAACCTACAAACAGGAAAACTTGATTGGCGCTACGATCTAGGATACGGAAAGCCACGCATACCATTTTATATTTGTAATAATCGTTTATACATCCGGACAGTTTCAGAAGACTTTATTTTTGAAGGGCAGGGTGGTTATCTGCCTGATTAGGGTAAGAAAAATTTCATAAACTAATCAATCCCCAAAATCTATCTCCACATGATTTGGACTCCCATAATTAAATCCAATTTACACATTCATTTTTTACCAACTTACCAAAAAATCAAAAAAAACTCATAAAGTACGGGGTGACTAAAAACACTCGATAAGTATTTCTTAGTGGACCTTATAAAACATGGTTGTATCAGCGGCACATATTAGCAAGCTGATTTACTACACAGATACACATGCTTTTTATGACAAACACTATGCTGAAATTTAAGAACTACGTGAGAATATTAGTATTCAACTGACGAGCCTTTGTTGATTGATAATCACCTTAAGAATTTTTTAGCTTGGTTTGCATTTGAGCTGGTGGCTTATTGTTTGATTAGTGATTTAGAGCCAGAGCTTCTTTTACTCTAATTTCATAATTTGAAAATAAGTAAACTGTGGGTTTACTTATTAGACTTAAATTAGTTCCAGCCAGACTCAGGAATCCAGTTTATATCGTAATCACTTCCGTTATTGATATTTTGTATAATAGGCTGGATAAAACTTTTAATTTGATGTGTAACTATTTCTAAATTTAAGGGAATAGTATCGTTGTTAATATTATTTCTAAAGGCTTTCCATTGCACATCTTTTGCTTTGGAAAAGCTATCAGTAAATGCTTCTATTTCATCGGGTAGTTTAGTTTCTCTTTGAGAAAATGTACCAAGAATTGCTTTTTGTAGAGTAAGTCCATCAAACTTAAACTGTCTGGATAACAGCCAAATATCATAGAAGTCCTTCATTCGACTATTTAGCTCACCTAACTTAACCATTGCTTCAAACTTTTCTGCAATAGTCGTTTCCTTGCTATAACTTAGTAGTTTTGGAGCTGGTAAATCTAATACAGTAGGGTAGGTACTAATTTCAGCTTTAGGGTAAACTGAATCACCGAAACCAATATCAATCTGCATCGTTACTTTTGCAGTATCAAGATAGGATAAGAAGCGTACACGTACACCTTGATAATCAGCATCTTCTTTTATTCTGATACCTGTAATTTCTTCCGTATCAAAGATTAAGCCATCATCAGGGTCTACATTCTGTTTACAGATTTCTGAGATTACTTGTGTGATAACTTCAACGTCATTATCAAACTCACCTAACAAATCAATATCTTTAGTAGGTCTTACTGATGGCGCATTCCAGGCAAGTAATGCGAGCGCACCTTTAAGAATAAACTTATTTTTGTATTTTGATTGAGAGAGACGATATAGAAAGCGTTCCATTGCATAATATTGGAGTAACTCAGCAAATGGTCTTTGATCTTTACGTGCTTTATTGAGTAACTTTTGGCGAGTTGAAACCGCTATGTTCTTGATGTTTTTCTGACTCATAATGATGCTTCAAGGTATGGAGTAATCACTTTTGACACTCGACAAATTTTGGCGTATTTCATGAGCTTTTTCACATCTATAGATTGTCTTTCTTTATAGAGTTTAAGAGCTTCAAGGACGATATCCATTCCAATTTTATTACGAAATTTAAAACAATCAACAAGGGTTTTTTCAGGGTTATAAATACGTATTGAAATACCATCTACAAGATATTTTTCAATACCCGCTTCAAAACTATCCTCATTGAATCTGTAAGTAGAAATAGGAGGGTAGTCAATCTTAGGAGTATTTGCACCTACAGGAAGCGCTATTGTAACCTTATGTGGTATTTGTGTTGTAAGATCATGATATGAAAGAGCAGAAATAAGGCAGATAACAGCTTTTGGTATTCTTGACGCTACTATCGCAAGATCGGGCTCACTCATTGTCGGGCTATCAGAAAGCCGATAGATTCCACGAGAAAGACGTTCAACCTTTCCTTTTTCAAGCATGCAATAAAGAGTGTAACGATTAATACCCGCATCCAGAGCATCTGACATGCGGATTGTTCCACCTTTTTTTATTATTACTTCTGTAGCTTGGCGTTCAGACATAATTGCATTGTATATATTTAAGTATAGTGTATTTGTCTGATTATAAGGTATTTGTTTAAAACTAGCAAAAATATGTTTTGTTTGAACTTAGTATGTTGGCTTTAAAGAGATGAAGGTATGGGTTTAACTCTTTCTTATTTTACGGCGTTAATCGCCGTATATTTACAAGATAGTAAACTACCTAATTACAAACGTTCAAAAGTTAATTATAAAATAATTATTTGTATATTATTGTGTGACTAATTGATAGTTCGTAATTACTCAGAAGATGAAACAAGTATTTCTTATGATGGTGGGGTATAAAGTGGGGTATATCTGAAAATATAAATATTAATTAATGTTTATAATCAATAAGATATGAGATATATGTGATTCCGGCCCTAGAAAAATCATTCACATATTCCATGAAGTTCAACATAGTCTTTTAGGACGCATTCCATAACCATTTTATGGCCAAGAGAGGGCTTTTATAAATTCAGTATTTATATGCTATAGAAGTATTGGGAGAATACTTCTATAGCAATGTCTTTGTGATACCCTAAGTTAGAACTAACACAGATTCTAACTCTTTTATTTGCATGGATTAACCTCTGCACTTTCTCAAGCCCCTGAGAAGGTATTTAGTAATTGTAAAATACTAAGAAACGAATAAATCGTTTAAAAATGCGCTTTTAATAATGCCAGGCGTTGTTTCAAAATTTGAAACATTGGGGAATATAGTAGATATCAATGATTCTTCCACTCCAAACCATTCACAGATACTCGCATTTAACTGATCCTGTGCCTGAGTCGGAATTATGCGTCCCTTATTACTATAATCATCGGCACCGTCTAAGCTAAGATTCGGTATATTTCCGATCATATTACCTCCATTGAGATTGCCGGGAGTTTTCTCTCCTGCTCCGCCCATGACAAAATGATGAGCTCCCCAGGTATGGTCGGTTCCTCCACCGTTATTACTCATCGTACGTCCAAAATCTGACATGGAAAAAGTGGTTACTTTTTTCTCGTGTCCTAGCTCTTCCATCGCTTTTTGAAATTTCCATAAGCCTAGACTTATCTCTCGTAACAATCTTGGATGTCTACTAGATTGTTCAGAATGAGTATCAAACCCACCCATTCCTACATAAAAGACCTGAGGTTTATAATTTCCTGTTGCAAAGGCATTTTTAGTACCAAGATCTATCATTTTTGCGACGGCTTCTAATTGTTTAATAAACTCACCATCTATACCTTGAGAAAACCCAAGATCAGCAGCGCTAACAGTCTCAAATAATTCCTCACCATATGGACCTTTAGTGCTATAGCTAACCGGATTGTCATTCCACGTTGTATACAAACTGTCAAAACGCGTCATAGATTTACTAGACATGTCACTGTACAAAAGTTTGAAAGGATTACTGTTCGTAAATGTAGTAGTTACTAAATTTAAAGTGGTAGTTGATGTTTCAGCTGCAATTCCTGATAAAGCTTTAAACAATGCTCTTCGATCATCCTCAATTGTATTTTTGGCCTTTTTCATTTGTTCGAAATAAGGGGGCGAACCCGGACTTAAAACCAGAGGGGATGTTTGCTTGCCAATAAGCATCCTGTTGTTTCCAGCGTAGGATATATTTAAGCCTAAGGAAGAATTATTATTTATCCCTGCCCATGAGTCAGCGATTTTTCCTGCCCAGCCGATGTCATCGAGGTTATTACCCTGACCTGTTTGTAAGGCTCTTTGCTGATGATCATGTGCGAATAAAAACAGAGGTAAATTAGCAGTACCATTTTTGACTTGTGTCTTTGTCACAGGTGACACCAGGTTTCCTACATTCGCGATCACAGATGCTTCATTTTCGGTAATTAGTTGTGCAAACTCTGGCATCACACCATTGACATCTAGGTTTATACCCTTAGATGATAAATCATAAATCCCTTTTGTATATGCACTTTGATGAGTTGAATCAACATTATAAGGATTGGCAGCACCTTGGCCTAAAGTGCCAGAATGTAAATTAGAGGCTATAGAAGCTAAACCTAAATCACCGTTTTCAACAGCAAGTCCGCGACGAATTGATTTATAATTCGCGTGTTCAGAAGCCTCGCTAGGAATGATCATATTAAAACTGTCATTCCCCCCTCAAAGAAAACACAAACTAAAGCTTTATAGTCCGCAAACCCGGGAGCCGCAGCCACTGCTTCATTCATTAAAGCCATTTGACCTAAAGATCCCAAGGTGCCTGCTGCACTACCTTTAGCCAGTAGCTTCATGAATTCACGACGATCTAGATTCTTTTTATTTATCATTGCTACTTCTCCTATTATTTTTATATCATTAAGGCACTGGAAGTCGTTATAAAACAGACTGAATCTCGAATTATATTGTGCGCCTCTCTGAAATTATTGGAGCATTGCAGACCAGTAGCATTCAATAAATACTGTCGGAGATTACTTCGATATTCTAATGACATAGTATTCCCTAACATGATTTTATTTAAATGACCTAAAAGAGCATCTACCACTTTTTCTTTAAAGGGAATACCGTCTACAGCATCAATTTCTTCCATATTATTAAAGTCACCATTAGTATCTCCATCTAAAGTTTTTTCAAATATACTCAATTCTCTATCAAAGTTAATCAACATTACATGTGGATGATAGATGGACTTAGAACTTGCAAATTCAGCCAGTGTTTTATTGTCCAATTTAGTGATCTTGTTTTTTTCATAAGTCTTAATAAAATCATAAAAAGTGTTATTAATTTCGACTAGAGTTTGATCAGTTTGTATTTGAGACTCTGGAGCCACCAGGCGATTATTGGAAAAGTAGCTATCGCTAGGGACGTAATCAGTACCATAAAAATTAAAAACTGATTTAGAACGGAAAGGTGCTTGATTAAAATCAGATTCAGGCTTGTAATATGTATATGCACCTTTAACTGAGGCTTTATTTCCATTTTCATCGACAGGACCTTTCCAGCCATCAATAGTTGATACCCTGAAGGACCTTAATAATTGTGTCCAGGCAAGAATAGGCTCTTTAACTTTACCGAAATTCGCGACATTGAGCTTAGCGTTAAGCTCTAGCTTCAACATCAGTTAATGTTGCATTTATAACGGCTTTTAAGTCACCTTTTACACGGACTCCATTATCGTTAAATACTGAGGCAACTCTCACGACATAAGCAGGCGATGGATTAGCTGTAACGAGGTGAGTAATCAAACGCTTACTAATAAATGGAGCAATATTGGATTGGGCTAAAAGCAAGTCTAAAACTGCATCCATACCTCTGCCATCTACACCAGAATTCAGTGCAAAAGTCTCACCGAAAATAGTGACATTTCCATCACCTCCTTCTGCAATTTCATCTTCATGATGTCCCGCATCAAACTCCATAGCCGTAGCATATTCGCCAACAGTTGAACTTGTCCTTCCAAAATAACTATTATTTTTAAGATCCCAACCCGTCATTACTTTCGCCAATTCTTCCACATCTTCTTGAGTATAAGTAGGTATCAAAGTGTCGCCAGCATCAGGATATGTATTGATATCATTATCTCTGTTCGCGGAACCATCGATATTTAGCTCATACAAGCTAATTGCAAATAATTGAATGAGTTCTCTAGCAAGGTTTTCATCAGGTCTTGTCCCTTTTTCTAGATTCGTTTTATCGTTACCCTGATGTGATAAATAAACGCCCATAGTGGCGCTACGGGCTATATCGCTGAGTAATGTTCGATAATTCCCGAAAGCATTTTTCGCTAAAAGATCATTATAGTAAGATAAGCTTTCTGCGCGATTCCTTAACCTGAACTCTAGGCCTGAAGTAACTACTATCTGACTTAATGCATAAGCAACACGTTGTCTAAGCTGATCACTCCCATGTCTAGTTTTTGTAGGATGACCCAAGGCATTCTCCCACCAATCAGCTATCTGATAATAACTAACTCGAGCACTTGCTTGTTGATTAAAAGGTCCATCTTTGTACCAATTTATTGTTGGCTCAACAGCCTTAGCAATTTCTATTGTCCTTTGTAAGTGAGTTCTATGGGTATCAAATGAACTATCATACGCAGAGGTTTTTTTTAACTGGTCGTCTGTCCAGGCTTTCGTGCCTATAGATACAATTCTATCTATTTCACTTTCGGTAGCGCCAAAGGTAGCCTGGGTTAACAATCGATATGCACTGGTAATAGATGCCGCTTTAGTACCATCAGCTGGAAATTCATCATCAAAATCTGCTATGCCATCACCATCTGAATCTTTCCCACTGGCACTATCACATGCATCTCCTAGACCATCATTATCAGCGTCTGTTTGATCAGCATTAGAAATTAGTGGGCAATTATCCTGTGTATTTATTACACCATCGTTATCATCATCCGTTAAGTCGGTAGTATCGCAAGCATCACCTATGCCATTACTATCTGAGTCTTTTTGGTCTTTATTCGGTGTATTCTTACAATTGTCTAGAGTATTGTTAATCGTATCGAGGTCATCATCCCGGTTATCAATAGCTTCACAGGCATCTCCAATTGAGTCTTGATCTATATCACTTTGGTTGGGATTTGATATAGCTGGACAGTTATCAGTTTGATTGGGATGAATATCGCCATCTTCATCCAGGTCATTACTCAAATCACAAACATCGCCATTTCCATCATTATCAGAATCGAGTTGATCTGTATTTACAACTGTAGGACAGTTATCCTGAGTATTGATAATGGTGTCATTATCTGTATCTTCATTTTCATCCTGGAAATTATCCTCTGATCCTCCTCCACATGCACTCAGCACAAGCAAGGAAACTGCAACTAGAAGGTAGCCATTTTTTCATCTAGAAAACTCCGATAATGAGTATGTTTTGGGGGACGTAGCAGAACACTTCGTATCACCTATTATTATTAAGTAGCGGGCATTTATTTTTATTTTTTATATGTTTGATCAATATCGATCAACAATAGATAGTTAATCTACTCGAAAAAAAGTCATCAAGCTTGTGAAGCAACCATCCGTCTAATGGTATCAATCATCTTGTTCATTTTAAAATCGAGTCAGATCCCTTTGATTTGGATTTGTAAGGCTAGAACAAAAATAGGGGGATGAAAACAAACCTTATGAGTCTCCGGCTTGAAAGAGTATTACGTCTATTGAAAAATAGCCTTAGCTTGAAAGTAGACTCGAAACTACGCTTACTTGATACGCATATTTTTTACTTCTGTAAATACTGTTCTGATGATTTGCATCAATGATAAAAGGAGCGATATCTGAAGAACAAACTAAAAACTGCTTAGTAACTCTAAGCAGTTTTTATCTAGAAGTATTATCTAGGAGTAATCACATCAGTGAAATAGTAGACTCTTTCAAGCGCAGTATATTATTCTTAAAATGATCTGGTGTCATACGTTGTCTATCATAAAGATCACCACCCAGGCTATTATTAAAATTAGGTGCAATCATCATATTAGGTCGAAGGCGGTTTGAGCCTTTAAATATTGGATCTTTAATAGTTGTCTCCATAGCATATTTCCAACGTTGATTTCCTCGCACAACAACATTTCCCATCTTCTTATCATGTCGCGGAGTTAGAGGCATGCTTATTTGAAGGCCACCGCTTATATCATCTGTATCAATATACTTAACATAGGCGCCCAACTCTGTATCGCCAAAGAAACGGGATACTATTGTTGAAATACCACGATCCTTATTATAGTACTGGCCATAAGTTATAGAGGCAGTGGTATTGTGCTTATTCCAGTTGCGCTTATAAGTAGCCAAAGCGATTGTCTCATCATCGACATCATCGTCATTGGCATTCATATACGCAAGTCTGGCACTAAATTGGTTTTCACCATCACCTGGGTGCCATAGAGCTGTTGCCTGGCCTACAAAAAAGTCATCTTCACCAATGGTATTGTAACCAACTCCTCCTAAGACAGAAATATTTGGAGTAGGGCGGAAATGATTCTGTAACACGACCTGATCTATTTGAGAGGTAATACGTTGTTTTCCGTATATTCTACCCTTTTCAAAATTATCTGAATTATCAATAGGCACTGTGCCAGCCGCGACTATACTTGTTCCACGCCCCAGAGGTAGAGGAATCTCCACGTCGGTACGTAACCCCAAAGAATAGTCAAAAACACCATACTCTGTTCCGACACTTGTATTCAGCACAGGCTGAATACGAATATCAATAGGAGACCGATTTGTTGTTATTTCAGAATCAATCCAGTTAACTTTATTTGCATAATTGGATTTTGGATACCAGGCTTTTGTCGTCTTTTTAAATTTATTTAAAGCTATTAGTCCCTTGCTATTAATGAATTGAACATAGTCATTTACATTTATTTCAACCGCAAACATAGGAACACGCTGTTTCAGCATAATGGCTTTAATTTTTGATTTGCTGCCCAGGTATTTGTAAGCATAAGCAATTACGACTGATAGGGGGTCAATATAACTATGATTATAGGTATGGTTATCGAAAGCTATTACATCCATATCACCGGATTTTCCGACTTTTACATGGCTAAAGCCAAGACCTTGAAGGGCTTGAACATATCGATATACATCTCTGGGTTCAGGCACTAATTTGAAATTGCTCTCAGTATCTGAGGGTATCTTTTTATTAAAATCAAGGGGTAAAGAGACGGTTAGTCCTATTGCGTTATCCCACTTATCCTGATCATCTTTTTGCGCTGAAGCTTGAATCGACAATGGTAATTTATTTAACAAATTAAATTTATAACGAACACCTGCACTAAAATCATCTGATGCATAGTCGGACAACAATGCCAAATTAGGTGTCAAGTCATAGCGTATATTGGCAAAAGCGCCATCCAGAGGTGCATTGTCTTTGCCTTTAGCATAACCAACACTAAATTGGGCCTTATTAAACTTTTTCGAAACTACCGCATAAGCTGACTGGAAATTAGTGGCTTCTCCCGCAAAATCAGTCATTCCCACTGCTATATCTGGCAGCATGGAATTAAAAGTTGGTAGCTTTAGTTTAAAGTTCCCCGATAAATCACGTGAAACACCTTGTGTAATTCCGCTTGGAAGAGTCACTTGATCGTCGTTAGTCCAGTCAGTCAGTCGGCCACCAATTTCAAAATTGGAACCAATCCCAACGCTAAAAACATGGTTGTAGGTTTTATCTATCGATTGACCAGAGTCATTAAACTTGTTGAACTGGTAGCTTAATTCGCCCTTGGGGGCTATTTCGGCAGTCGGCGTTCGTAATACTCCGGTAAAACCGGGATAGGCAAGATCAGTAGCGTGAGAGATGGGTGATAAGAAAATACAACTAGTACACAAAATAATGCTCTTATTCATGCTGTTAGATACCTCTGTTAGATTGAGTAATGTAGAAGCACAAAAAAGGGAGGGGTCAAATCCCTCCCTCATGTAAGTTTACAACGTGTTTATATTATTCATAGTAGAATAAATCTAGTCACCAGCTGCCCCTGAAGATCCTGTTGACCCCGTTGCACCCGTCGCGCCGGTTGCTCCCGTAGGAATATCACAGGTTTGCGGTATGCGGAAACTCACTTCCTCGCCCGAATCAGAGATTGTAACAACTTGTTTAAGAAAAGTTCGGTCTGGATAGCGAGTAAACATTATCACTATGTACTTGCCTGGTGGAAGATTAAAGTTAACATTACCATCACTATCGGTCCTGCCAGATACACTACGGTGAGTTGCGAGAGAATAAACCCGCACGTATGCATGTGGAACAGCTACATCTGCTACAGTGCCATCATTTGAACAGTAAGTTGACACATTCACACTCAAATCATATTTGGCTATTGCAGGTGATTCGATATTGAATGAATGTGATCTCGGATTACACAGATTAAATCTGGATGGATCGACAGCTACAGGGACACCATCAAATGTTTTCAATCGCAAATTCACATCGAAACGACTGGGTGCCCTACGTATGGCTACACTGCTCGTAGCACTGCCATCAGTCTGGAAAGTACGTGTCCAGCCTCGTCCTGAAAGCCTTCCTATTAATGGCTGAGGGTTTGGATTCAAGTCATTAAAGGTCAAGGTTGCATTACATCTACGCGCCGAATAATGGCCATGGTTCCAACATGATAGATGCGTTACCTGATAGTCAATTTTTAATCCGCCCACACCATCACTAACAACGGTGGCTATTTGTTCATAGCTCCATTTGCCAGTGGTTGTATCAAAACTCCAAAGGGGTAGGGTGTCACCTACTTTTACAGGCAGATCTGTTTCCGGGTTTATAACAGTGTCCTGAATTTTAGATGATACTCTGATGGGCTTGCTGAAATTTTTTGCTATGTTTCCCTGATCATCCCTGACTTCGATGACAGTAAAGCCCGTCGATTGCAAAGTAACCTCACCATCTACAACAGGCTCATTATCTAAAGCAGATATTCCATCTGCGGCTAAAGCATCAGGATTTTCGAGACTAACAGCAAATCCACCAGGAAATGCATCGAGTGCTGCATCTTCGCCCGGTCCATATTGAACCACATCTACGTTAAGTAGATTCGATAGAGGTGTGCCATCAGCAGTCGTTGCACCAGTATCCTGGTCGATAATTACAGTGGTATCGCCAGAATTTTCACCACTTGTAACAACGGTTAGAGGGCCTGTCGAAATATCCCAGTTTTTGGATGTCGAATTAATGCCTGCTACGTCTTCACCAATTTTGGTGATGCTTATTCTTTGGGTATTGTCTTCTCCGTTGATAACATCAACGGGGATATTGTTTGATGTATAACCCTCTTTTGTCACTCTAAGCTGTAGCTTTTGTTGAGTACCCGTAAAGCTATTCAGGTCATATGTAACAAGACCGCCAATATCTCCATCCGTGTTTTGTGATTCCTCGCCTGCAGCTATGATGTTTGCAGAATCAGCGGTTACCTCAACTTTTGCCATATCAACCGGCAACCCTGTTGCATCTACAATTTCAAGGTTAAGGGTAGTATCTTTTGCTAATGCCGATACATCCGGGGTGGCTGTACCCACGCTGGAGCCACTATTGCATCCGGTGAAAACAATACTACTTAAAAAAAGTAATATCATAGACATTACTAGATTGCTGCGTTTCTTAGTTGAAAAAATGGACATGTAATAATTCCTGTTTTAGGTCAAAATAGTTGAATTTTTTAGTATATGTGAATACTAACACTCAGCCCCGCTTAATTATTCAGCAATAAGTTAATAAAGTACTTATCAAGAACTGTGTGCGAAGTGTCTCCCAATGCTTTTTGAATAACTGTTCGTGTGTGACAGGCAATAACTAAACTTTCAAGTGTTTCGTAAATAATCCTTTTAAACCAGTCATCTGGTGTTTCTTACCAGGCAACGAAGAGATAACGTTCATGTTTCGTCTGCGACTAAAAAGCCTATGCCAAAATTTCATAAAGTATAACAAAGGGAAGCGAAATTACCAGAATAAAGTATCGTTACAATTTCTTAAATCAACTGATATGGTGGTCGATTTTTAAATCATGTTTGCTTGCAACTATGGGATGTTTCTCACACAACCACGTTAATACAAAATACCAGGTAACTATATTTAATAAAAAGAACGGCAATGTTATTTCCTGAGGTAAATTTGTAACCAGCAGGAGTCCAGTTAGGGTATATGCAAGTTGTATTAGCGAAAGGACTATCACGGTTAGTTTTACATTGCCGTCAAATACGCTAAGTAAAATATGGTGTGCGTGGTTCCTGTCCGGAGAAAAAATAGAACGACCGTGTTTTTTTCTTCTAGTCATGATAACGAGCGTATCAATAAGTGGAAATGCGAGAAGATACAAGAGCACAACAGGATTTACGTAATCCAGAGCTTTAATCGATAAGATAGCAATCATAAAACCCAGTGTTAATGAACCGCTATCACCCATAAATACCTTCGCAGGGTTCCAGTTGAAAAACAGGAAGGCTAACAATGCAGGGATAATGTACGCACTGGTTTCAGTTAATAAAGAATCTCCATTTTGATAGCCAATAAAAAACAAACCGCCAAATATAATAATACTTATAATTCCTGCAAGGCCATCGAGTCCATCAATCAAGTTTAAGGCATTGGTGAAACCAATAACAGCGATAATAGTAAATGGGAAAGACAGCCATAACAACGGTATAGCATGGCCATAATAGTGTCCGGCATTTGTTATCACAAAACCATTCCAGGTGGATAATATCGCCGCGACTGTAATCACATAAAGCTTATATCGCGCCGGAAAGTTTTTTAGGTCATCAAAAACGCCAAGTAAAAAAACCAGAAGGACAGCAACTATCGTCAGGCCGTAACTATTGTAAATACTCAAATCAGTGAAAATTGGAGCGATAAAAGCAACTACAAATAAAGCAATACCGGAACCGCTAGGCGTAGCATGGAAATGAGAACTTCTGATATCTGGTTCATCAACAAATCCGCATCGATCTGCAAATCTAATAAAAAGCGCTATTGAAGTAAGACTAAAAGCGAAGATTAAAATGTATTCAAAACTCATATTTTATGACTTTAATGGGGGTGAATTTGTATAATTTAAAAAAGTAGAAATATCGCCGGACATAATCACACTGAAATAAATAAACATCAAGGACTTATAAGTATAAATTATGACATTAGATGTCACATATTGGTGCATCTACAGAAAAACCTGGTGCATTGTCCACATTAAGTGACGAATGCTAATAATGACAGAATTTCACGCTTCTCCATCATCTCTTTTACAACTATTCTTTGTACTTACCATAATATGATCCATACCCATACCCATACCCATACCCATAAAGACTGTTTTTGGCTACATAACCATTAAAGATAAAGCCTTTAGTGCTGATGCCTGCGTGCGATAGCTGGGTTACAGCATGCTCAATTTCCTTCATCGAATGCTGGTTAGAATAGACCACCATGAACACAACACCTGCA
>RCMY010003506.1_pt1 | contig 13861 bp, 12 predicted proteins | sample 2041341 | NCBI WGS metagenome assembly RCMY01 (sample SAMN09708234, study PRJNA481090) | Marine sediment metagenome, whole genome shotgun sequencing project.
CTTTGTCGCGACAAGCATGTAGGCCCAGCCTGGTATAATGGCCTCCGAAGAACAATGCAAAGCCACAAAGGCATCTTGGTATGGTTCCCAATCGTGTTCTGACAACGCTGCCCTGAATTCTTTTTCCTTCAGGATAATCCCCTCAAATAGCCAATCCTTTATATCCAAAAGAATTCTTTTGCCCTTGGGATAATAATCCTCAAGATTAAAGGTGATGATTTTACTTTGGGCGACTCTATTTAAAATGGGTTCTTCTTGCATAGTTAGTTTCCACAGTTCAAAAAGATTCCCGCCGAAGCCTTTGTTGAGTGCAGTCGAAGTGCGGGAATGACAAAAAAGATGTTTAGAGCATTCCGAGTTCCAACTTGGCTTCCTCGCTCATTAAATCTTGGCTCCATGGTGGATCGAAGGTAATTTCCACTTCCGCATCTTTAACCATATCCAATGATTTAACTCGTTCTTCTACTTCTGCGGGCAAGGATTCGGCTACCGGACAATTGGGTGACGTCAATGTCATAAGAATTTTCACCTCATTATCCTCATTTACGAATACGTCATATATCAATCCCAGTTCATAAATATCAACGGGGATTTCAGGATCGTATATCGTTTTAAGCACGGTGACAATTTTCTCGCCAAGTTCATTCGTATCTAGTGTTGTTTCTTCGCTCATGTTTGAAAAAGTTTAGGAGTTTAGGAGTTTAGGAGTTTAGGAATGCTTTAGTTTTACTAAACTCCTAAACTAGGGCCAGTGGCCATCTAAACTTCTAAACTAATTTAATTGTGTCTGATATGCCACTGCGTACAGTTTCAATTGTTTGATCATACTCACCAAACCGTTGGCACGATTAGGCGATAGGTGTTCCTTTAAACCGATTTCATCAATGAATTCGGTGTCTGCCTCAATGATATCCTGCGGTTTTTGGTCACTAAAGGCCCGGACCAAGATTGCGATTATACCTTTTGTTATGATTGCATCACTGTCTGCGGTAAACACTAGTTTATCATCTTCCAGTTCGGCATGTACCCAAACTCTACTCTGGCATCCTTTAATAATATTATCGTCAGTCTTATACTTCTCATCGATCAATGGAAGCGACTTACCCAGCTCTATCATGTATTCGTAGCGCTGCATCCAATCTTCGAACATGGAGAATTCATCGACGATTTCTTGCTGTATTTCCTTAATGTTCATTTCGTTAATTTTGATAACTATTTCTCCGTGATAGACGATCGGCGATTTCTGGCCTCCGGTGAAAAAGTTACAATTACTACAAAAATACGATAAGTCATGTTGCCTATCAAAGGTTTGTGATAGTTATGGGGATTGTGTAGGTTCATCTGGGCGGATGCCCAACTTTGTTACAGTGCGACAAGATGTTAAGGATGATCATGATTTGGGATTATGCAGTTTCAATTTTACCAAAGCTCGGGGCGCTCTTTGTGACATTCGTCGCCTGAAATTCACAAGGGACTTTTTAGAAGTCCGTCAACGACGTCCACGTTCATTGGAGCATCGCCGCCGCCCGTTTTACGCCTTCCACCAAAACATTGACTTCGTTCTTGGTATTGTAAAAGCAGAAACTGGCCCGTACCGTCCCGGGAATTTTATAAAAGTCCATAATAGGCTGAGCACAGTGATGGCCCGTTCTTACGGCAATACCCAATTTATCAAGAATAGTACCGATATCGTACGGATGTATTCCCTCGATATTAAAGGAAATCACGGAAGTCTTGTTCTTGGCGGTTCCATAAATCTTCAGTCCCTTAATTTCTATCAATTTTTGAGTGGCGAATTCCAAGAGCTCGTGTTCATAGGCTGCTATGGCCTCAAAACCGATGGCATTCATATAATCCAATGCCGCCCCGAAGGCGATGCCACCGCAAATATTTGGAGTACCGGCTTCGAATTTATGGGGCAGATCAGCATAGGTCGTCTTTTCAAAGGTAACCTCGGCAATCATCTCGCCGCCACCTTGATAGGGAGGTAGTTTATTGAGCCATTCTTCTTTTCCATAGAGCATACCGACACCGGTGGGGCCGCACATTTTATGGGCCGAAGCGGTGTAGAAATCAACACCGAGGCCTTGCATGTCAGCCTTGATATGGGGCGCGGCCTGTGCCCCATCAATTAATACCGCCGCTCCGATGGCGTGGGCTTTTTCTATGATTTCCTCGATTGGATTAATAGTTCCAAGCGCATTAGAAATATGGTTACAGAAAACCAGTTTAGTTTTTTCGGAAAGCAGTTTGTCGTATTCGTCCATCAGCAATTCGCCCTCCAAATTCATGGGAATCACTTTTAGGATGGCCCCGGTGCGCTCGGCCAGCATTTGCCAAGGTACGATATTGGAGTGATGTTCCATGGCGGAAATCAATAGTTCGTCTCCCTTTTCCAACAATGTTGAAAATCCGTTGGCAACAATGTTGATACCATGCGTGGTGCCCGAAGTGAAGATGATTTCACAGGATTTAGCGGCATTAAAGTGCTGCTGAATTTTATGCCGAGCCGCCTCATATTTATCGGTAGCTTCTTGGGAAAGAGCGTGAACGCCCCTATGAATGTTCGCGTTGTAATTGGAATAATAATCGACAATGGCGTCCATGACCTGTTTTGGGGTCTGGGATGTAGCGGCATTATCGAGATACACTAAGGGTTTACCATTGACTTCACGGTTTAAAATGGGGAAGTCTTTTCGGATTTTTTGTACGTCGAGCTGAGTAGTTTCCATAGACTGCAAAGATACCGAGTATGCTTCTAAATGCAGAAATGTATTGTGCTTTATATTTTGCCCAGGACCAAATAAAATTAGAAACATTTAACCCATACATCGCATTCGACAGATCCTCGCCTTCGCGGAGATGACAAAGACTCTCTTAAAGGTCAAATCCCAAATTAACACCCAGCTTCTTGGCAATCAATTTATTGATACGCGCTTTTAATTCCGGTATCCGCACGCTGGCGAGTACGTTGTTGGCAAAAGCATACATTAAAAGGGCGCGGGCCTCTTTTTTTGGAATTCCGCGTGTTTGTAGGTAGAAAAGCGCCTCCTCATCTAACTGGCCTATTGTACAGCCATGGGAACATTTAACATCATCGGCGAAAATTTCCAGTTGGGGCTTGGAGTTGATTGTGGCCTTATCGCTAATCAAAATATTATTGTTCTGCTGAAAGGCATCAGTTTTCTGGGCGATTTTGTCAACTACGATCTTTCCGTTAAAAACTCCCGTGGAATTCTCTCCATAAATCCCCTTATAATCTTGATGGCTCTCGCAGTTGGGCTGCATGTGGTGTACCAGGGTATGGTGATCCACATGCTGTTTTTCGCCCAAAATGGTCACTCCCTTCATGGTGGAGTCGATATACTCCCCATTTTGATAGAAATTCAGGTTGTTACGAGTCAATTTTCCGCCGAAGCAAAAACTGTGGATCTTAACCACACTTTTATCCTTTTGGTCGATGTAGGTGTTATCGATCAAAGAGGCCGTAGCGTTATCGTTCTGAATTTTATAATAATCAACGATAGCACTTTTAGCGGCGAATATTTCCGTGACCGAATTGGTCAATATTTCGTTGGAAGTCAAGCTCTGATGCCTTTCGATGACCTGAAGTTCGGCATTTTCTTCGACCACGATCAGATTTCGAGGCTGTAACATTAGAGCGGCCTCGTTACCCGTAGCAAAATGCAGAATTTCGACCGGTTTTTTGGGCATTTTGTTCTTGGGGATGTAAATATAGGCTCCTTCCCTACTGAATGCCGTGTTCAAAGTCGTCAATGACTCTTCTTTTGAGGCAATCTTATTAAAATACACATCGATTACCTGTTTGTACATCGGCTTGGTGAGGGCAGCGCTCATTAAGCAAATATCGACCCCGTCGTGCGTAGTTTCGGAAAGATAAGAACTGTATATACCATCGACGAAAACGATTTTATAAGTATCAATCTCATGAATAAAGTATTTCTTGACGTCTTTGTATTCCAAGGTATTCTCTTCCTTCGGAAAAATACTGAAATCGGTTTTTTGAAGGTTGTTCAAGGAGGTATATTTCCATTCTTCTTCTCTTTTGGAAGGAAAACCTTTATTCTCGAAGTTCTTTATAGCCGCCGTACGTACATCATGTACCGAGTGTTCGATATCAACGTTATTCTCGAACGCCATGAAAGATGATATTAACTTGTCTTTTAAATCCATCAAAAAATTATTTTATTGTCATTTCCGTCCATTGCCTACTTTTCGATTGAGGCTCGGTCGCTATGCTAATTTCAAACCGTAGCCTCCTGTTTTAACCAATCATAGCCTTTCTCTTCAAGCTCCAATGCCAACTCTTTCCCGCCTGATTTAACAATTTTTCCGTCGTGGATTACATGAACGAAATCGGGAACTATATATTCCAACAACCGCTGATAGTGGGTAATTAGGATAGTAGCTTTGTCTTCACTTCGCAGTTTATTGACCCCATTGGCGACAATGCGCAAAGCGTCGATATCTAGTCCGGAATCCGTTTCGTCCAAGATGGATAGCTTGGGCTCCAACATCGCCATCTGAAAAATTTCGTTCCGTTTTTTTTCTCCACCGGAAAAACCTTCGTTAAGGGAACGGGAGAGGAATTTTCTATCGATATCCAACATTTCGGATTTTTCACGAATAAGTTTAAGCATTTCCTTAGCGGGCATATCTTCCAAACCCCTTGCCTTTCGTGATTCGTTGATGGCAGTTTTCATAAAGTTGGTCACTGACACCCCTGGAATTTCGACAGGATACTGAAAAGAAAGGAAAACTCCTTTATGGGCACGCTCTTCGGGAGAAGCCTCGTCTATATCTTCGCCGTTGAATTCGATGGAACCTTGGGTTACCTCGAATTCCTCCTTTCCGGCAATAACCGAAGCCAAAGTACTTTTACCTGAGCCGTTGGGACCCATTATGGCATGTACCTCGCCTGCATTTACCTCAAGGTCGACTCCTTTTAATATTTCTTTTCCTTCTACGCTTGCGTGTAGGTTTTTAATCTTTAGCATGGTATAACTTGTTTACGTATTTTTCAAAATTTGAGTTAACCTCATCGGACCTGTCTCGGTCTCTTGCGACAAACTATCCTACGGAACCTTCTAAACTGATTTCCAGTAGTTTCTGCGCCTCTACGGCAAATTCCATGGGCAGTTTATTCAACACTTCCTTACTGAAACCGTTTACGATAAGCGCAATGGCCTTTTCGGTATCGATACCTCGCTGGTTGCAATAGAAAATCTGGTCTTCGCCGATCTTACTGGTCGTGGCTTCATGTTCTATCATCGCCGTCGGATTCTTCGCCTCGATATAGGGGAAGGTGTGCGCGCCACATTCGTTACCCATCAAAAGGGAATCGCATTGCGAGAAGTTCCGTGCATTGTCAGCACGGCTGTTCACCTGAACAAGACCTCTGTAACTATTTTGCGATTGTCCTGCGGATATTCCTTTGGATATAATCGTACTCCGGGTATTCTTGCCCAGATGCACCATTTTAGTACCGGTATCGGCCTGCTGAAAGTTATTGGTCACGGCGATGGAGTAAAACTCACCGATGGAATTGTCCCCTTTGAGGATGCAGGATGGATATTTCCACGTTACCGCAGAACCGGTCTCCACCTGTGTCCAAGAGATTTTGGCGTTCTTCTCGCATATCCCCCTTTTGGTAACGAAGTTGAAAACTCCGCCCTTACCTTCCTTATTACCTGGAAACCAGTTTTGTACCGTTGAGTATTTTATCTCGGCATCATCCATAGCGATCAACTCTACAACAGCGGCGTGCAGTTGGTTCTCATCTCGCGATGGTGCGGTACATCCTTCCAAATAACTTACGTAACTACCTTCATCGGCAATGAGCAGCGTTCTTTCGAACTGGCCCGTACCGGCTTGGTTGATGCGGAAGTAGGTTGATAGCTCCATCGGGCAGCGTACCCCTTTTGGAATATAACAAAAACTACCATCGGAAAAAACGGCGGAGTTCAATGCGGCATAAAAGTTATCCCTTTTTGGCACTACCGTACCTATATATTTTTTAACCAACTCAGGATGTTCGCGAATAGCCTCCGAAATGGAACAGAAAATTATCCCTTTTTCCGCTAAGGTCTTTTTAAAGCTCGTCGCCACGGAAACGGAATCCATAACGATATCTACCGCAACCCCAGTCAATTTCTTTTGCTCATCAATCGATATCCCCAAACGCTTAAAGGTATCCAGCAATTCGGGATCAACGTCGTCGAGACTATCGTATTTGGGCTTACTATTCGGAGCGGAATAATATGAAATAGCTTGAAAATCGGGCTTTTCATAATGCACATTGGCCCATTCCGGCTCTTTCATTTCCTTCCAATACTTGAAGGCTTCCAAGCGCCAGAGCGTCATCCATTCCGGCTCTTCCTTCTTTTTGGAAATGGCAATAACAACCTCTTCGTTCAACCCTGGGGGGAAAGTATCCGATTCAATATCCGTATAGAACCCGTATTCGTATTCTTTTGTCTCCAGCTCTTTTTTGAGCTCTTCTTCTGTATACGCCATGTTTTTCGATTAATCGATTTAGTGAGCAATTTTCAAATTGGCATTATGCTTTCAAACCCACATGCCGAACGGGCCCATTTCAAATTATAGGGAGAAACTCTCCCCGCATCCACAAGTACGCTGAGCATTGGGATTATTAAAAACGAATCCTTTTCCATTCAGTCCGCCGGAATACTCTAAAACCGTACCTACCAAATACAAAAAACTCTTCTTATCCACAAGAATACGCACATTGTTGTCTTCGAAAACTTTGTCGGATTCCTCTATCTTATCATCGAAGTTCAATTCGTAGGACAAACCACTGCACCCACCGCTCTTCACACCGACGCGAACGTAGTCTTTGGCTGCATCATAGCCCTCTTCCGTCATAAGATTGACCACTCTTTTTTTAGCTGTTTCAGACACTTGAATCATAGTTCATTGGTATTAGACCAAATAGTCTACAAATATAAGCCTTTCATGGGGTTTGACCATAGTCAGTAACATTTTTATAACGTATCGTGTTATTGGTGGTTATTATGGTCGTATACGATGTGTGAATATTGCGATAAATACTTGAGTGAAACTTTTTAATTGGTAATAAAAAATAATTCAAGTACCTTGTTCCCTACTTCAGTTTTTCTAAAACCAAATTAGCATTATGTCAAAAAAGAAGAAAAGTTCGCTTACCAATAAATCGCGTAGAAACTTTGTAAAACATTCTGGGCTTGCGGCCGCAGGTTTCATGATCGTACCTCGACATGTGCTCGGTGGACCAGGATTTGTGGCACCTAGCGATATGCTGAACATTGCAGGAATAGGGGTCGGTGGCAAAGGGAAGAGCGACCTATCATCTTTTGCCGAAAGCCCAAACGTGAACATTGTGGCACTTTGCGATGTTGACGATCGGCAGGCCGTTGAGGCAAGGGAAGCTTATCCAAAAGCTAAGTACTACCATGATTTCAGGAAAATGCTCGATAAGGAAAAGAACAATATCGATGCCGTTTCCGTTTCCACCCCTGATCATAATCATGCCCCTGCCGCCTACAAAGCCATGGAAATGGGCAAACATGTATATGTGCAAAAACCCCTTACCCATGATATCTGGGAAGCTCGAATGCTTACCGAAGCGGCCAAAAAGTTCAAGGTCGTCACCCAAATGGGAAATCAGGGGGGATCTGGCGACGGTGTACGCAAGATGAAAGAAATTTATGATGCTGGACTGATCGGCGATGTACATACCGTACAATGTTGGACCAACCGGCCAATTTGGCCACAGGCGCTAGAAACCCCTACTAAAAAGGATGAAATACCGAAAGGTTTAAAATGGGATCTTTGGTTAGGGACAGCCGAGGCACGAGATTATAATGACGCCTACCTGCCTTTCGACTGGCGGGGCTGGTCCGATTTCGGTACGGGAGCGCTCGGTGATATGGCCTGCCACATCATGGATCCAGTGTACCGACTTCTTCCGATTCTATATCCAACCACTGTTGAATGTAGTATTTCAGATGCTTTCAAAGGGAAGTTCGAGACTGCTAACTACCCTAAAAGTTTTCCAAACAGTAGCATGATCGCCCTGAAATATCCGAAAACGGACGGCACAGGCAGTATCGATGTCACGTGGATGGATGGTGGACTCCGTCCTGCCAGGCCCGACGAACTCGGTGACGATGATCCCTTCGGAAACTGGGACGGCGGCGTACTGTTTATCGGCACCAACGGTAAATTGTTGGCCGATTGTTACGGTGAAAACCCGAGATTGCTGCCCTTGACACTCAACGAACAGATCAGCGTCAAAGAAACTATTCCACGTGTGCCCGAGGGCCATTACCTGCAATGGGTGAATGCCTGTATGGCGGGTTATGGCAATGCGGAAACCAGTTCATCGTTCGATTATGCGGGGCCCTTTACCGAAAGTATACTGATCGGTAATCTAGCGTTAAAAGCATATTTCGAAGTCGACCCGAGTTCAGAAAACAAAGGTTTTTGGGGCGGCGGCGCGCAGTTCTGGGGTAGAAAACGCCTTCAGTGGGATGCCGACAATATGAAAATTACCAATTTCGAGCCTGCGAATAAGTATGTAAAGCGGACGTACAGCGATGGGTATTCGGTGGGATAAATACTGATGCCTATTGGGAATAATTTTAAAAACTGGAGCTTTATGTTCCAGTTTTTTTTGCTCTATTTCTTATGTCCCCACTAAAATGGTGGCGCGCGCGTCACGCTCGTGCCCACATAGCTTGGTTCTCGCTTGCGACATGTACACCTTAGTGCATACTCTTGCATACTAGAGCAAGATGCTCGGTCTTGCTGGTAAAGAATAAGAGAAAATACTGTTACTTTTGTCGAATGCTAGAAGACAAAAACCAAGAACGTACCTCATTGGAGCAACTGGGCGAGTTCGGATTGATCGACCATCTCACGAAAGATTTCTCCATTTCCCATGCCTCGACCATAAAAGGTATCGGCGATGACGCCGCCGTGCTTGATTTCAAGGACAAAAAAATTATCGTAACTACAGATATGCTAATTGAGGGCGTGCACTTCGACCTGAGTTATATGCCTTTAAAACATTTGGGTTATAAAGCGGTCATGGCCAATCTTTCCGATGTCTATGCCATGAACGCCACTGCATCCCAAATCGCAGTTTCCGTAGCAGTCTCGAACCGATTTCCCTTGGAGGCTTTAGAAGAACTTTACGCTGGCATTGCATTGGCCTGTCAAATTTTTAAGGTAGATCTTATCGGAGGCGATACGACTTCGTCTACCACCGGAATGCTGATCAGCATTACCGCTTTGGGTGAGGCCAACGAAGATGAAATCGTATACCGCAGCGGCGCCAAACCAAACGATCTTCTAGTAGTGAGCGGAGATATTGGAGGTGCCTATATGGGGTTACAGGTACTGGAACGGGAAAAGGAGGTCTTTAAGGTAAACCCGAACACGCAACCCGATCTTTCGCCCTATTCCTACATCGTCGAGCGACAACTAAAACCTGAAGCCCGAAAGGATATCATAGAACTTTTGAAAAAACTTGAGGTACAGCCAACGGCAATGATCGATATTAGCGACGGACTATCCTCTGAAATTCTCCATATCTGTAAAAACAGTAAGGTCGGCTGTAATCTCTTCGAGGAAAAAATCCCCCTTGACCCCACCGTGATTTCCGCTTGCGAAGAATTCAAAATGGATAGTACCTTGGTGGCCCTCAGCGGCGGGGAAGATTACGAACTATTATTTACAATCGACCAAAACGACTTCGACAAGATAAAAGGCAACCCAAATATCACGGTTATAGGACATATGACCGAGGAAAATGAAGGAGCGCATCTGGTTTCGCGGGGCAATACTAAAATTCCGTTGACCGCGCAGGGGTGGAATTCTTTCGGCAAGTCACAACAATGAACCGCTTCAAAAAAACAATCAAGCGGATCGGAACAATGTCAGGGGCATTACTTCTCAGTGCGACAGTTTACACCTGTGCCTCAGTTCCGAAAATATCGAAGGCTTCGAAAACAGTTATCAAGCACGTAATGAACGAACCCTTTCCGGAAATGGTAAAAGGGAAAACAGGCTTTGTCAACTCACAAGGATGGAAAGTCTGGTACGAAGACATTCATCCAAAAGATTCCGTGAAAGGTACCTTGGTCTTGGTGATGGGCGCCGCGAACGATGCCCTGAGCTGGCCATTAAATTTTATCTCCACATTTACCGATGCCGGATATCGCGTTATCCGCTACGATCATCGTGGTACCGGGCTTACCGTTTCTGAAGAGGGTTGGAACAAGAAAAATCCGTATACCCTTGAGGATATGGCCAAAGACCCCTTAGCTATACTGGACACTTTACATATTCAAAAAGCGCATTTTGTGGGCGCTTCCATGGGAGGGATGATTGCGCAACTAATCGCCATTGAAAATCCTGAGCGTTCACTTAGCCTGACCTCGATCATGTCGACAGGAGATATTTTTGATAGCGAATTGCCCCAAACAAATCCGGAAATCCTTCCTAAAATGATAAGTGCCGTAGTAAAGCATGGTATTCTCGGCGGCAAAAAGGGTAAAATCAAGCTGCAGCTGGCACATAAGAAAATCTTGATGGGCGAGGCAAAGGGTGAGTTTGCCGTAAAGCCCCTCGCCGAAGCAGCTTTTTATAATCTAAAAGAGCGCAATGGCTATAACTTTATGGCAGGCCGTCACCATCAAAAGGCGATAGAAGCATCCGAATCTAGATATAATGCCCTTTCTCAATTAAAAATTCCGGTTTTGATTATACATGGGGTACAAGATCCCGTAATTCCTATACCCCATGGCCGAAAAATGGTCTCGGTAATTCCCCATGCGGATAGCCTTTGGTTAGACAATATGGGGCACGACCTTCCGGATGCACTATTGGATACGATTGCCAATCGAGCGATTGAGAATTTTGAAAGAGAAAGCGATTGAAATCTCAAGAATTTTTCAGGGCCTCGATCGCCTCGGTCGTTTTCGCTAATGGCTCTCCTAAAAGACGACTTCCTGACGCGGTAATGACCAGATCTTCCTCGACGCGTATCCCGCCGAAAGTTTTCATCTTTTCTACGGCATCATAATTCACGAAATCGGCGTATTTACCTTTCGCCCGCCATTCATCGATTAGAAAAGGGTTAAAATAGAGTCCGGGTTCAACGGTGACTACGAAACCTTCTTTTAGGGCCTTGCCCAAACGTAGGGATTTCAATCCGAATTCGGTGCTTTTTTTTAGTTCGGGGGTATAACCGACATATTGCTCCCCTAGGTTTTCCATATCATGGATATCGAGGCCCATCATATGACCCAGTCCGCATTGAAAAAACAAAGTGTGCGCCCCAGCAGCGACGGCCTCGTCGACATTGCCTTTCATCATACCCATATCCGTGAGGCCTTCTACCAGTTTTTTGGCGGCCAATAGGTGCAGGTCTTTGTACAGCACTCCCGGTTTTAATCCGGCGACCGCAGTATTATGGGCGTCTAGTACGATATCGTATACGTTTCGCTGCATGGCACTGAACCGATCTCCGGCAGGAAAAGTGCGGGTCATATCGCCCGTATAGCCCATGGCGTTCTCGGCACCGCAGTCGCAAAGTACCAAATCACCATCCGAAAGGGTGTCTTGCGTGGCGTGGTTGTGCAGATACTGTCCATTTTTGGTAAGGATGATGGGGAAGGCAATATTTCCACCGCCACCTATGGCAATGGACTGAAGCTCGCCCGCAATTTCCAGTTCTGTTCTTCCCGGTCGGCTATTTTTTATGGCGTGGGAATGCATGGCTACCGTGGTGTTCACGGCCTTTTCAATTTCGACCAGCTCTTCATCCGATTTTATCTCGCGCTGGACGACAATCGCTTTGATCAGCTCGACGGATGTATTATCCGCTATTTCCTCCAGTTTCATTTCTAGGAGTTCGGCCAATCGTATTTTGAGGTCAGCACGGTATGGGGCCAAGTAGTGTATTTTTTGTCCTTTCTGCTTTTGCTGCTTCACATAGGCTTCGAGTTCCTTGGCAGACTTTACGGTGGCAATCCCAGATTTTTCCGCCAAATCCGCCATAGGTTCGGCAGCACCCGTCCACACCATTTCTTCCGGGGTGGCATCGTTGCCAAATAGGATGTCCCGGTCGTTGTCTATGTCGATCAGAAAATACAGATTAGGAATGCTGTTGATGCCCGTGTAGTACAAAAAAGAACTATCCTGCATAAACGGATACGAGTTGTCGGCATAGTTCATGGGGCTTTCGCCGTTGCCGGGGAAAAGAACCAATCCGGATTTAAGAGTTTTCTTAAAGGCATCGCGTCTGTTGCGATATGTTTTCGATGGGAACATAAAGGAGTTTTAAGTGAAAGGTAATTTTTGCCGACCTGTTTCGGTCGATGCTTAACCCATTTTGGCAAAGGTATAAAGTTTGTTGGAGGTAGATAAATGCTTTTGCTCTCCTTTCAAGGTCAAGAGGGGGATCAGAGACTAAGTAGCTCTTAAGAGGAGTTCCGTCTCAATCAAGGCCAAGTACCTTACCTTCCATACGCTCGCCGGAAGAAAGCGAAAGCACCTCCAAAACCGTTGGAGCGATCTGGTCGCTGAATAGTTGCTCATCTTCCGAAATCTCGCCTTTTGGGGCTACCCCCTTACCAAAAAGCACCATCCAAACACTTCCGGCGCCCTTTACATCGCTGCCGTGACCTTTCCATGTTTCCAAAGGATCGGTGCCGCGTCCGTGATCCGTGGTAATGATAAAAAGTGTGTTATCCTTATAGAACGCATTGTTTTGGGTAAAGTCCCACAGCTCCTTGATCATGTTATCAGTGGTATTTGCCGACTTCAGATACGCATCGTAATCGCCGTCGTGGGCGAAGTCGTCGGTTTCTCCATAAGCAATGTATATGAGTTCAGGATGGTCTTTGGCCATTTTCTCCAAGGCGTAGTAATGGGTAAAGGCGTCTAAACGGACACTGCCCCAAGGGCTAGGCACTTTTGGCTGCAGTTCGTTCAAGAATATTTCGCGTTCGGTCAGACCGTCACCTTTCGCGGTTTCAAATCCCGCATTGACTGGCACCCCCGAGCGCTCCTCGTTGACGATGTAGGGAAATACGTCCCAACTACCGAAAGCGGCGACTTTTCCTTTGTATTGTGGATCGTTATTGACAATTTCGAGGATAGTCGTATTCGGATTGGGAATTTTATCATTGCTGTCGATACGGGCATCATCCGCCTTTCCAGTCAGAATTTCGTTGTATCCCGGATAGGAAAACCACATCTTGTTGGTCAGATCGACCTTGCTGTCCTGCATCCTATTTCCATGAATCTGTCCCATTTTTGCCACATCCTTCCAAATAAAAGGCATTAAGACTTCCCTGCGTTCTTTTGGATTTTCATTCCAGAATTTATCCTTCAAACCAGTTGTATCGCCCACATATTCAGAATTGGCGACCAACAGCGGATCCGCCCCGGTAAAAAGCTCTTGCCAACGTAGGCCATCCAACGTAATAAGTATTACCTTGGTGTTATCGGATTTTTGGGCATGACCTACAGCCGAAAGTAAAATTGTCAAACTAAAAATTACATGTATAACTGATTTTACCTTCATACTATTCCATATATTAGGTTATCTGGCCTAAGTTACAATTTTCCCAGAGAATGCTTACATTACCGTACCAACGAGATTGAGACCCAAAGGGATTTGGTGGTAAACATGCTGCGCCTAATGACGTTGGAGGCCCCGCGTCAGTTGTATAAAATGCAAAAACCACCGCTTTCACGATGGTTTCTTAGGTGGAGAATACCGGAGTCGAACCGGTGACCTCTTGCATGCCATGCAAGCGCTCTAGCC
>RCMY010003507.1_pt1 | contig 13861 bp, 11 predicted proteins | sample 2041341 | NCBI WGS metagenome assembly RCMY01 (sample SAMN09708234, study PRJNA481090) | Marine sediment metagenome, whole genome shotgun sequencing project.
GGGACGGGGGAAGCTGGGACCGGCAGGCAAGCAGAGTGTGCCGATCAAGGATATGTGGCTCTATCCTCTCACCCGAGACTTCAGGTCGACGCTAACCCGGCAAACTTGGGTATGGGGAGGCCGAATATTTACAAATACTAACAAGACGTAAAGACTCAAGATATCGTAGTTGACGGCCCCTCGCCGCGGAAATACAGTACTTGTCGTATTACGCCTTCAACGTCTTCCAGTCTGACGGCGCAATGATTTGAAGCTACACAATATTGAGTTGAGTCCCGATCGTAACTTTAAGTTTTAGTGGGAGCTGGTCCCGAGGCCAGGAGCTGGGTGCCGGTGGGAGCCACACCCGCACGGTACCATTGAGGCAACACGTCAACAGCCGCGCCCCTCCGCGCCCAGGACGTAATTTTTGTACTGCATAGGTGGCGTGCGCGGCTCACCGCTTGGACTACATCCTGAGCAGGCCCGCGTAGGCAATTGCGTGGTGAAAGGACAGGGGGTTCGACTTTCTGGGCTACCGTTTCGAAACCGGTCGGCACTGGGTGTGTCCGAAAAACCAAAAGGCGCTTCGGAATAATATCCGGGCGCTGACTGGACGTACACGTAACGGTAGTCTGTATCGCATCACCAAGGAACTCAATCGAGTTCTCATAGCCTGGTTTGGATACTTCAAACACGCCTATCGTTCCACGTTCCGTGCTGCTGACGGCTTTGTGTGGCGTCGGTTACGAGCACTCTTGCGTAAACGGCGGAAACATCCGGGGTTTGGTCGGACTGCTCACGATCTTAATCGCTGGCCAAATGCCTTTTTCGCTCAGCACAAGCTTTTCACCTTAAAGGAAGCTTTTGCTGATGCATGCCAATCTCAATAAGGAAACTACCGACAGTAGAGCTGTGAGCGGGAAACCCGTATGCTCGGTTCGGAGGGCAGGGAGGACAAGGATCTTTCCCGATTCCTATCAACGCTCGCTACGCCTACTTGGAACGTCATGGTTTTGAAGATTTTCATGTCGTTTACCCGGACCACATAAAAAAATATTGGCGATAAGTGCCATTGCCTTTACCGGGCGAGGCGTCTCAGCGATGCGGCGCCATGAACGCAAGCAACGTCTTGCGAAGCAATCTTCGCTCAGATATTCACTTTAAGCCAGGTTTCCGAAATAAGCTTCGTCCGGTCAGTACTTCCGAGCCAATGTTTAGTGAGGCAGATACTGGCACGTTTGGTGCAGAGCAGAGTGTGAATGCGAATTAAGTTAATTCCTCAATCACTTGGATAAGGTGAACAGCGATGTCTAGTTATGATAGCAGGCTAATGGAGTATAACCCGGAATTAGAGATGCTAGAACAGGAACAATTTGAATGGGGCGAAACCGAGTGGGGTGGTGAAGCGGAATCGGTGCTGAGCGAGGCCGATGAAATGGAGTTGGCGGCGGAATTGCTGGAAGTAACCAGCGAGGAAGAACTCGATCAATTTCTGGGAGGGTTGATCAAAAAGGTCGGTGGAACTGTTGGGAAGTTTGTGAAATCTCCGGTTGGTAAAGCAATTGGTGGCGTTCTCAAAGGCGTAGCTAAAAAAGCGTTGCCTATTGCTGGTGGCGCGCTGGGCGCGTATTTCGGCGGACCGTTGGGCGCCAAGATTGGCAGCGGCCTAGCCTCAGCAGCCGGCGGCGCACTGGGTCTTGAACTCGAAGCACTGAGTCAGGAAGACCGCGAGTTCGAAGGTGCGAAGCAGTTCGTGCGTTTCGCCGCCGATACCGTGAAAAAGGCAACTTCGGCACCGCCTACTGTCAATCCGATAACTGCGGCCCAATCAGCTGCTGCAGCGGCGGCTAAGAAGTATGCCCCCGATCTGTTACGCCCAAATATGGGCTCAAGTCGACCATTGTCCAGGTCTGGTAGAAGTCGTGGCGGCCGCTGGGTTCGTCGTGGTCGAAATATCATCATTGTCAACGTTTAACCCGCCGTCATTGTGACTAGAGGAGAACCAAGCCATGCACGACATCGATCGTACCCAAATGGAATACAGTCCAGAAATGGAAGCCTACGATATGGAAGAGGAATTTGAACAAGAAGAGGAACAGGAACAATTTGAGTATGGAGAGACCGAGTGGGGCGCGGAAACCGGCGTCTTCAGCGAAGCCGACGAAATGCAACTTGCTGCCGAACTACTGGAAGTTACCAGCGAAGATGAACTGGACCGCTTTTTGGGCGGACTTATAAAGAAGGCCGGGGGGGCCATTGGCCAATTTGTGAAATCTCCCGTGGGGCAACAGCTTGGTGGCTTGTTAAAAGGCGCGGCCAAGAAAGCCTTGCCCATGGTCGGCAGCGCCGTCGGTGGCTATTTCGGTGGCTCGAGTGGCGCCCGGATTGGCGGTCAGGCAGCCTCTACGGCAGGCCGGATCTTTGGTCTCGAACTTGAGGGGCTGAGCCAGGAGGATCAGGAGTTCGAGGCGGCGAAAGGCTTTGTCCGCTTCGCTGGCGAAGCAGTGAAGAATGCCGCATCTTCGCGGCCCATGCCCAACCCGAGGGCCGCCGCCCAAGCTGCCACAATGGCTGCGGCCAGGCAATTAGCGCCCGGTCTCATCGGCAAATCTCCGGCTTACGCCAGCAGCTCATCCCCGGTTGGCGGTAGGGCTAACAGCGGCCGGTGGATTCGTCGCGGTAACAAGATCGTCCTGTACGGAGCCTGAGCCGTTATGTCCACGACCCGTTTTCGACTCGCAACATGGATGCTTGAGCAGGAGGCACGCGCTTTGCTCACCCGGCTGGGACGAATCAAGCCGTTTGCCATGCACGAGCCGATGTTGCCGGCGGCAAGCATTTTGCCAATGGCACAAACAGCGATCGAGCAATACCTTATCCAGGGCCGGCGAGAACTGAAGCAACGGGTGCAACGCTATATCGTTTGGTTGCGTGGGCCAGCGGGCCAGTTGGCGACACCGGCTAAAGCGCAACGCCAGTTCTCCTTATTGCGATTGAGGTTCAACGCGGTGTTAACGCAATTCGACGTGTTTAACGACGCGCTTACCCAGCGCAGCGAGCATGAGATCGGCGTCTGGCTCTCGGGTCTTGACGTAGTTTCCTCGGACGCCCTGTACGTGCCGGGTGACTATTACGACGCACCACCAGTCATATGCTACCTTGACCGGGGTGCTGGCGCAGCGATTCGTCGGGCACGGACGCGGCTTCCGGGTGGTGGCGACAACCCCGTCGCCGTTATTCGCGTCCCCAGGGAACGGATGGTGGGCAGCGGGATCGCGTCTTCGCTGGTGCACGAAGTAGGGCATCAGGCAGCCGCATTGCTCGATCTGGTGAATTCACTGCGGCCGATGTTGCGGGGCTTACAGCGAGGTAGTGGCCCATACTCCGATGTCTGGTCGCTGTGGGAGCGCTGGATTTCCGAGATCGTGGCCGACTTTTGGTCAGTCGCCCGGGTTGGCATCGCCTCGACCATGGGACTTATGGGTGTGGTCAGTCTGCCGCGCGCTTTCGTGTTTCGACTAAATTTGCAGGACCCACATCCCCCGCCATGGATTCGTGTCAAGCTGAGTTGTGCGATCGGGCAGGCACTGTACCCCCATCCCCAATGGGAAAGGTTGGCCAGAGTTTGGGAAGCCTACTATCCACTCGCCGGTCTGGACCGGCCGCAACAAGTAAGCTTTTCCAGGGTGGAAGCGACACTACCGGGCTTCGTGGCGTTGCTGGTCAACCATCGACCCAGGTCTCTTCATGGTCGTTCACTCATTGAGGTGCTGGAGGTACGGAACCGGCAACCGGCGCAGCTGGGCGCACTCTATCGAGTATGGACACGCGAACCGTCCCGAATGTATCGCGCACCGCCGACACTGGCATTCGCCGTCATTGGTCAGGCGAGAGCGGATGGACGCATGAACCCGGAGCAGGAAAGCACTATTGTTGCCAGGCTGCTCACTTATTGGGCATTGCGCAGCACCTTGGATACGTCTGCCGTTTGCGCGAGGCAAATGGGTCGACGAAGACGCCAGCCGATTTTGAGCGGATACACCCGACACCTTTTAACCATCCACTGAGGAAGATGAAATGAATACCCCGGATCAAAATGATACTGGCGCAATTATCGTTCAAGTCACGGCGAGCGGAGGGGCCAACAGGCCTATCCGCGGGGCATTAGTCACTGTTTACAAGGACTATGAATCGGAAAAGAAAAGCAAACAGTCGAAAGGGCCTCGATTGCATGATGCGCGCACCGATCAGCAAGGACGATGCGTATTCGAAAAGGTCCCACCAGGGTGCTACCTCGTGGGCTGCGAATCCTTCACCACCCTGCAGCCGGAACCGGTGACGGTCGATTCGGGCTGTACTGCAACAGTCTGTTGCAGAGATCCGATCGAAATGAGCATCACGACAAAGAAAACTCAGGGCGATTGCAATTTGCAAATCTGTGAACGAGCCATAGTTGGCAGTACCTTGCACTTAATAGCAGTGCTTAGCCAGGGTAAGAAGGTAGGATGGGACCGTATCGCCGGGCTCAGCTGGAGTACTACCGCCAACGCTAGCTTGGCGCCGGCTTCCGGTGATAAACAGGAGATGCTTTTGACGCCTAATAAAGCCGGGCTAATCCGCGTCGCTTTGACGGTAGAAAGCCTACCTATTTCCGGTTTTGGAGGAGACGTCGCAGCCAGGGTTAGCATTGACGAAGAGATTCCTGCCGAGAATCCTCCCCTTCAGTCTGTCTCTGGCGACATCAAGACGACCACTACCCTGACGCGTACGGAGACATCGTTTACCGAAGATACGGCTTTTTGGACAGGCATCCGTAATAGTACGGACGCACTCTCGTTCAACAATTATCTCAGCTTTATGGACTGGATCTTCTGTGGCAAACAGAAGCCTGGCGGACAGAGCAATTTTGAAAACTTGCGTTTTGACGCAAAAAAAGAGACATGGCAAAATACATTACTAAAGAACCGCTTTCTGCCCTTTACCGATTCTGATGCCTACAGGGTAGTAAAAGCAGCGACCGAGGCTTTCGTGATGGTGAACTGCGGGGTGTTGCAGAATGACCTGCAGCCATTCGACCCAGACCGTGATAATGCCTACCTTGACCGGCGCGACTTGCCGGTCCCACAAGATGGTCTGGGCGCTGTCTTCAACAAAAATTACCTTGTAGGTGTGGAGGGAAACGGGAACGTATTGCCCTATCTTGCGATCATTCGCCGTAAACTGCCTGACATTCCAATTAAAACCAGACCATTTGAGGATGCTAGCCTGACCGGTGATGCAGAAGAGTGCTTCGGATTGCTACAGGAGAAACTTGAGAATCCCTGCCTGCTTGAACTTATTTGGTCCTACTGGCACGAAGAAGGCATGCTCGTACAGTCGGTGGCTGCCATCACCCGGCGCTTCCAGAACATACGCTCGTACTCCACAATGGACCCGCTTTCCAACCTGGAAATGGATCCGCTGCGCCCGCTCAACAACTTGTTTTGGGGCTACATACAAGATGAACAACACAGGCTGACGGTGGGGCGCCGAAACTACGAGTATGACCACCACTACGGGCTGCGGCTGGAGGGCAAGGCGGTACAGAATTTCAGACCTGCAGATACGCGATCGAAATTCCTGGAAGCCTTCCATCACCTGCTGCGCCTGTGTACGGTATTCTATAAGCAGGATGATGACACGACGATAAAAGCCGATGCTTTCCCGGTGCTAAATGCGCTCAAGGAAGTGCACCTGATACTTTCCCAAGGAGCGCACAACCAGTTCGGCGATCTGCCGTCAACTGCTCGCATTGAAATGCTGATGCAGGAGTGGTTGCTCGCCCGGCCCGAGTTCAGAGAGTTTCTGCCAACCCGGATCATGGTGGCCTATCCCGAGCCGTGGATGGACAGAGTCGATGCCATGAAAAAGCTGCAGGGTTGGACCGACACGAGCGTTTTGCATTTTCGCAATCTCGGCATGTTCGGTGAGCAGCTACTGCTCTCGATCCGTTGGGGTCATTGGAGTGACGAGTTTGAACCCGTTAAGGCACTCAATTGGGCACGGTTTTTCCGCCCCCAGGCACAGGGCTACATCCATGCCTACCGCGCGGCAACAGGAGTCGACCTGTCGGCTGATCCGACGGTAAATAGCCGAGTGGATTCCACTTTGCCCTCGGTACTGCTGCAGAAGCGGTTGGCAGGTCAACGGCGAGCAAGCTGAGATGAATCGATATGCTCGACTTTACCACGGCACTATATCTCGGTATCCGGCACTCGAGTCGCTTGCTGAGCACCTGGAGTCAGTTGACACTGGGAGTTCCCGCAGCGTTGGCAGAGCCACCAGGTGCGGAGCGAGTAGCCCGCGTTCTCGCGGAACTGCAGGGCTGCGAACGGGCGGTATTAATGCCGTCCACGCTGCACCTTTTTTGGGACCTTTTCGGGATGTTGAGCAAGCTCCCGGTAAACATCTACCTGGACCGGGAGGCATATGCGATCGCTCATTGGGGCGTGGAGCGGGCAGCCGCTCGGGGCGTAGTTGTCCGCCGCGTTCGCCATCACGATCCAGATGCACTGTTGAGTCAGATTGTGGCACAAGCGCAATCGAGTAGGCGGCCGGTAGTCGTCGCCGACGGCTTTTGTCCGGCCTGCGGGGAGCCGGCGCCCATTTTAGAATATCTGGAAATTGTACGACGCTTCGGCGGGCTTCTGGTTCTGGACGACACTCAGGCCTTGGGAATTCTCGGGGAAGTGCCTGCACGACATGCACCCTATGGACTGTCTGGTGGGGGTATCTTGCGCTGGAGCGGCGCGTTTGGGCCGGACATTCTGCTGGGCACATCGTTGGCCAAGGGCCTCGGTGCACCCGTGGCGGCGCTGACGGGCAGCGAAGAGTTCATCAGGCGTTTTACGGGCGGCAGCGATACGCGGGTTCATTGCAGTCCACCTTCGGTGGCTGTCATTCACGCCGCTGAACATGCGCTGGCAGTAAACAGGGTACGCGGGAATCTGCTTCGGCAGCACCTGCTGCGACGAGTGCAACAATTCCGCGACGGCGCAGGGCGGTTCGGGCGCTCATTCACTGGCGGATTGTTTCCGGTGCAGACATTGCGAGAAATAGACGGGCTCGACGCGGTGCTGCTGTATCAGCGTCTTGCGCGCCGGGGTGTTCGAACCGTTCTGTCGCAGCCCCGCAGTGGCGGAAATGCCCGCCTGAGTTTTTTGATCACAGCGCGGCACAGTGCAATGGACATCGAGAGATGCCTCGGTATATTGGAAGAGTTGGTAAGCGGTGGTAAGAACATCAGCAGGCTAGTGCCGGTATGAAGCGGCTCCACTTCTGCGCATCTGCACAACGAAACAAGAGGTGAATCATGTACCAGAAACCTGGCTTTGAAACAATACCTTTCGAATTGCCGCCTGAATTACTGGGAGAACAGTTCAACGAGGAAGATGAACGGGGCCGCCAACGCTCGTTTGCCGGCGGTGGAAGCCGGTATTCGGGGTCCAGCTCCCGGTCTGCAGGGCGTTCAAGTGGACCCAGGCGCCCACCAATCACAAAAGATCGCGCAGTCCCCCGTTTTCCTCGGAGACCAGGGGGGCGGCTCCGCGGGTCCTACGGTATCGTCAGTGAGCCCTACCCTGGAGAACCGGGACCTTCCGGTTCGGAGCATGTACGCTGGATAAAGGATTGCCTGAATCAGGCAATGGATTTGCAGCTACCGGTGACCGGCGTTATGGGATCTCATGCGCGAAGCGCCGTAAGACGATTCCAGCGGCAACAAGGGATTCGAGACAGCGGCATCGTGGGGCCGGATACTGAAGAAGCATTAAAGGCAGCGTGTGGAAGCCGTGTCGACCGTTATGTCGCTGAGGAAATGCCATTCGGTACGGACACCGAAAGCTGGCTGCCCGTTGGGGTCGCGCATGAACGAGCGGAGACGGAATTACCCAGAGGCCTTGCAGCGAATTACCAAAGCCTTCGTGACAGTATGCTGCCAAAACATCGGATCATATGGGATAGAAGTAGTCGATGCTACCCGTTGTCGAAATGGAAAAACGCGCCGGCGAAAACGGGAGTCTATCTCCTGATCTTCCCTAAAAAGTCGACGAGCGGTCACATTGGCTATATCGGACGGTCCCAGGACCTTTATAAACGTATGCGAGGCTACCGCCGGGATTTGATGGCTTTCGGGCTAAACCCTGACAAATATGCCTTCTGTTGGCACGAGACGCCGCAGTACAAATCGGTCGAATTGAGCCTCAGGAAGACGCTGATTCCCACCGGAAAGGTTGCCAATCAGCTAGAGTTCGAGATAGAACAGGGGTTATAAAATGATCCCGTTGCATAATTTAAGGCAATGACATTCACGCTGAATGTTAAACATTATCCACGAAAAAGCGGAGGGATTTATCATGCATGCGCTAAACTGTACGTGCCCGAAATGCCAGACAGCGGACGAATTTGAGTGGGGCGAAAGGGGGCCGCGGGGCCTCGGGGAGTTTTATGGTGAATTGGAGATGGAAAGCCCCTTTACCGAAGCAGAGGAAATTGAATTAGCCGCTGAGCTATTGTCCGTCTCCAGCGAAGAGGAGCTGGATCAGTTTCTTGGAAAGCTTTTTAAAGGGGCATGGAAGGGAATCAAAAAAGTGGGTCGCGTCGTTGGTAAAATTGCCAAACCGCTCGGTAGCGTTCTAAAGGGCGTGGCCAAAGCGGCTCTCCCCGTTGTTGGCGGTGCGTTGGGATCATTTATTCCCATACCGGGCGTCGGAACTGCTCTCGGCTCTGCACTTGGCGGCGCCCTGAGTAAAGCGCTCGAACTTGAAATGGAGTATGGCGAGTTGGAAGAGGAGGAACAGGAGTTTGAAATGGCCCGCCGCTTGGTCCGTATTGCGGGCACGGCCGCCCGACACGCAGTGCTGGCTGATCCGGCAGTGGATCCGCGGTCGTTAGCCAAAAGCGCTGTAATAGCTGCCGCTCGTCTACATGTTCCGAATCTTCCCGCTAGCGCCGGCGCTGGCGTTTCTGCGAGCAGCGGCGCCAGGGGACCTGCGCACACCGGACGTTGGGTTCGACGAGGGCAGGCGATTGTACTACTGGGTGCATAGTTGTGTAAGCCGCGCTGCGTCTTTACCGCTTCTGTAGACGCCATGTATGTGACAGCCGCTAAGCCTGCAAAATGCCTGAACGGATCTGTCGATCAGATCGCGCCGGCCTTTGCGTACTGCCAGAGGCACAGCGCCCGGTTTCTGGCGGAACTCAAGCAGTTTATCCGATTTCCCAGTGTGAGCACACAACCCCGGCACGCTGATGATTTGAAGCGGTGTGCGGCATGGTTAGCGGATCATTTGCTTCACATTGGCTTGCAGCGAGTATCGGTTATACCTACAGCACGCCATCCAATTGTCTATGCCGAATGGCGAGCTGCGCCGCAGCAACCCACGGTGCTCATCTATGGACATTACGACGTACAGCCACCTGAACCCATGAATGAGTGGAAAACGCCGCCGTTTGAGCCCACCCTGATTGGCGACAATCTTTTCGGTCGGGGCGCTTCCGACGACAAAGGTCAAATGTTCGTTCACGTGAAGGCAATGGAGTCTTATCTCCGTAGTACGGGCGAATTGCCCGTCAATGTTCTGTGTTTATTCGAGGGCGAGGAAGAAATTGGCAGTCCGAATCTGGGTTTCTTTCTGCGTCGTTATTGCCATGAATTGACCGCCGATATCGCCGTGATATCTGACATGCCAATGCTCGCGCCGCATCGCCCGGCGATCACGGAATCCATGCGGGGCGCTCTTAGTCTCGAATTGGACGTACGAAACCCTGAACGGGCGCTCCACTCCGGTCTCTACGGTGGCGCAATTCATAATCCGTTGCAGGCTGTTTGCGAAATTATCAGTGCATTTCATGATAAATCGGGTCGGGTGAGGATACCCGGCTTTTACGATAGCGTCCGGGACCGGGACCCGAGAGAGCGGGCATTTATGCAGGCAAATGGGCCGGGCGATGCTGAGTTTTTGCGCAATGCCGGAGCGCGGGTTGGCTGGGGCGAGCCAGGGTTTACTGCGTATGAAAGGACCACGATTCGACCGGCGCTTACCGTCAACGGGATTATTGGTGGTTATCAGGGCATAGGCCCCAAGGCGGTGATTGCAGATCGCGCCGTAGCCAAGCTCGATTTCCGTTTGGTTCCAGACCAGGATCCTGACGGCATCGAATACTTGTTTCGGCGTTATATCGAGTACATTACGCCTGCGACGGTGCGAGCCCTGGTCTACAAGCTGGGCTCGGCCAGGCCGGTGGCGATCGAGCGGCAGTTGCCGGCCATGCGAGCTGTTTGCTGTGCTTATCGGTCAGTATTCGGCGTCACGCCAGTTTTCCTACGATCAGGTGGTACGATTCCGGTAATCGCACTGTTTCAGGATATTTTGGGGTTGGACACGTTGCTAATGGGTTTCGCTTTGCCCGACGATGGAATGCACGCACCGAACGAGCAATTCCATTTGCCCAATTTCTTCAACGGTATCTCTACCAGCATTCATTTTCTTACGGAGATAGCTGATCAGTCGACCAAGCTGTCGGTTGAATCAAATCATAATTTCGAGTTCGCTACGCCAGCGGTTTTGTCAGATTGAGGGAGTACTTTGTGATCATCGATTGTCACTGTCATGCCGGTACCGGAGACGGGCTAACCGGGCCGTGGGATACTAATGCACCCTTAAAAAATTATTTACATCGCGCATCAGCGGCCGGGATAGAAAAAACCGTACTGTTTGCAGCTTTTAATTCAGACTATTCACGCGCCAACGAAGTGGTGGCACGTATCGTGTCCAGCAGGCCAGATCGATTCTATGGCTTCGCTTTCGTTCATTCGCAACGAGACCGCGGCCGCGCTTACAGCATGGTTAGTATCGCCGTTGCACGTTACGGTTTCGTCGGCATCAAGGTGCATAGACACGACGCGCGCATAACCCGTGAAATTTGCAAGGTGGCTCGCATTTTTGCGTTACCTGTGCTCTATGATGTCGCGGGAGAGATATCGGTATGCGAATTGCTCGCCGAGGAGTATCCCGATGTCAATTTCATCATCCCCCATCTCGGTAGCTTTGCTGACGATTGGCAGGCCCAACTTGCGCTGATTGACCATCTGGTCCGCCACCCAAACATTTACGCGGATACTGCCGGTGTTCGGCGTTTTGATATATTGGAGCAAGCGGTGAGAAGGGCGGGAGCGAACAAGATTCTGTTCGGGTCGGATGGCCCCTGGTTGCATCCGGGCGTTGAGTGGTTCAAGGTGCAGGCTTTGGGTCTATCTTCTCGAGACCAGCGCTTGATCGCTGGCGGCAATTTTCTTCGGCTGATTCGATCGGTTCGTAGGACCGCCAGTCCGAAGCGGATGTTTTCGATACACGCTACCCGGTTTTCATCCGGTCCGAGTGATCGCTGGCGTATTGACTCGGCTAGTCTGCTCTGATGTTGGCGCTCGAGTATGGCTACTAACAGTTCGCCAGTTGATTTGCCCGGCGCAATTGCAGTGCCCGATCGGTCACGCCCAGCTTCATTGCCGCTTTGTGCAAATTGCCGTCCTCGTCATTCAACGCAATTCGAATGGCGCTGTCCGCTGTCGCCCGACCGATTTCCTTCAAGCCCACTCCCGACATCAGGGCCGATTGAATCGCCCGATCGAATTCTGGTGTGCGCCAGTCGCGGGACAAACAGTAATCGATCGCGCGCTCATCCTCAGGAATATCGCCAAGCGTGATCGAACCTGTTCCGACATGGCGATAGCATATGCGGGAAACAAGCTGCCTTAGTTCTCGCACGTTACCGGGGTAGTTGCGACTAATGAGATACTGACGGACTGGTTCGTCAATCTCGAAAGGTGCATCGGCCGGTCTCAACTCGTTAAGGAAATGGTGTGTTAAAGGCAGGATGTCTTCAGTTCGTTCACGCAATGGCGGCAGACAACAAACCCAATTGGCAATCCGATAATACAAGTCGGGGCGAAACTCACTGCGCTCAGCCAATGCGGGCAGATCCCGATTCGTTGCGCAAACCAGGCGAAACTCGGTTCTGTGCCAGGCGTTTCCTCCTACTCGCTTGTAGGTGCGCTCCTGTACCACTCGTAATAGTTGAGGTTGTAAAGGCAAGGGCAATTCGCCAATCTCGTCAAGGAAAAGTGTACTGTCACTTGCGATAGCAAACGCGCCTTCACGAGCTCCCACCGCCCCGGTGAATGCGCCGCGCTCGTGGCCAAAGAATTCACTACCAACCAGTTCCGGCACAAGCGTACTGCAATCAAGCAGGACCAACTCTTTTTGATTTACTTTCGGATCAAGAGCATGGATCATGCGCGCGATCAGTTCCTTACCCGTTCCGCTCTCACCGAGAATGAGCACATACGCATCCGAGAAATGTGCAATCTCAACCAGTTGTCGTATAGCTGACTTCCATACAGGGCTTTTTCCGATAATGTGTTCCTGAACATAGGGGCTCATCATCAGCCTTTCGACATGGGCCCACCGATTAAGACGAGCTGCAACGGCCTGAACTGCGTTGCCTGTGTTCTCCAGGAATAATACATCTGCAGCGCCGGCCTGGAGCATCTTCCAGGCTTCATTCTTCTGTGTAAACAAGCCAGGCGCGGTGATTGCAAGGATACGTGTATACGTCTTTTGGCTGAGTGTTCCAATGAGCTCGAGTAGTCCTTCGTCATATTTTCCCGCAAAGATAACTCCCAGATTCAACGAGGAATCGTCGATATCTGGTAAAAGTGCAATCCCCATTTCTCGTAGGGCCGCAACAAGATCGAAGCACAGTTCGGGCGGGAAATTATCGCCATAACACTGAAGCCATGCCTGGTTTTCCATGATCAGCCTCCGGATTGCTGTGCTGCTCGTCCCTTATACCGACGCCCTACCGCACGTCTGTATGGTGAAATAGTATCGATTAGTTTCCGAATAAAAATATTGCCCACAGCCTGTCTGTTACATGGCCTGGTACAGTGGGGCAAGAAGGGCTCTCATTGCCTGGATCAGGCCGGTAATGGCTAGCGAGAACTCGCCTGACGACATCTTTGTCAATAGCCAGACCAAACGAAAGGTTAATTTTCTGCGCGGTTGCAAGGCAACCAAATCTTGAGTTGCATTGCTTCATTTCGACAATCGCATCGATAAGCTCCCTTGAGGGTCCGTTAGGCCCTGGCTTTCCTCGCCTTGGCACAAAGTACAACAGGCAATACTTGCTTGCTATCAGTGCTGCATTAAGCTTAAAAAGCGTCGAAGACTTAATGATGAAAGCAGCTCTGCAAACCCATCCTGGACTAATCAATAGCGCTCAAAAGCCGAGCATCACCCTATCTTGTGCCGGGCAAGCTGCACCTGATGCAGACTACCTTGCAGTCATAGCGGCAAGTGCAAAGGAAGTGAACTCAGCGGGTAACTCGAGTTGATATAGCGAGACATAATGATAACGATAGTGTATAACCCGCGCCTGGACCGCAACGGCCCAAAAACAGAGTGTGAGCGCAAGGATCAAACCGTATCGACCCGGATGGACGGATAACATGGTAGTTCTCGTTTCTGGTTAATTCATTTTGTTTCCTGATGAGTGACGACCGCGCAACTCTGGTTCCTCATCCGAACCAGACGAAGACACGGTTAACCCACAGGCTTCCACTACATAGTTTCCAGTAGCGAAGCCGAGGCGGGATACCGGGCTGAAGCAGCTAACATTTGTATATCCGTCCCGAACAACCTCGATTCACGACGCGTATGGCCTTTAGATAAAAACCTGATGTAATCTCGCTATCCCCCTGTGGCAGGCTAGTTGCCGCCTCTAATATTTACTTAGAGGTAGGACAAAATGAGAGCAAGATATACACAATCGTTTAGAATGC
>RCMY010003508.1_pt1 | contig 13860 bp, 14 predicted proteins | sample 2041341 | NCBI WGS metagenome assembly RCMY01 (sample SAMN09708234, study PRJNA481090) | Marine sediment metagenome, whole genome shotgun sequencing project.
AGAACCGAAAGAGCCGCGGCGAAGTAGATGATGTAGAGTGCGGTCATAACAAAACTCCTTTTGACCGCGTTAAGATTGGTAAAGCTCGCGCCTGAAGCAGCGGTAAAGGACGGCGAAAAAGAGACTCCAGAGCGGTGCAAAGATGCAGCCAAATTCAATGAACGTCGCGGTTTGTTCGCTAGGATTGGAGGCGTTGCCCAAGACGAAAATATAATAGACGGCAGGCGTTGAGGCGAGGTTGGCGAGGAAGCCTGCCACCATTAATTGGAGCGGATGGTCCCAGCCTCGTCGCAAACAAAGTCCGAAAAAATACACCCCGATTGTCAGGTAGGGGATCGCGCCGAAGACCAGCGCAAAGACTGGCACGATAAAGTAGAATGTGAGTGCCGTGAAGATAATCGGGCCGAGGATCAGCGCGGCACCGAACGCAACCGGGTCGATCAAGTGTGTGTTGTTGAGCCATAGCAGTCTTGTGCGTGGGATCTGTTTCAGGAGGGCCGTTTCAGGACATCCTTCTGTAAAGATTGGCAAAGATCGCGGACCACAGCGGGGCGAAGATCAGGCCGAGGAGGAAGAAACCGGCGGTAAACTGAACGGCGGTGTTAGGGTCCGCCAAAGTGAAGATGATAATGGCAAGGGGCATGGAGGTGAGGTGCGCGCGTAACCCTTGGCGCGCGAATTGCCATGCGGTTGAATGGCGACGGCGCAGGGCAGAGTGGAGCGCATAGGCACCGAACGTCAGGTAGGTCGGTGCGCCAAGAAACATCGCGACGAATGGGACGAAGAAGAGAAAAGACGCTTCTACGTTGGCGAAATCGCCCGGCCCGACAAGTAATGCGAGGGCCAAACAAGGAAGCGCGATGGTTGCCGGGGCCAGCGCAAGCGCGCTGATAAAGGCCAACGGTCTGATCGGCGGCGCGTCACGTTCTTCTGTCATTTTAATCATTTCTGTCATAACTGAAATTACCACTCAAAAAAAGGGCCGCTAGTTGCCCTTGGGAATGAAGCGCGCGATGCCTGCGCCGAGTTTTAGCGCTCCTATCTGGACGGCGCGGGGCAGACGGGCGACGTCTTGATACCACTTGTCGAAAAGCTCCATCGTTTTGAGCGTCACGGCGATGCGTTCGCGGACATCAAGAGGGGTTTTGTCGGTCTCGGCCTCCATCGCGACCATTTGGAGGGCTGCGAGTGTTGGCGCGTATTCGCGTTCGCGCCGTGCCGCGACAACGGTATTCACAAGATCGAACATATCGCGCACGGAGATGAAATGGTCGCGGCGGTCGCCGAGTTGCCGCTCGACGGAAACCAGTTTCCAGCCTTGGAGTTCCTTCAAGCCGTTGGAGACGTTGGAACGCGCGATATTCAGCGTTTCGGCAATTTCGTCCGCTGGCAGGGGTTTCGGGCTGAGGTGCAAAAGTGCGTGGATCTGCGCGACGGACCGGTTTGTGCCCCACTTGGTGCCCATCTCTCCCCAGTGGAGGATAAAGTCTTGCATGGCGGGTGTGAGGTGCATCTTTTTAACGCCGTCAGTAATTTCTGTTGAGACTGAAATAACAGAATTTACGGAAACGTCAAGCGATTCGGGTATTTCAGTCGATGGCGACGTCCATAACGAAGGAGATGACCTTGGCTTCGGGCATCTCACAGGGCTTTAGGAGCACTTGGCCTGACGCGAGACGATAAAGGTTGAAGCTGATGTAGTCGGTGCCGCCGAGTTCTTCGGCTTCGAGTTTCTGACTTCGCCCCGCCGCCATTTGGGTTTTGGTGATGCGGTAGCGGCGGCCTTTATAGGTGCCGCCGTAGCCCCCGGTGGGCAGGCCGTCGAAGGTGGCGATGAAGTCGGGGGTCACTCGCGTCCGACCCTTGGGATCGAGGATTGCGTTGTCGCGTCGTCGTCGGGCCAGTCGGGTGGGCCGTCATCTCTGAGCGGATCGGGTCCGAACTGGTTCGGGCCTTGGGTGCCCGGCAAGACGTAGATGATGATGAGGGCGAACGAGCCGATTATTGGGATCAGCATCAGGAGCATCCACCAGCCGGACAGGTTGCGATCGTGGAGGCGACGGACGCCGACGGTGATGAAGGGGATGAAGATCACGACGCTGAAAAGCGTGGAGAGGGGGCCAAGAGCGGCGGCGGGGAAGACGGTTTGGTCGACGAAGCCGAGAGCTATGGTTGCGAGAACGTAGAACAGCCAGAAATACCAATATTCGGAGCGCGCGGCGCGGCCTTCGATTTTGAGGTATTTTTCTTTGAAGCAAGTGCGAATGGCGTCTTGGAAGGTCATGGCGTTACTCTGCTGGTTTCTTTTGGCCGACTTTGGGTTCGGTGCCGTTCAGGATGCGGGCGATGTTTTCGCGGTGTCGCCACCAGACGAAGGCCGCCATGACCGCGAGAACGGCGGCTTTGTCGGAGTGGCCGAGGGCGAGGGCGGCGATGGGTGTGAGGGCTGGTGCCACGATGCCGCCCAAGGATGACATGCGAAAGAAGGCGAAGGTGGCGAGCCAGATCGCGCAGGCGGTTGCGCCGATGATTGGCGATAGGGCGAGGACGGTGCCGAGGAAGGTCGCGACGCCTTTGCCACCTTTGAAGCTGAGCCAGACCGGATAGAGATGGCCGAGGAAGGCGGAAAGCGCGGCAATTTGGGCGGCGTCTTCGCCGACGGCGGCGCGGGCGATGAGGACGGCGATACCGCCTTTCGCGCTGTCTAAGAGGACGGTCAGAGCAGCGGCGGGTTTGGAACCGGAGCGCAGCACATTGGTCGCGCCGATGTTGCCGGAACCGATGGTGCGCGGGTCGGCGAGGCCGAAAATGCGGGAGACGACGATGCCGAAGGGGACGGCTCCGAGAAGGTAGGAGAGCGCGGCTACGACGAGGAGGATTAGGCCGGGGGTTTCAAAAGCGGGCATGGGGCGTCTCTGTGCTGCGCGGGTTGAGGCAACCTTATCCGTCAGGCAGCGAGGCGCAACGGTTTGTCAGGCCTTGTCGTTGATGTGGGAGCCGTTGGCGACGGTTTCAACGCGGGTTGTTGGTGCGAAGATCGCGCGCTGAGCGTCGAGAAAGGCGTGACCGATTTTCAGGTGGGAGCGGTCGGGGTCGGCCACATGGGCGACATTGTCAGTGCAGTTTGGCCCACTTCAACCGCTCGGCGCTGCGGTTCGGTCGCAAGTCAGGCGTCGTCGTTTCCGTCAATGCCTGTGGGTGTGGTGAGTTCACGCAATTTGCGCCTCGGGGGTCGGGAAGACGCGTGTGCCGCCGACCCAAGTGCCAAGGACGCGGCCTTCCATGCGGGCCTCATCGAAGGGCGTGTTTTTGGATTTTGAGAGCAGCTTCGTGCGGTCCATCACGAAAGGGGCGTCCGGGTCAAAAAGGACGAGGTCGGCGGGCGCTCCGGCGGCGAGGCGGCCCGTATCGAGGCCGAGACGTTTCGACGGGGCCAGTGATAAGGCGCGCCATAGCGTCGGCAGGTCGATTTGGCCGTTGTGGACAAGGCGCATCGCGGCGGGAAGGAGCGTTTCGAGGCCGACCGCTCCGGAGGCGGCTTCGGCGAAGGGCAGGCGCTTGCTTTCTTCGTCTTGCGGCGTGTGCATCGACGAAATGACGTCGATAAGGCCGCTGGCGACGGCTTCCACAGCGGCGAGACGGTCGTCTTCGGACCTGAGCGGCGGTTTCACTTTGAAGAAGGTGCGGAAATCGCCGACGTCCAGTTCGTTCAAGGTGAGGTGGTGGATCGAGATGCCAGCGGTGATGTCGAGGCCGACTTCGCGGGCGCGATCAAGTCGGCGCAGCGCGCGGGCCGTGGTGATCTGGTCGGCGTGGTAGCGCGCGGCCGTCATTTCGACAATTGCGATGTCCCGGTCAAGGCCCATGCGCTCGGCCATTGGTGAAACAGCGGGCAGGCCTTTGAGCGAGGCGAATTTGCCGCTGGTGGCGCACGCGCCCGCGGACATGATGGGTTCTTGCGGGTGGCCGATGATCAGCGCGCCAAGCGAGGTGGCGTAAGTCATGCAGCGCATCAGAACTTTGGTGTTGGTGACAACGCTGTCGCAATCGGTGAAGGCGACGGCTCCTGCGTCCAAGAGAAAGCCGATCTCGGCCATCTCGCGGCCATTTCGCCCCCGTGTGAGGGCGGCCATCGGCAGGACGCGGACGGGCGAGGCTTCGTTGGCGCGGCGGCGGACAAATTCAAGCGCTTCGGGCGTGTCGATGGCCGGGGTCGTGTCAGGGCGAGTGACCATTGTCGTCACACCTCCGGCAGCGGCGGCGAGGCCGGCAGAGCGGAAGCTTTCTTTGTGGCGCTCGCCGGGTTCGGAGACTTTTACGCCGATATCGACGATCCCAGGCGCGAGGCATTTACCGTCGCAGTCGATGTGCGTCGCGTCGTCCATGCCGGTGGGTCCGGCGATTTTACCGTCCCGAATGGCGAGCGTGCCGAAGGTGTCGGTCCCGGCCTCGGGGTCGATCAGGCGGGCGTTTTTGAAGAGAACTGCGGACATCCGGGGCCTTTGGGTCAGAGGACGAAGAATAAAACGAGGGTCGCGGCGATGATCAGCGCGCCAATTGCGCCGATCCATGAACGCCCTGAAGACGGGATAGGGCGGGCGTGGTTTGGTCCGGGCAAGTGGCTGCCTTCGGCATCTTTGTGGGATGCCATCGGCGTTGGCGCGGCGGCGGCTTCTTCGGTGAAGACGCCGATAAAGCGCAAGGCGGGGTTGGGGTCGAGGGCTTGCTCGATGCCTTTAAACGCCGAAGTCGGGATCAGGACGATCAGGCCTTTCAGCGCATCGAGGGCGGCGCCTTTGCCTTTGAGGTCTTCCGGGGAAATGCCGTAGCCCGAGGTCAGATACTGGCGCAGCCCGATGGCGTCGATGGCGCGCGAGGGGATGACTTCGACCTTGGTGGCGTCGAGGTCGATATTGTCTCCAAGCAAGCGGTGGACGTTTTTCGAAGTGATGTTGGCGGCGTCTTCGGGGTCAAGTTCAGTGGAAAACAGCCGGACCTTGCCAAATTCTGTGGCTGCGACGTGGTTGGGGTCAAAAGTGGTCATATCGGTGCGACCTCGTTGCCTGCTTGCAGCGCGCGGATCAGGCGATAGACGGCTTGACCGTCTGCGATGCCCTCAAAGCCCTTTTTGCGGATTTGCTGGTCGCCGTCGCTGTCGGTGTATGGGCTGAAATTGAAGTAAATCGTGGCGATGCCGTTCCGGGTTTCGGTCATTTCAACCTGAGTGTCATTGCTGATCGGGATGACGTCCATGTTTTTGTTCCAAAAGCGCGTGGCTACATATCCGGCGCGGTCGGTCAGCGCGTATCGGGTGTGCGTTGGGGTCATATAGTCGCTGAGCCATGTCCCGAAAACGAGACCTGCGCCGACGGCTATAAAGGGAACGCCGAAGGCTGAAAGGAACAGGCCGAGGCCGATGTCCAAAAGGCCGTCGAAGCCGAAGATGTGTCCAAGGCCCATGCCGGTGACGAAAAGACCGGCGGCGAGGAATGGGATGCCGAACGCCGTCATGAACGAATTGCGAATCCAATGCCATTGGCCGGGGGCCGGAGCGCCTTGCCAGAGCAGACGTTCGTCTTGTTGGAACCAGTCTTCCCAGTCGTCTTCCATCTTAGGCGATGACCTCTTTGGGTGCTGATCGGGCGGCGCGCAGGTTGTCGGCGAGGAGCTTCATTGCCGCCATTCGCACGGCGACTCCCATTTCGACCTGATCTTGGATGACCGAGCGGTTGATGTCGTCGGCGATCGTGCTGTCAATTTCGACGCCGCGGTTCATTGGGCCGGGGTGCATGACGATGGCGTCCGGTTTGGCGACTTTGAGTTTCTGCGCATCAAGGCCGAAGCGGTGGAAATATTCGCGTTCCGACGGGATGAAAGCGCCGTCCATGCGTTCTTTTTGCAAACGCAGCATCATGACGACATCGGCGTCTTTCAGGCCTTCTTTCATGTCGTCGTAGACTTCGACGCCCCAGTCGGATGCTCCGGCGGGCATCAGGGTCGGCGGCCCGACAAGGCGGACGCGGTTTTCCATTTTGCCCAAGAGCCAGATGTTCGAGCGCGCGACGCGGGAGTGGGCGATGTCACCGCAGATCGCGACGGTGAGGCGGTGGAGGCGGCCCTTGGCGCGCCGTATTGTGAGGGCGTCGAGAAGCGCTTGGGTCGGGTGTTCGTGGCGCCCGTCTCCGGCGTTCAGAACGGCGCAGTTTACCTTTTGCGCAAGGAGGTTGACGGCGCCTGAGTCCGGGTGACGCACGACAAGGAGGTCGGGGTGCATGGCGTTGAGGGTCAGGGCGGTGTCGATCAGGGTCTCGCCCTTTTTCACCGACGACGCCTGCATGTGCATGTTCATCACGTCCGCGCCGAGGCGTTTGCCGGCCAGCTCGAAACTGGCCTGGGTGCGGGTCGAGTTCTCGAAGAACATATTGATCTGGGTGAGGCCCTGCAGCGCGTTGTCGTGTTTGTCGGCACTGCGATTGAGATCGACATACGTCTCCGCGAGGTCGAGGAGGGTCGTGATTTCGTCGGGGGCGAGGTGTTCGATCCCCAGAAGGTGGCGGGCGCGAAACGACATGGGCGGCAACCTTTCGATTTTGCGGTGTATAGGACGTCTTTTCTCCCGAGAAAAGTCTCCTTGGCAGAGTTTACCTTCCCGAGCGCTGGGCCTACCCTTGCAGCATGGGATTCTGGGAGATGAAAGCAGCACTTGAATGGCAGGTGGCCATGGGCGCCGACGAGGCGATCGCGGATGCGCCAATTGATCGCTATGGGATCGAACCCGTAGCGCCGAAGGCTGCTGCTCCGGTCGTTCAGACGGGTCCGGTTCCGATGCAAGAAGTGGATGCGGTGGGGCTTGCCAAGGCTGCGGCAGGTGCGGCCAGCGATTTGGCCGGACTTCAGGCGGCGATGGCGGCTTTTGAGCATTGCGAGTTGAAACAGGGCGCGCGGCAGTTGGTGTTTTCGGATGGTCAGCCGCAAGCGCGGGTAATGATCATCGGCGAGGCTCCGGGGCGCGAAGAGGATGCGCAAGGCAAGCCGTTTGTTGGGCGTGCGGGTCAGTTATTGGACCTGATGTTCCGTCAGATCGGCCTGTCGCGGGATGCGCCTGATACCCAAGCGGCCCTTTATATCACCAACGTCCTTCCTTGGCGGCCGCCGCAAAACCGTGACCCGGAACCGGCAGAAATGGCGATGATGTTGCCGTTTTTGCACCGTCATATCGCGCTGGTGGACCCGGAAATTATTGTGGCGATGGGCAACCACGCCTGTCAGGCGCTGCTGGAGCGTAAAGGGATCACAAGGCTGCGGGGCACATGGGGCGAGGCGGTCTCGAAACCGGTCTTGCCGATGTTTCACCCGGCCTATTTGCTGCGAAATCCGGCTGCGAAGCGAGACGCATGGGCCGATTTGCTGAGCCTTCAGGCACGACTACGGGATGGAACATGAGCACAATTGACAAAAGTCGCGCGTTTATTCCGGTGCGGATCGCCGTGTTGACGGTGAGCGACACGCGCACTCCCGAGGATGACCGATCTGGCGATGTCTTGGTCGAAAGGATCGAAAAAGCGGGCCATAGTTTGGTGGCTCGCGATATCGTGACGGATGATCGCGCGCTGATTGCAGCCAAGCTTCGGATGTGGTGCGGCGATGAAAGCATTGATGTGGTGATCTCGACGGGGGGCACGGGATTGACCGGGCGCGATGTGACCGTTGAGGCGCACCGCGACGTCTACGAGAAGGAAATCGACGCCTTTGGCACTGTTTTTACCCATGTCTCAATGGCGAAGATTGGAACAAGTGCAGTACAATCAAGGGCTTGCGGGGGCGTCGCGGAAGGGACGTATCTGTTTGCTTTGCCGGGGTCTCCGGGGGCGTGCAAGGATGCTTGGGACGGGATTTTGGCGTTTCAGCTCGATTCTCGGCACTTGCCCTGCAACTTTGTGGAAATAATGCCGCGACTGGACGAGCATTTGCGACGGAAATAGCCGCTCACGCCGTATAAGCTATTGTGCTTTGCCAATTTTCCGCATTGCCCCATATTAATAACCGTCTGACATGCACGAGGACAAAGCATGAAATTTCTTCGCCGATCTTTGGTGGGTGTGTTTTTACTATGCGTCACGGTCGGGTTGATCGCCTGGGCGGGCAGCTCGGTTTATGGTGCGTTGCAAGCCCGTTGGTCGGACGAGCCGAGCCAACGTCCGGCGCGCGAACGAGTGTTTGCCGCGAACGTGATGGTTGTCACCCCCGAAACGATCCGTCCGGTGTTGTCGACGTTCGGCGAAGTGCGCGCACGGCGCACGCTGGAATTGCGGTCAGCGACAGGCGGCGAAGTGATCTGGCTGGCGGAGGTGTTCGAGAATGGCGGCCAGGTGACGGCGGGCGATTTGCTGGCGCAGGTGGACCCGGCCGAGGCGCAATCTGCGTTGGATACGGCCAAGGCGGATTTGTCCGAGGCCGAGGCTGATTTGCGCGACGCCGAACGGGCGTTGGGATTGGCCGATCAGGACATTGCGGCGGCGGAAGTTCAGGCGCGGTTGCGCACACAGTCGTTGGGGCGGCAGCGTGATTTGCTTGATCGCGGCGTAGGATCCGTCGCGGCGGTTGAAACGGCGGAATTGGCGCAATCATCGTCGGATCAGGCCGTGTTGTCGCGCCGCCAAGCCAAGGCGAGCGCTGAGACGCGATTTGATCAGGCGGCGACGGCGTTAGAGCGGCGTCGGATCGCATTGGCACGGGCAGAGCGGGAATTGGCGGATACCGAGATTTTCGCAGAGTTTTCGGGGATTTTGAACGATGTGTCTGCGGTTGTGGGCGGATTGGTGTCGTCGAATGAGCGGTTGGCCGAGTTGATTGACCCCAAAGCGTTGGAGGTGTCGTTTCGTGTGTCGACGCCGCAATATGCGCGGCTTTTGACGGACAATGGCAGGCTTGTCGGGGCGGACGTGACGGCGACGATAGATATTTCTGACGTCGATTTGGTGGCGCGTGGCGTCATCAGTCGCGAAAGCGGGGCGGTCGGCGAGGGGCAGACCGGTCGATTATTGTTTGCGCGATTGGACGAGGCTCCGGGGTTTTGGCCGGGCGATTTTGTGTCGGTGACGATCGAAGAGCCTCCGCTTGCGCGGGTTGTGCGGCTGCCGGCGACTGCTGTGGACGCCAGCGGGACGATTTTGGTGTTGGGCGAGGACGACCGGCTTGAGGTCGCAACGGTCGAGGTTTTGCGCCGCGAGCGCGACGATGTGATCGTACGTGCAACGGGCATGGCAGGGCGCGAGATCGTGTCCGAGCGCACGCCACTTTTGGGCGCTGGTATTCGGATTAGGCCTATTCGCCCTGCGGGTGCGGGCGATGTCGCGGAGGACGTGGCCGAACCAGAGATGTTGACGCTTGATCCCGAACGTCGCGCGCGGCTGGTCGCTTTTGTCGAAGGCAACGCGTTCATGCCCGACGATGCCAAAGCGCGGGTGCTGGCGCAGTTGCGCGAGGATGTCGTTCCGGCACGGGTTGTGGCGCGGATTGAATCGCGGATGGGCGGCTAGGTTTAGCAAAAGGGACGGTCAGAATGGCGAGAGACCTCAGCAAGGCGACGGGCGGTATCCTGTCCTATTTCACGCGCCACAAAACGGCTGCGAACCTATTGTTATTACTGCTTATAATGTCCGGTATCTATGCGATTCCGAAGATGCGGGCGCAGTTTTTCCCGGATATTATCATCGACAGTATTACCATTCAGGTGGCTTGGGATGGGGCTGGGGCCGAGGATGTGGATGCCGGAGTTGTGCAGATCCTAGAGCCGACGTTGCAGGCCGTCGATGGGGTCATTTTGACGTCGTCGCGGTCGACCGAAGGGTCGGCTCGGGTCACGTTGGAATTCGAGCCAAACTGGGACATGGACCGGGCCGAAGACGATGTGAACACGGCTTTGGACGGGGTTTCTAACCTGCCCGACGACGCCGACGATCCGAAGATCCGGCGCAGTCGATGGTCAGACCGGGTGACGGATGTCGTCATTACCGGGCCGGTGGGCGTCGACCAACTGGCCAATTTCGCCGACGAGTTCGTGACGCGATTGTTTGCGGAAGGCGTGACGCGCACGACGATCCGGGGGTTGGCTGCGCCAGAGACGATTGTCGAGGTGACGTCGCTTGATCTCATCCGGTTTGACGTGTCGATGCGCGAAATTTCAAGCGCGATTGCGGGCGAAGTTGAGACAGACCCGGCGGGTGATGTCGGTGGGGCGGCGCGGGTACGGACGGGGGTTGCGAAGCGCTCGGCGGATCAGATCGCTGGGATTGTAATCCGCACGGGCGACGATGGCACGCAGCTGACCGTGGGCGACGTGGCAACGATACGCGTTGAGGGCGTGGACCGTGACCGGGCGTATTTCGTGGGCGACAATCCGGCGATTTCGATCCGGGTGGACCGGTCCAGTCAGGGCGACGCGATCCGAATGCAGCAGCAGGTCGAGGATGTGGCGGCAGAGATGAAGCTGTCTTTGCCCGCCGGGGTTCAGATTGACCTTATCCGCACGCTGGCCGAAACGATTACGGCGCGTCTCAATATTCTTTTGGAAAACGGGCTGATGGGGCTTGGGTTGGTCGTCCTGCTGTTGTTCCTGTTTCTTAATGCACGGACAGCGTTTTGGGTGGCCGCAGGGATTCCAGTGGCGATGATTGCTGCGATTGCGATGATGTACGCGGCGGGTCTGACGTTGAATATGATCTCGTTGTTTGCGCTGATTATCACGTTGGGGATCGTGGTGGACGACGCGATTGTGGTGGGAGAACACGCCGATTTTCGCGCGCGCCGGTTGGGCGAAGACCCGACGACGGCCGCCGAACGCGCTGCGCAACGGATGTTCACGCCGGTCTTTTCGGCAACGATCACGACGATCATCGCGTTCTTTGCCTTGATCGCAATTGGCGGGCGGTTTGGCGATTTAATCTCGGATATTCCGTTCACAGTGATCGTAGTTTTGATCGCGTCGTTGATCGAATGTTTCCTTATTCTGCCGAACCATATGCGCCACGCCGTTGCCCATTCGGCGAAAGAACATTGGTACGACTGGCCGTCGCGGCAGACGAACAAGGGCTTCCGTATATTCCGCGAAAAGGCGTTTCGACCGATAATGGCGGGCGTGATTTGGGCGCGTTACCCGGTGATTGCGGGCGTCTTGCTGGTGCTGGCGAGCCAGGCTGTCCTGTTCATTCGTGGCGACGTTCAATGGCGGTTCTTTAATGCGCCTGAGCAGGGCTCTGTTACGGGCAATTTCGCGATGGTTCCGGGGGCGACGCGAGAGGACACGTTGGAGGTCATGCGTCGTTTGCAGACGACTGTGGACGAGGTTGGTGCGAGCTTTGAGGCCGAACACGGAGCCAATCCGATCCAATACGCGCTGGCCGAGATTGGCGGGACATCGGGTCGCGGGCTTGCCGGGCAGGAGACGAAGGAGCCGTACCAGCTTGGGTCGATTGCAATCGAATTGATCGATGCGGATTTGCGGCCCTATTCAAGCTTTGCCTTCGTCGGCCAGCTTCAAGATGCGATGCCGCAACATCCGATGCTGGAGACCATCAGCTTTCGAGGCTGGCGTGGCGGTCCGGGTGGCGACGCAATTGATATTGAGCTTTCGGGCGCAAGCTCGGACCAATTGAAAGAGGCTGCGGAGGCGTTGAAGACGCAGTTGGCGCAGTTTGGCGAGGTCTCGGCACTTGAGGATAATCTGACCTACGACAAGGAAGAGGTGGTTCTTGAATTGACGCCGCAGGGGCAAGCGCTGGGCCTGACGATTGATGATCTGGGCCTGATTTTGCGGGCGCGATTGAACGGCATCGAGGCGGCAAGTTTCCCCAATGGCCCACGTTCGGCAACGATCCGGGTGGAGTTGCCGTCGGGCGAGTTGACGGCAGATTTCTTGGATCGGCTGTTGGTGCGGACGGGTAATGCCGCTCCGGGTGAGGGCGTTTATGTGCCACTTGCGGACATCGTTACAGTGGAAAGCCGGACGGGCTTTTCGACGGTGCGGCGCGAGAACGGTCTGCGGGTAGTGTCGGTAACGGGCGATTTGTCAGAAGACGATCCAGCCGCTGCCGAGGCGATTTCGGTGGAAATCCGCGAGGCGATCTTGCCGAAGCTACAAGAAGATTTCGGGATCTCGACGTTCATGTCCGGTCTGGCCGAAGACGAGCGGAATTTCCTGTCGGACGCTTTGACGGGATTGATCCTTTGTTTGGCGGGCATTTTCCTGACGCTGGCGTGGGTGTTTAGCAGTTGGTCGCGACCTTTGGTGGTGATGGGGATCATTCCGTTCGGCTTGGTCGGTACAATTTGGGGGCACTACATTTGGGACGTGCCACTGTCGATGTTCTCGGTTGTCGGGCTGATCGGGATGGTGGGCATTGTGATCAACGATTCCATCGTGTTGGTGACGACGATTGACGAATATGCCGAAGAACGCGGGCTGTTCCCGGCGATCATTGACGGCACGGCGGATCGGTTGCGGCCGGTGATTTTGACAACGCTGACAACGGTTTTGGGGTTGGCGCCGCTGCTTTACGAGACGTCCAGTCAGGCGCAATTCCTGAAGCCAACGGTGATCACGTTGGTCTACGGGCTTGGGTTCGGATTGTTCTTGGTGCTGCTGGTGGTGCCCGCTTTGTTGGCCATCGGGCATGATTTCGGGCGCACGTTCCGGGCGGTCAGACGGGCGTCGTCAGGCCGCGCGCCGGGGATGCAAGTGACTTTGGGCGTGGCGCAATACCACGACGCGTTTGATGTTCTTCCGCCGCACGGAACAGGAACTTTCAATAACGCCAACGACCCCAAAACCACGAATCAGTTCCAGTTGAGTTTTTTGGTCTCAATCACTCCCTTTGTCGGTCAGCAATCGCTTTGGCAAAGCATCAGCGGCGAACAGGAAGCGTATTCAATGGGACTCGGCTATGACAGCAGTAACTGGTACGGCGGTGTCGAAGACGAATCCTTGAGCATGGTGCCCGAGGACGGCGATGCTGACAACGGCGATGCTGACAACGGCGATGCTGACAACGGCGAACAGCCGGACGAAACGTTTCGCTATCCACCCATGGGCCCCATTCCAACTGAAACCACGTACATGCCTTGGATCAACGAGGTACCCTTGTATCGCTGTCCATCGGACCCTGGAATCGGACGCCCATCGATGGGGCGGACCAACTATGCGGCCTGCTTGGGGGATGCCATCGAAGGGTTGGATGAAGGACTTTGGCGGCACGACGGAACGAAGTGGTCGCCAAGTGGAAAAGACCAAATGCAGGCCACCGGGCGAGGCATGTTCGTGCCGCGGATGGTCACTTCATTCAGCGATGTCACCGATGGTCTTTCCAATACCATCATGCTGGCTGAGATCGCCACTGACCTGGGCGACAAAGACACTCGCAGTGTCCCTTCGATCAACAACGGTTGGTCCGGTGGCGTTCTGGACGACGAAAACATTTGCCGTCAATTCATCGACCCCGAAAGGCCTCGCTTTTGGTCAAAGGCCGGAGTTCAGTTGCCTGCCAGTCCCGCTCAGGGGCGTGGTTTTCGCTGGGCGGACGCCACGCCGTTGATGACGGGTATGAATACCATCAAGCCTCCCAACCACGAGCTCTGTTTCGGAGGCGACGCGACGACGATTGGAACGCTTCCGGCCAGCAGCCGACACCAAGGAGGCTGTCACATTGCCATGGGCGATGGTGCGGTGGTTTTCATGACGGATTCGGTCGAAGCCGGTTTTCAAGGTGGTGGCAGTGTCACGCTTGAAGGCAAGAGCGAACACTCACCTGGCAGCCCCAGTCCGTTCGGACTATGGGGAGCGCTCGGCACACGCGGCCAGAATGA
>RCMY010003509.1_pt1 | contig 13860 bp, 13 predicted proteins | sample 2041341 | NCBI WGS metagenome assembly RCMY01 (sample SAMN09708234, study PRJNA481090) | Marine sediment metagenome, whole genome shotgun sequencing project.
CAAACGTCTTTCGTTCGACAGGGCAAACATAGAACGCACTCCAAATTTTATTCGGTTGAGAAATAATTACTTTCGTTTGTAAACGTTTGTAAACGTTTTTATGACTAAATTTCAATTGATTACAAAGTGCAGGAATTTTGAGATTAATGAGAAGGAAATCTGTGGGTCAAAAGATTATTTATCCCTATCTTAGTTTTTAATCTTCATAGCACTTTAAAATCATGAAAAAACGACTTGTCCATTTCTTATTTATACTATTCGTCTGTAGCTCATATATATTCGCCCAGACCACCGAGGAGGTAGTAGCAGCCATCCAAAAGGAGGCCAATGAAAATTCACAATTAGAGCAGCTCGCCTATGAACTAATGGATGTTATCGGGCCACGTTTGGTGGGTACGCCCCAAATGGATGATGCCCATGAATGGGCCATCGAAACTTTTGACAAATGGGGCATCGAAGCTAAAAATGAGGAGTGGGGCAAATGGCGCGGTTGGCAAAGGGGCATAACCCACATCGATATGCTTGAACCTCGACTGGTCACTTTAAACGGTATGCAATTGGCATGGAGCCCCAGTACTGGTAAAAAAGGGGTCACGGCAAATCTGATTTCATTACCAACAGTATCCGATTCTTCGGCCTTCGTAAAATGGTTGCCCAGCGTTAAGGGGAAGTTCGTGATGGTTTCGATGGAACAACCCACCGGAAGACCCGATGAAAATTGGGAGGAATATGCCACCGAAGCATCCTTCGAAAAGATGAAAAAGGAGCGTCAAGAAAAGGAGGATGCCTGGAAACAGAATTTCGACAATATGGGATATACCTCCAGAAATATCAATGAGGCTTTGGAAAAAGCAGGTGCCGTGGGCATTATTCAATCCCGCTGGTCCGAAGGCTTTGGGGCCAACAAAATCTTTGGCGCCAACACCAAAAAAATTCCCGTGGTCGATTTGTCCCTAGAAGATTACGGTATGTTATATCGTATGGTAGAACACGGTGATTCTCCCACGATAAAAGTGGTCGCCGAGTCGAAGGAGTTGGGCGAAGTGCCGACTTTCAATACCATTGCTACCATTCCGGGAAAAGAGCTTCCCAATGAATATATCATCCTCTCGGCGCATTTTGATTCATGGGACGGGGCTACCGGAGCAACGGACAACGGCACCGGAACCATCACGATGCTCGAGGCGGCGCGCATCCTTAAAAAAGTTTATCCCAATCCGAAACGTACTATCATTGTCGGTCTTTGGGGAAGTGAGGAACAAGGTCTCAACGGCTCTCGTGCCTATGTTGAGGACCATCCTGAAATCGTGAACAACCTTCAAGCGCTCTTTAATCAAGACAATGGCACCGGTAGGGTCGTAAGTATTACTGGCCAAGGATTTTTAAATGCCTACGACTATATCGGGCGTTGGCTACAGGCCGTTCCCGAAGATATTGCCCAGCACATCGAAACCTCGTTTCCGGGTTCTCCCGCCGGCGGTGGTTCCGATTATGCCTCTTTTGTGGCCGTAGGGGCTCCGGCATTTTCGCTGAGTTCCTTAAGTTGGGATTACTGGAACTACACCTGGCATACGAATCTGGACACCTACGACAAGATTGTCTTTGACGACGTACGCAATAATGCCATCCTGACCGCAATTTTGGCGTACAAAGCCAGCGAAGACCCCGAAAAAACATCTCGGGAGAAAGCAATTTTGGGCACTGATTCTAAAACAGGTGAGCAGCGTATCTGGCCAGAAGCTAGGTCGCCAGAACGCGCAGGCATGCTTGAGGAATAAAATAAAGGCTATTGATTATCAATTAACTAATTTTAAAAATTCATAAGCCAATAAACTCATAACTGGTCAATGGTTAGACAAAGGTCACAATCCCGGATCACAGGTCCGGGTGAGGGACTCATAGCTTTAACAGGGGTATGTGCTTAACGGTCAAAACCGGCAGCTTACCGATCTAAAATCCGTTTGTAAACGGATAATCAGTATCTTGTTGCACGCTAACAACACCCACCGATGAAACCTTTTTTTATACTTCTCCTGCTCTTATCCCTAAATTCCTATGCCCAAAACACGGTTTCCTTCCCGGAAAACCGAAGCTCACCAAAAGCTGACCTATCCGAAATCGCTTGGATGGAAGGCCATTGGAAAGGAGAGGCATTCGGTGGCATTACCGAAGAAATATGGAGTCCGCCCTTGGGTGGTTCCATGATGTTTTCCTTTAAACTGGTAGTCGATGGCGAAATCGGCTTCTACGAATTAGGACATATCCGGCAGGTCGAAGAAACCTTGGTCTTTGAACTCAAACATTTTCATGGCGATTTAAAGGGATGGGAAGAAAAAGACGAAGTTCAAGGTTTCAAATTCGTTAAAACCGAAGGAAACCGTATTTATTTCGAAGGATTTACCTTTGAAAAAATCAGTGACAACGAGATCAATATCTATGGATTGATTGGCAATGAAGATGGAAGTTCCGAAGAAGTGAAATTCAATTACATCAAACAATAGGCTTTGAAGAAAAAGTGCGAGGAATGTGGTACCGAGATCATGGGCCGGGTAGACAAGAAATTCTGCTCCGACTACTGCCGTAATGCCTTTCATAACAAGGTCAACAAAGACAGCAAGAACCTCATTCGAAACATCAACAACCGCCTCCGCAAAAATTACCGCATACTGGACGCCTTCCCCTTACGGGACGGAAAGACCAGAACTTCACGAACCCGACTGATGGACAAAGGTTTCGATTTCGAGTTCGTCACCAATCTTTACACAACCAAAAAAGGAAAGGTCTACTATTTTGTCTATGATCTCGGATATTTGCCGTTAGACAATGATTACTATATGATTGTGAAACGGGAATAAAAAACCCGAGCCCTAACCCTTTCAAGGTAAAACGCCGCGATTATAAAACTAAAATGCTCTCCAATTGGAAAGCATTTTTTATAAATAATCAAGAATTCCGCTCCCCAATCGGCGAAAATCTAAAAGAGACTTCTTTTACCAATTCTGTCCGCTTAGTTTCAGGGCCGCCGTAACGATATCCTTTCTACTGATTTGGCCAACAATGAGTCCGTCTTGCATTACCGGGAGTCTTCTTCTATTATGTTTGTCGAAAATGCCCGCCGCATCGAAGATACTGATATCGTGCGGGATGGTCTCCACCTCTTTGGTCATAAACTTCTCCACGCTTTTATCCAATATAGGCTGGTTAAAATATCGACTTTCAGAAATCGTCTTCATACAATCGGCCTCGGAAATGATGCCGACCAAGAATCCGTTATCATCCAGTACCGGACCACCGGATATGTTGTGTTTAGTGAAAAGTTCCATCACCTCTAAAATGGACTGCTCCGGCGTAAAGGTTACCAGTTTTCGAGTCATATAGTCCGTTACCAATATTGGGGCGTTATATTCCTTCTTCGTTACTGTCTTGGCCCTTGGACCCATAAAACTCTTGATTCCCATATTGATTTGGTTTTTGTGTTAATCACTAAAGATAGGGAAAATTTCAATGTGTTCTGCAATAACTTGCTATACCGACTATAAATTCAGCACTTTATCGCAGTGGATTTTGCGATATTTCTTGCTTCAAGAGCTGAATGCATGGCTTATTGCTACCCTATTTAAATGAAGTCGATGGCGAACCTAGGGCGCTGTTCAGGGAATTTTATACATTTATACCTTAAAGTCTGTTTTAAAATCTAGGATTGAATTTCAAAAACAGACTCATAAACACCGATGAAAAAATTCGCTTCCGTAGTTTCCCTACTTCTTATTCTACTGGCCGTCTACTGGGGCTTCCGGTCATCCATGCCGGTCTATAAAAGCGATGCTAGCATTTCCGACACCCTATTTTCTACGGATAGGGCCCTAAAACATGTAAAGGCAATTTCGCAAAAACCACATGCTGTAGGTTTTCCGGCCCATGAAGAGGTCCGAAAATACATAATTGCCGAGCTGGAGAAAATGGGATTGGAAACTTCGATACAAGAAGGCTATTCCGTAGGGGGCAGCGCCAACCTCAGCAAGGCAAAAAATATTCTGGCGCGAATTGAAGGTTCCGGCAATGGCAAGGCCTTACTTTTGCTTTCGCATTACGATAGCAGTCCGCACTCCTCATTGGGCGCAAGCGACGCCGGCAGTGGGGTGGCGACCATTTTAGAAAGTGTAAGGACATTTCTTTCCAATGGCAAAAAACCAAAAAACGACATCATTATTCTCATTTCCGATGCTGAGGAATTGGGGCTGAACGGTGCCCAATTATTTGTAGATAAGCATCCGTGGGCCAAGGATGTTGGACTGGTCTTGAATTTTGAGGCCCGGGGCAGCGGCGGGCCAAGCTATGCCTTTATCGAAACCAACCGTGGGAACCAAAATCTGTTGCAAGGGTTCATAGAGGCGAATCCCGAGTATCCGATGGCTAATTCGCTATACTACAGCATCTACAAAATGCTGCCCAACGATACCGACCTGACCGTTTTTCGTGAGGATCGGGATATCGATGGCTTCAACTTCGCCTTTATCGACGACCATTTCGATTATCACACGGCACAGGATTCCTATGAAAGACTGGACAAAAACACCTTGGCCCATCAAGGCAGTTATCTGATGCCCCTGCTCTATCATTTTAGCAATGCCGACCTGAACCACCTTAAAAGCCTGAACGATTTCGTTTATTTCAACATCCCGTTTTTTGGGATGGTCTCCTATCCTTTCGAATGGATCTGGCCGATGTTCGGGTTGGCAGTCATTCTATTTACAATCCTTATTATAAATGGATTCCGTCGACAAACGCTACAGGTTCGCGGTATTTTGACCGGGTTTCTTCCTATGCTCATCGCCTTGGCCATCGATGGCGTCGTAGGGTTCTATGCATGGTCGATTCTGAAATGGCTGTATCCGCAGTACCAAGACATGCTTCACGGTTTCACCTACAACGGCCACACATATATCGTCGCATTTGTGCTATTTTCGGTCGCAGTCTGTTTTGGGATGTATTACCAATTCCGCAAAATCGCCGTTGCGAATCTATTGGTGGCACCTCTTGTTCTATGGCTGCTATTGTGCGGGGTATTGGCAACATATCTTGAGGGTGCCAGCTTTTTTATCGTACCCGTATTCGCGCTGCTGGCCGCATGGTACGTCACTCTGAACCAAAAGCGACCGAATCTGTTTTTAATGGTCTTTTTGGCACTTCCCGCGCTTTGGTTGTTCAGTCCGTTGATTGAAGGATTTACGGTCGGCCTGGGCCTTAAGATGCTTGTGGCCTCTACCCTATTGACGACCTTGACCTTCTTTTTGCTACTTCCCGTTTTCGGATTTTACAGGAACAAGAAGGCTCTTGCCCAGATTGGTTTCGTTCTTTTCTTCGGATGTTTAGTTGCCGCCCATTTGGATTCTGGTTTCGATGTCGATAACGCCAAACCGAGTAGTCTTGTCTATATTTTTAATGAGGATGACAATGCTGCGCAATGGGCGACCTACGACCAAGAATTGATCGATTGGAACGCTGCCTTTTTGGGGCCGGAAAAACAATCGGCAGAAACAGGAAGCCATTCTACCTTGAGCAGCAAGTATCAATCAGGATTCAGCTATGCGGCCGATGCGCCGGTCAAGGAAATCAAAGGCCCGTCAATAGAAAAAACCAGGGACACCATCATCGGGAAAGAGCGTTTGCTTGAAATACAGTTCGTTCCGCGGCGAAATGTCAATCGGCTCGATATCTTTACGAACGATGTACGCATTGCTTCCGCCACGGTGAACGGCATTCCGCTCTCTTCCTATTTCCTGGGGGATAGAAAAACAGGTAAATTGCTCACCCATTATATCAGCGATAATGATATGACGGAGCTGCGATTGACCCTCCCAAAAAATGATAAACTGACCCTCACGTTTTATGAAGCGTCGAATGACCTTTTAGAACATCCGTATTTTGAGGTTCCGAAACGGCCGGTGAACAGTATTCCGATGCCGTTTGTGTTGAACGATGCCATTATTACGGTCAAGACAGTGCTATTTGACGTTGGACAGGAGTAGTTAGTACCGATCATTTTCTACTAGGTACCCAGTGCAAATGTGACTTGATCGACAAAGTAAAATTCATATCTTAAAGAAATAAAAATAGTGCAAAAGATGACGAACACGATAGCCATTATGGGTTGCGGTTGGCTGGGACTTCCGTTGGCCAAGGTTTTGATACAGGATGGATGCCAAATTAACGGCAGTACTACATCCGAAGAAAAAATAGGAAAGTTGGAAGCCGCAGGTATCCATCCTTTTTTAATCACGCTTTCCGAGGATGGTATCGACGGGGATATTGACGGCTTCCTGTCAAATATAGATGCGCTGGTCATCAACGTTCCGCCCAGACTGAGGGGCGGCAATACCGAGAACTACGTTAAAAAAATGCAACTGCTGCACACGTCGATAAAATTATCCAACGTAAAAAAACTCATTTTCATAAGCAGTACTTCCGTTTATGGCGATATCGATGGCGAGGTCACCGAAAAGACGACTCCCGAACCTGTAACGGAATCGGGTAAACAACTTGTAGTCTCGGAGAACATTTTCCGAAACGATTCTGATCTGCAGGCTACCGTTATCCGTTTTGGGGGATTAATTGGCCCTGACAGACATCCCGTGCGGATGCTTTCGGGGAGAAAAAATATATCCAATGGAAACGCCCCGGTCAATCTAATCCATCTAAACGATTGTATTAAAATCATCACCGAAATCTTATCAAAAAGCTGGTGGGGCGAAACCCTCAACGGGGTCTATCCGTACCATCCGACGAAGCGGGAATACTACACCTCAAAAGCCATCGGAAAAGGATTACAAGTGCCTGATTTTGATGCCGATGCTTCGAAAAAAGGCAAAATTGTGTCTTCCTACATCCTTACAAATGTTAAAGATTTCCAATTCACTACAACGTTATAGTTGACGTTCACCACAAAAATTCGCCGTTTCACAACAAAGTCCGCCGATTGTTGTTAACGGACCCTGCATTTCATCGATTATGACCTAAATTTGGTATATAATTTTAAAACTCTTTGCCATGGAAAATTCAATTCTAGGAAGGCGGGTTTTGATGGAAATCGAAAACTTGATCACCCGCAGTTGTCCGAAGCAAAAAGTTCCCCAGAAGATTGAAAACCTGCATATTGCGATTTTAAAGAATCACTATAATGCAGCAGATGTAGTTATTGATTATCACAGGCGACGTGTAGAAATGGACATTGTGATGGACGATAGGGATTATGACCCCAAAAAGGTCAATATCTCCCTACCGACCTTGCATACGAATCTATGGTTCCGAAACCTGCGCGATTTTTTGAAAAGCTGTATCGACAACGATTCGAAGAGCGTGGCGTTTTATGCCAGACTTTTACACTCGTACCAAAGTAACGAAATATCAATCGTTGCCTGAAATTTAACATCCAAACCAACCTATGAAAGAGGGCGCCTTCGGGCGTCCTTTTTTTATGCTCGGCACACTATTCCCATTAACTACCCTTGAGTACATTTATCATGCACTCTTTGAACACTTTAACAGGTTAGCAGCGATAAATATATTATTTTTGCGCACCGAAAACAGAAATGAACATCCGATGAAAACTGAACACATGAAAAAATTAGCAGCCCTATTACTTTTTAGCATGGGCTATACTGCAATCGCACAGAACAAAAGTGACCTGCAAAAGCACTATGAAGCCTTTTATCAAGAAATGCGTCTACAAGGCGATGTCGATGGCGTCGTAAATGCCTTGACCCATTTAAACGTATTGTCACCATCGAACGAGCGCAAAGACACCCTTGCGTACGTGTATGCCAACAACAATCAGCATCTTCAGGCGCTGAACACCATCGGTATCGAGCTAGATTCCGCCGACTCCGATATGTCGGTGCAGGTAAAGGCAATTTCGTTGAAAGCTTTGAACCAACCCAAACGGGCCCTTGAACAGTTTGAGGAACTTTTTAAGAGACAGCCGAACCCCTATCTGGCCTACGAACTCGCGGATCTTAAGATCCAGACTGGCAACAATGAAGGGGCGGTCGCCAATATCGAATACGGTATTACCAACTCCAAAGACGATATGAAATACGCCTTCTACGAACGGCAGCAGCCTTACGAAGTGCCTTTAAAAGCGGCATTCTTACACCTTAAGGCCCTAACTCAATATAATAAGGACAAAGACAATGTCGATGCGGCCGTTGCCCTGATCGACGAAGCTCTCGCCATCGACCCTAATTTTAACTTGGCCAGTCTGAGCAAGCAAGCGCTGGAGGCACGTAAGAATCCGCCCGCTGCTACTCCTGCTCCTGATTCCGTTCAAACCAAAACCGAGGAGGCTATTGTTCCCGAAAAAAACGAGAAGAAAAAGAAAGAGAAAAAGAAGAAAAGCGGGAAGTGAGGTAAAGATTTTATCGGAAGGAAAAAGTTGAAGCGGGAAGGGGTTGCCTTCGCTAGACGCCTTTCGGGAAATGTTTTTTGCTAGACGCCTAACGCTAAACGCTTATTTTTAAGTCGAGAAAACCTATTCGTAAACCGCAGTGGTAAGAGGTCATTACGGCTCTCCTTCACTTATATGGTTGAACCGTACCTTGCTCTCTCTTTCCAAGTGGTTTATAGCTAGCGCGCATCGGCAGTGACAACCCCGACCATACTATCCGCCGTACCATAATAGAGATACCACGTATCATCAAAAAACACCAATCCTTCCACAAAGGTGGTACCGTCCTTATATTGTCCGGACTTTTCAAAGGGCAATTCCGGCTTTAAAAAGGGCGAATCGCTTCGGTCGAGCATTTTCCAGGGTTCTTCCGCGGAAAACAAAGCTTGCCCGCTAGTGTATACCCGATTACCCAGATCCATTACCCCAATGTTGGAAGAATTACCGGCATTGTACAATACTACAATACCGTCTTCGGTCAGCACCGGTGGTGGTCCGGCCTCTACCAGCCAGGAATCGAAATATCCCGGACGGGGGTTTAGCACGGGAGCGAGTTTGCCCTCGTAATCCTCCACCGGCTCCCAGTCGATTAAATTCGTGGACGATGCCAGCCAAATATGTGGTACCCCGTAGTACATGTAGTATTTGCCGTTGATCACTGCCGCGACAAGCTTTCCGTCCCTTAGTTCGGTAACTATGGCGCCGGACTTGGTTTCCCTGTTATTGTACTTTCCCTCTTTATAATCCTCGAATATGGGGCCGTGTTTCGTCCATATTTTAAGATCGGGAGAGGTAGCAAGCGCCAAGCGGGGCACATCGCCGTTCCATTGGGTATAGGTAAGGATATATTTTCCGTTTTCACTCTGTACGATACGCGGATCTTCGGTGCCGCCGATCCATTCGTATTTCTTTTGATCATCGTCTTCTGGATAGAAAATAGGGGTTTTTTCAAGTTGGTAATTTACACCGTCTTCAGAAATGGCCAGGCCGATTCGAGAGGTATGCCCTCCGATCGAATCGGTATGACGATCTTGTTCGGCCCTGTAGAGCACATGGATCTGACCGTCTTTAACAATAGCAGCGGGATTAAAGGTGGCCATGGATTGCCAAGCTACTTCTTTACCGCTCATAGGGTCATCAAAAACGCTGCTCGAATCACTCTGAATGATGGGCTTTGCATTTTCGGGACGCTCGAAAGGGCCCAGCATCCAAGGTTTTTCGACAAGGGCGGTGGTCCTGTTTTCTGCTTTGGCGTTTTCGGTTGGAGTATCGCGGCAAGCGATGAAAAGAATTAGAAAACTTAAGACTGTCGTAATCGTTTTACCTCTGATCATGGTTTTAACTGTGTTTAAATCTCAATAATCGGGTAAATCGGGAGAACTTTCCCTAGTGGCTTGAAATTCGGTTTCCAAACCCTGACATACGCAACTGCGATTACCCACTACCCATCACTCCTCCAATATCAAATCAGTATCCAAGGTATTGCTTACGACAACGTTGAACTGATTGCGAAAGGCGTTATAGGCGTTAATCATTTCCACTACGGATTCTTGGGGGTCGATCCGATAGAACATATCGCCCTTGACCTTTAGTATGTAGGTTTTGAACACCTTTTGACGGCTTTTTACCTGCGGTTTGTCGAAAGTTTCAGGATATTCGGAGGCCTCCAAAGCGTTTTGTTTGTCGATGAGATCTTCTATAGATAGGCTCAGGTCATCGCGATTCGCTACATTATAGATCGCATCAAAACTGATTTCGAAGGCGTTGAACTCGGTCCAATCTTTCAGAATGTCTTGTGCCTTGGTATTGACATCGGATTTTTTAGGCCATTTTTCGGTGGATATCTCATAGGAGGAGGTATCGTTCGAAACCAGCTCCGGTTTCTTATCCTTACAGGACACGAATCCTATATAAATAACCGCTAAAATGAAGAATCTTGCCATAAAGCAAAGGTATGAATTTTAGGAAACGGTATCTTTGCACCCCTGAACTTATCTTCGGTTCATTTATCATTTAACGAGATTCCATGAAAAAATCCATTTTAATATTAGGCGCCTGTGGGCAGATAGGCACCGAACTGACTTATGCGCTGCGCGACAGATTCGGAAACGATAACGTCATCGCCAGCGATATACGCGAAGGCAACGAAGATTTGATGGATTCCGGACCTTTCGAAATCCTTGATGCCACCGATTACGATGCTTTGGAAGAAGTTATCGCCTATTATGAAATTCACGAGGTGTATCTGATGGCCGCCATGTTAAGCGCAACCGCGGAGAAATTCCCCATGCGAGCTTGGAACCTCAATATGAATTCCCTTTTCAACGTACTCAATCTAGGCAAGGAGAAGAAAATTGAAAAAATATTCTGGCCTTCGAGCATCGCCGTTTTCGGATTGAACACCCCGAAGTCCAGTACGCCCCAATGCACAATTATGGAACCGAGTACCGTGTACGGTATCAGCAAGCAATCGGGCGAACGCTGGTGCGAGTACTACCACCATAAATTCGGGGTCGATGTGCGGAGCGTGCGCTATCCGGGACTCATCAGTTGGAAAACCATGCCCGGCGGAGGCACCACCGATTATGCCGTTGAAATATATCACAAAGCCCTGTCCGACGCCAAATATACCTGCTTCCTAAAGGCCGATACCGCCCTGCCCATGATGTTTATGGACGATGCTATCCGTGCCACCTTACAAATTATGGAGGCCGAGGCCGACAAAGTAAAAATACGCTGCTCGTACAATCTGGCCGCAATGAGTTTTACGCCTGCAGAGATTGCGGAACAGATCAAAAAGCATATTCCCGATTTTGAGATTTCGTATGATCCCGATTTTCGTCAGGTGATTGCCGATTCTTGGCCAAGCAGTATCGATGATTCAGGCGCAAAATCGGATTGGGGTTGGAAAGCGGAATTTGATTTGGAAAGGACTACAAATGAGATGTTGGAAAATCTCAAAAAATAGGGATTGAATTAGGGTCTGTTAAAACTACTTTCAAAATCGGGGTTTTTGTTAAGTGTTGACATACGCTAGTTTGCCGCGGTTTTACCCAAGGTTTCTTCATACTTTTCCAAAACCTCTTCCTGTGTAAACCTCCCGAGGAGGCAATGTTCGGCCGGGTTTATCAGATAACGCCTGTTTAGGGCCTCGCGACCCAAAAGCATTCGGTAGTTCATGGTATCCCTGCTGGCGAGCGTCAATTTGGTGGTAAAAGTATCTTCCCCCAAGGTCAATGCCGTTCGAATCATCAACCGCTCTTCGGAGGCACCCATACTACTCTTTATCATTTTACTTCGCAGCAACTTGGCCTCGCATTTCACAATAATATCCGGATTATCTTGAATGGGATCGACCTCGAAACGCACCCAATCAACCCCTCCCTTACTAAAAACTTCGATGTTGGAGGCATGGATCGAAGAGGTCTTTGCCCCGGAATCGACCCGAGCCTTGATGGCGGGAATTCCCAGTTTTTCAAAGACGCACCATTCGTCGGAGCCTATGATTTTTAAGTCATCCATAATGTCGTTCCCACGTTGACGGAAATCTGTTTATTTTTTGACCGATTCAGGTTCTTTCCTAATCGCAGGGTAAAATTCTTTGCTTATCGCAGGCTAAGGTTCCTTTCTAATCGCAGGGAGGGAAACGTTTGCCTATATTCCTTCTTTCTACTTGCCGGCCGGCAAGTCTTCCTTTTCTCTTTCACTTCCTTCGCACCTCATAAATATCCGTCCGTCTATCCTTTAAATTCCGTACCGCACCAAATTGGTTCAGTTCGCGCAACAAATCGATATCGACATCGGCAATCAGAATCATTTCCGCGTTGGGCGTGGCTTCTGCTTTGACCCCATTGGTCGGGAACGAGAAATCACAGGGCGTGAACACCATCGATTGTGCGAATTGGATGTCCATATTATGTACTTTGGGCAAGTTACCGACGCTACCGGCCACCGCTACATAGCATTCGTTTTCAATCGCTCGGGCCTGTGCACAGTGACGTACCCTTGAAAAGCCGTTTTGGGTGTCGGTCAGAAAGGGTACGAAAAGGATGTCCATACCATCATCGGCCAGCAGTCTGCTCAACTCGGGAAACTCTACATCGTAACATATTAGTACACCTATCTTTCCGCAATCGGTATCGAAGGTCTGCAGGCCGGTACCCCCTTGCATGCCCCATATTTTAGCCTCATCGGGCGTAACATGTAATTTTTCATAGCGTTCCACCGAGCCATCCCTTTTACAAATATGGCCAACGTTGTAGAGTCGGTCGCCCTTCATCTCTGGCATGCTTCCGGTAATAATGTTGATGTTGTAGGAAACGGAGAACTCGGAAAATCTTTGAACGATCGCTTCCGTATGTTTGGCCAGTTCCCGAATGGCCTCGGCTTCGGGCATGTGGTTGTTCTCCGCCATCAAGGGCGCATTGAAAAATTCCGGAAACAGGGCGAAATCGGACCGGTAGCCTGAAACGGAATCGATAAAGAACTCCGCCTGCTGCAAAAGCTCGTCCAAATTCTTGTAGGATCGCATCTGCCATTGAATCAGCCCCAAACGCACTACCTTTTTCTTGGCAGCGACTTTTTTCGATGGCTTTTGGTAGTAGATGTTATCCCATTCCATCAAAACCGCAAAGTCGTTCGAGGCCTCGTCTCCATCCAAATAATTTTTTAAAATTTTTGCCGGATGGAAATCGTTATTGATCTGAAAACTGAGTACGGGATCATGTATTTCTTTACGTCTTACCTTTTCTATATACTTTTTGGGTGTAAGCGTGTCGGCATATTCGTGGTAATTAGGAATTCTTCCCCCAAAAGCGATGCTCTTCAAGTTTAGCTTCTCACAAAGTTCTTTTCGGTAATCGTACAACCTTCTTCCCAATCGCAACCCGCGATATTCGGGCTTGATAAAAACATCGATGCCATAAAGCACGTCACCATCTTCGGTATGCGTACTGAAGGTTTCTTGTCCGGTAATCTCCTGATAGGTATGATTATCTTCAAACCGGTCGTAGTCGACGATAATCGAAAGCGAACAGCCCGCCAGTTGCCCATTAACCTTAATGACCACCTGCCCTTCAGGAAACATTTTGATCAGCGATTTGATCTGCTTTTCTTCCCAGTAGTTATCGGGAATGTTTTTATAGACCTCTTTCATGGCTGTTTTCAGCTCCTGATAGTCTTTCAGGTCTAAAAACTTCAATTCTACATTTTCTATATCCTTTGCGATCATTTTTGGGGTTTGGGGTATATTGTTTGGATTTAAAAGTTGACGGATGACGGGAGTACGGCCTTTCTAAACTTACAATCCTATAAACTCATAAACTTTATTTCTAGTCCTCATCATCATCCTCTTCCATCGCCTCTGGATCCGGTTCCAAGACCGCATCCGGATCGTCGTCTGCAAAATCTTCGTAGTC
>RCMY010003511.1_pt1 | contig 13854 bp, 16 predicted proteins | sample 2041341 | NCBI WGS metagenome assembly RCMY01 (sample SAMN09708234, study PRJNA481090) | Marine sediment metagenome, whole genome shotgun sequencing project.
GTCGGACTTAGGGGTTCGTAGCGAGGCGAGTGGGAAATCGAGTCCAGTTTTTCGCGATTTTGAGACGCATAGTGGTGACTATGTAACGAAAAATCGCGGAAAAATGGGCCGATTTACCGCCGTCGCAGTAGAATCATCCTAAGTCCGACAGGCTCCTAGCCACCACTTAACTTCACCGTCCAACGGTCTTGCAATAACGATTTAGCCAACTCGCGCTGATCGCCCTGCAATTCGATCACTCCGTCTTTAATCGCACCTCCAACGCCACATTTTTTCTTAAGTTGCTTGGCTAGCGCCTGTAGCTCTGCTGCCGCTAATGGCAAACCGGTGATCAGCGTTACACCAGCGCCTTTGCGCCCTTTAGTTTCCCGCCCGATGCGAACAACCGAATCTGCTGGTGGCGCAGGCTTGTTCGCCTTACACACGCAGCCGGTCAGCGGGCGCAGACACTGTCGGCAGATGCCGCCGCCGTCGGTAGAATAAACAAGCGTAGACTTTGACTGTTTTTTTCTGCTCATGGTTACAGGGTGTTAGTAATGAGGGGGTGGCTGATCGTCTTGACCGTTGTCGCTTGATTCGCCCAGCGATTTTATCCGTTCCATCAGTTTGCGGTCCTGTTCTTCAAGCTGGTTGATTTTTTCCTGCTGCCGGTAAATCACGTCGTTTAACGTTTGTATCAGGTCTTCCTGATAGGCAATTCTTGATTCGATTTCTATAAGGCGGTGTTCGGTATCCATAACTTTTTTCTGCGTAGTTGCCTGTAATAGGAGCGCATGCTTTGGGTCTGTACAGTAATTTTCAAGTACAAAAAACTAAAAAATACAGCTTGAAACCAGCCGTACCACACCCATTTTAGTGGTGTCACAGTATTTAACACGAGGACTAAATCATGAACGCATTATCTTACAACGGCTGGACCAGAAAGAACCCATTATTTGAAGATTTTGACCGCATGCTCTCGGTAGTCAATAGCGAAGCTGCGCAATCTTACCAATGGACGCCCAGCACCGACATCGTCCGCAACGGCGAAGAGTTTTTGCTCGAACTGGATGTGCCCGGTGTAAAGCCCGAAGCCATCAACCTGTCGGTGAAAGACAACACGCTGACCATCGAAGGTGAGCGCGCCAACCAGCGAGAAGAGGGCGACGTAGTGCGCTCGGAACGCCTCACAGGCAAGTTCAAGCGTAGCTTTACTCTCTCTGACGCCATCGATCAGGAGGCGATCAAGGCTGAATTCAACAACGGTGTGCTCAGCGTCACGCTGCGCAAGAAACCTGAACTTGAGCCACGCCGCATCAAAGTAGAGGTGAAATAGGCTTCTCCTAAACTACGATCAACGTCCGGCCATTCCCCCGACTGGCCGGGCTTTTTGTATCCGGGATTAGCTATAATGCTAGCCTCACTCATTCGAGACGACCCAATGGACAAGCAAACCCAGGAAAAAATAGAGGCCGCCGCATTTCGACGTCTGGTCGCCCATCTTGACGAACGCAAAGACGTACAGAACATCGACTTAATGAACCTCGCTGGCTTTTGTCGCAACTGCCTGTCGAAATGGATGGTAGCTGCGGCAGAGGAGGAGGGGGCAACGCTAGACTACGAAGCGGCGCGCGAGCGTGTTTACGGCATGCCGTATAGTGAATGGAAAGCCAAACACCAGACGCCAGCCACTGATGAGCAGTTGGCGAAACGGGAAAAAAGCTAAAACGATCAGTCTGCGGGCCTGACCACACACTTGAATTTCAAAGGCTGAGATTAGAACAGACACTCAAGGGGTCTGCGCGCAGCAAGCGCAAGTCATTTATTCCCCTTAGTTAATTCCTGTCCCAAGTTATGGATCGATACTGTGTTGAACCTAGAAACCGCAGTTGGATCACGAAAGTATGCACAAGCTCTTAATGCACCTGGAATATGTGAAAAAGCTCTCATCACCAATAAGGTGACCACGAGTTTTTCAAATCTCCCATACACATCAATAGCATGCACATCTTTTTCGCGCCCAACTGAGGTTGCTAGGTTGAATTGCGCTATTCTTTCCAGAATGGATATCGCAATGGTTACGATCTTTACGCTATCTCACGATTGTGCTACTGTAAAGGCTAAGTTCTTGCTGATTCGAGGTGACACCTATGACTATTGTGGCCCTGGAAGAATTAAAAAACCCAGCCGATGCAGCCTTGATGGCACGCATCAACCGCTATTTTCACAAAGCGATACTTGCGCTCCCTAATCCGGAAAAAGCACGAGCACTAGCTGCCCCTGATGACTTTTGGACACTAATTGAAACGCTGGCGTTGGCACCGATCGAGGAATCGCCGGAGCTCAGAGTCCGTTTACGAGGCGCGACTGCACGTCGAGAGCTTTTGGAGCAAGACGGTGGCGTGTTAAACCCCTCAACCGTTGCCGAGATTCTGGGCATTAGCCGCCAAGCCGTTGGACAAAGAAGAATAGCGAATAAGCTTCTGGGCGTCGAAGCAAGTCGAGGCTATGTTTATCCGGCTTGGCAGTTTGAAGGTGAAAATCTAGTTGCTGGATTTACGCAAATACTTGATTTATTAAGCGATGACGATCCTTGGACTCAGTTTATATTTTTCCTTTCCGAAAACGATGCAATTAACGGCAAGCGCCCTGTAGACGTTCTTCGTGGTGGAGACATTGAGCTAGTTCGCCGGGCAGCTCGCATGCACGGTGAGCATGGCGCAATTTAGCTATTGCAATGGCGCAACCGAGGCGGCTCGCTAATCCGACACCGGGTTTTTTCGAAGAATCATTGTCGCTCGTGCGTGTCCCAAAAGCGCACCGATGGGTTCGATTACACCGAGCGAAGCACGCGCCAATTCACTTTGGTTGTACCGGTGACAATCGATTTGATTCGCCAGGAGTTGCGACGCTATACCTGGCCCGCCAAGTGCGAGGATCGTTTGTTGAAGTATTTTGCCGTACATCGCGTCGGCGTGTGACGGAGTTACAACTTCGTCAGTATCGGGTTGCCGAGTTTCAAGCGTCGCGAGGTCTTAAGCTAATCGACCTTGCCGGCAAAGGTCTAGTTGCAATGGGGCTCGACGCTCGTCTCGCAACAGGCAGCTACAAACTCGCACAGAAATGGGCGAGAGCTTTTCATGACCATCCAGATCAGCCGGACGGGATTTTGTATCGGTCTCGCCATGATCCGAATCAACAGCTCGCCGCACTGTTCGAACGATCTCAGCCAATACTTAGAGTGTCAACACACGGCACGCTGCAAGACTATTTGGGCGATGAATTTTACGCAGTTCTTGATCACTACGAGATTGCGCTGCTTTGAATCCAGGCTACTATAACTGAAGGGCACCTCTATCAATTGCTTGCGACCTCTGCGTGACTTGAAGCGTGCAGCAGTGCTACCTCTTCAAAATAGAAGCTTAGCCAAACTTCCTCTCATGCCTGCGCAAGGTTTTCTCAACTTTCTGCAATGCGGCCAGTATTCTGTCGGCAATTGATGTTGATTGATTTTCGCGGCCCAACAAAGTTGCCGAATGCGCAGCACAAAAGTTCTCGGCATCGCCCCACTGCTCGGCCAAACTCGTTACCCAGGTGCGAAAGTCCTCAGCGGCGCCTGCTCTCTTTTCCAGCGTTAACGGCAGCGTCATGTGAAACTCAATTTCAGGTTTTTTCAGCATACCGAGCAGACCCGGTAAGCGCAGATACATCAATGTGTCGTCTGCATGAATCGTCTTTGACGCCTTGTGATACGCCAGCACCGATGAGAAATGTAGCTGTTCGTTGCTGGAGATAAAGTCAACTCCGGCAGGAACGGAGAACTCGAAATCATCCGCAAACAGCTCTGCAAATTCAGCAGATTCGGTGAGTTCTGGCTGCCAGGGCAGATCGGGAAATTTTTCAATATGTCGCTGCGTTCCAAACAGCTTAGCGTTCGGGTATTGTGCATGAGTCTTTTCTACATGCACCGTATGGAAAGGATGTAGATTAACAATAGCTTCGATGTCAGCGCCATCGCTGCTTACAGCATCGACTTGCCTTTTCACGCCGTCTTGCAAAGTATAGGCATCTAACAGCACAAATTTACCGTTCTCGCGCCGCGCCAATGATGCATGCGTGCCGATGTTTACAATGCCGCCGATTTTGAACTCGCCGCGGATGTTCCAAAAATCGTCCGAAATTCGGAGTATTTTTTCGCTCATTTAACTTGAACCTTTTGCGTAGTGAATTAAGCGATTTGATATCGCAAGCGCGAATAGCCGTTTTAACCGAGGGCGCAGCCGATCGTTTATGCTTAACGAATCATTCTGATGATTTGAAAATCTCACCGCCTTTCATAACGAAGACCACGTCTTCCAGCACGCCAACGTCGTCAAGCGGATTGCCTTCCACCGCGATGATGTCGGCGAAGTAGCCCGGCGCGATGGCACCGGTATCACCCTTCCAGCCAAGCGACTCTGCCGCGACAGTCGTCGCCGACTGTATCGCCTGCATAGGTGACATGCCCAACTCAACATACACCGCAAACTGCTTGGCGTTATCGCCATGTGGATAGGTGCCGGAATCGCTGCCAAAAACAATCTTCGCGTTAGCCGCTATGGCGTCGCTATAGGTTTGCAGACGTTTGTCTGCAAGGTTGCGAGCCTTGGCAAGCGATTCCGGCAGAATGCCTATTGCCTCACCATTGGCGACCATATATTTGGGCGTGTAGGCGTTAACTGAGAGAAAAGTGCCTTTGCTTCGCGCCAGTTCCAAACCTGCTGCATCTATCAGGCTAGTGTGTTCAATTGAATCAACGCCGGCCTTGATGGCGAATAGAATGCCTTCCGTGCCGTGGGCATGTGCCGCGACCGGCATGCCCTGCATATGTGCCTCGTCGACTATTGCCTGCATCTCCTCCAGCGTATATTGACGCATGCCGGGATTGGTGCCTTTGCTGAGGACTCCCCCGGTCGCGCAAAACTTGATGACGTCGGCACCGTATTTTTTATTTTCCCGCACTTTTTTTCGCACCGCCCAGGGGCCATCCGCAACCCCCTCAGCATTGGCAGCGTAGTCGCTGGCCAATAAGTTCGAATCACAATGGCTGCCGGTGCTGCCGAGAGCAGGACCGGACACCTGCAGTCTTGGCCCAGGTATGCGCCCGTCATTAATCGCGTCGCGTAGTGATACATCGGAGTAACCCGCCGCACCCAAGTTGCGCGCAGCAGTGAAACCGGCCATCAGCGTTTTTCTGGCGTTTGCAACACCTCGAATTGCTTCATCGGTCTTTGTGATCGCCAGTGACTGGTAGCCAAAGTCAGTAACGTAGTAGGTTAAGTGAGTATGCAAATCGGCAAACCCGGGCAGTATGGTCGCTGAACCAAGATCAATAGTTTTGGCGCCCGCTGGAACGGTTCCTCCCGGAGTAACCGAAACAATACGATCAGCGCGGATTTCTATCACTGGATTAGAAACACGTTTGCCGTCCAGGGTGTCGATTAGCGCGTCGGCAACGACATAGGTGGAGTCATTCTGCGCAAAGGCTAAATTAGATAGCGTTAGAACAAGTAAAATGGAAAAACACCGCAATTTTCTGCGAAACATAGGTCGAGTCCGCGTCAGTTTGTGGCCACTCATAATGCACTCCCATACGGTAAAAAACGATTACGCGTGTGTTGCTTGATCCACTGGATTTGATCTTTACTTAGTGGCTTGCCGCGCGCCTTGAGAACCTTATTAAGCCAGATGACCGGTGATTTGTCACCGGCTTCCCAGCCAGGCAACTGCATTTCTGCCATGGCAAAAAAACGCATCAGATGGTAAATATCCGCCTCGAGCAGGGTGCTAACGGCAGCTTCCCAGACTCCCTGTGGCAACGTCATCAATTCGGCGTACAATTGTTGCTGCTCGTCATCGACGCTATCGGCGATGCTGTCTAGTTGCTCTTCTCGACTGAGGTCGATAAAGCGCGCTAACAGTTCCGCGCCGACGGCTACTCCGGTATCTGGTTTGGCTAAATTTGGATCCCAACTTCCAACTGACATTTTCTGCTCCGCTGTGGGTTTGCTTCAACAATTGATTATACTCGCTAGCAGTGCGCGTAGGGTGCGCCGTGCGCACCTTAGAAGTTGGGTAACGGATGACGAAATTTACGTGCGTGCAGCGCACCCTACAAAACGCAGTTTCGACTCATGTAATGGATAATATAGAGATCGTCAGAAAAATTATCCATTGTGACTGTGACTGCTTCTATGCTGCGGTGGAAGTTCGCGACGACCCATCGCTACAAGGCAAAGCCGTCGCAGTCGGCGGCTCCTCTGACAGACGCGGCGTTTTAACTACCTGCAGCTATGAGGCGCGCGAGTTCGGCGTGCGATCTGCCATGCCCACAGCGGTGGCGTTGCGGTTGTGCCCGGAATTAATTGTGTTGCCAGTTGATATGGAAAAATATCGAGTCGCATCGCAGGCCGTGCAAGCCATCTTCAAACAATTCACCGAGCAAATAGAGCCGCTGTCATTAGATGAAGCTTTTTTGGATGTTAGCGGCAGCGAGATATTGCAAGGCAGTGCGACTCGCATTGCACAGGAAATTCGCCGTCAGGTGCGAGCGCAAGTAGGCATCACTATTTCTGCCGGTGTGGCACCGAATAAATTTCTGGCAAAAATCGCCAGCGACTGGCAAAAGCCAGACGGCTTAACCGTTATCCGGCCCGAGCAGGTGCAGGACTTTGTAGCAAGCTTACCGGTCAATAAGATCTTTGGCGTCGGTAAAGTGACGGGCGCCAAACTGCAGCAGCTTGGCGTTGAGAATTGTTCCGACCTGCAAAAATTATCGCTGCTTGAACTTGACCAAAAATTTGGCCGCTTTGGCAGGCGCTTGTTTGAACTCAGCCGCGGACTCGACCCACGCGAAGTGCAAAGTGAGCGCACACGTAAATCGCTAAGCGTTGAACATACGCTCAGCGACAACCTGATTGGTGCGGACGCCTGCCTGCAGTATTTACCGCGCCTGATTGAAGAGTTGCGGCGACGACTGCAAAAACACAGTGCGACGTATCAAATGAATAAGATCTTCGTGAAACTGAAATTCAAGGATTTCACGCTGACAACGGCTGAAGCAATGACCGAATCTATCGACGACGAGCTGTTGGCGGAGCTATTAAAGAAAGCGTTCGGGCGCGCGCAATTGCCGGTGCGGCTAATTGGTGTTGGGGTGCGCTTTAGGCCTAAACCTGGGCCTCAGCGGGATCTGTTTGCCGAATAAATGCTGGCGAATGCCGCGCCTGTTTGGTTACTATCAACGCAATGTCTAATTTTATTCACAACTGAACAGCAAACCAGTGGAGCATAGTATGTATAAATCGCTGCTGCTTAGCGTATCAATTTTAATGTTGAGTTGGTCCGATTTCACCCTCGCCGCAAATTCCGCTGTCAGCGAATCGCTGCTGAACCCTGTTGCCAAGCGCCTCGCTGCCGCGCGCAAAGCGAAGCTGAATATTTTAACGCCGCAGAGTTACGCACGCGCTGCTAAAGCCTATGAAAAAGCCCGAACAAAACTTGAGCGTGGTAAAAGCCTTGAGTCGATAAACAAAGATCTGAGCAAGGCGAGTGAGGCATTGGCCACGGCTGAAGAAAACGAAAAACCGGCGCGTATCACATTGAGTAGCGGCATGGAGGCACGCGACGACGCCTTGCAAGTTGACGCTAATCAATACGATGAGCGCGCCTGGACGAAAGCAGAAAATTTGTTCCGGGCAGCCGCCGTCACACTAGAGAGGGGCAGCATTGGTCGTGCGGAAAACAAAACTAGCGATGCCGTTAGTGCTTATCGTGAGCTTGAATTGCGCGCCATAAAATCGAGCTATCTGACTGAGGCTGCAAACTTAATTGCCAAAGCGAAAGATAACGACGTCGATGATCGCGCGCCGAAAACACTGGCCAAGGCCGAGCGCTTGTTGGCTGCAGCAGAAGCGTCGCTTAATTCCGACCGCTATGACACTGACCGTCCGCGCAGCCTTGCACGTGAGGCGAAGTATGAAGCGATTCATTCCAGTTACATTGCTGGTGTGGTGCAAAAGGAAAGCGATGATCGGGGCACGACGGTTGAAGATCTTATCGTTGAGTGGGAGCAACCGTTCCGCCAAATTGCAGGCGAACTGGATATTGTGGTTGATCTGTCTAACGGTAGTGCTCAGCCAACTAACGACATTACCCAAGCGATTAGCAATCTTAAGGCAGAGCTGCGTGATCTTGGCCTGCAGCTCGACGAGAATAACCAACAGTTAATGCTTGCGCAGGGGCAGGCGAAGGAGAAGGTCGCACTTGAGGCAAAGCTGCAGCGTCTTAATGAAACCAAAGCTCGCTTTGCGCGCATAGAAAAAACGTTTTCGCCTATTGAGGCGCAGGTGCTGCGACAGGGCGATGACGTGATTATCCGCTTGCTCGGTTTATCGTTTGACAGCGGCAAATCGGTTATTAATGCAGGCGCTTTTAGCCTGCTGCGTAAAGTTCAGGAAGCGATCCAGGAGTTTCCTGACAGCGACATTATCGTAGAAGGGCATACCGACTCGTTCGGCGCTGACGAATTCAATCAAAAGCTGTCGCAACAGCGAGCGGAATCGGTGCGTTTTTACGTGGTGACGAATATGGCGGTTGACCCGACCGCTATTACGGCGACCGGGTTCGGCGAAAGCAAGCCTATTGCAACGAACGAGTCTAATGAGGGGCGAGCGAAGAATCGTCGGATTGATCTTGTTATCAAACCTTCTAGGCGATAGTAGAATTGCGATGACTAAGAATTCGCGACTAAAGTCGCTCCCACAGTTACTTTGGAACACTGCAAGCTTTTGTGGGAGCGACTTTAGTCGCGAATGGTCCGCAGCAAGAAGCCTTCCGGCTAAACAACCTTAAGTCTCCACCGGCTCAGTTTTTTTCGTCTTGGCTGGTTTAATATGCGGGCGCGCTTTCTTGGGGGTGCTGGCTTTCCGCTTAGCGCGTGGCCGGGGAGGTTTTTGCGCAATGTCTTTGCTGTCAAAGTCATCAACGCTGATAGCAAACCAGCGCCCCTCGGACGCTCTGTGAATCAGCGCGGCATCCTCGGCATTGATAACGCCTTCTTTTTCGGCGCGATCAGCCAGTTCATCCAAACGGCGAAATTGCTTGGGTAAGTCCAACGCCTGCTGCGCAAAGCGAATGGTTTTTTCAACGTCGATCAGATCTTGCAACGCGGCGTCGAGCTTACCGGTAGCGCCGAACTTGCTGGCGGTTCGGTACACGGCCTGGCCCAAACTTTCACGCAGCTCCGACGGCGCTATCATCGCTTCAGAAACTTTGCTCGCGAGAGCGTCAGACGGTTGCTTCAGCCAACGGCCGACCGGCAACAAAAATATGCGCAATAACAGCCGCAATGGCCGTACCGGAAAGTTAGCAATGATCTCCGCGTTGGCCTGCTCGCAGCGATACAACAGGTCTTGCACGGCGTAGTCTACCACCTGTTTTTCTGCCTCCGGCTGTTGCCGGTCTTCATACAGTTTAAGTACCGCACTACTTAAATATAAATAGCTGAGCAAATCGCCAAGCCGGGCCGACAGGCGTTCGCGACGTTTTAGCTCACCACCTAATGAGGCCATCGATAAGTCGGTGAGAAACGCCAGGTTCGAGCTAAAGCGTGTCAACGATTGATAATAACGCGCGGCCTCGCGCTGCGGTGGTTTGGTGACGAACAGCGAGTTGGTGAGGCCTAGCCACAGCGAGCGCACGGCATTGCTCGCGGCGAAGCCTATATGCTGAAACAACAGGTCGTCGAAATGGGTCACATTGCCTTCGGCGGCGGCTTGCATTTCATCCAACAGTAGCGGGTGGCAGCGAATTGCGCCCTGACCAAAAATCATTAAGCCGCGAGTGAGAATGTTGGCACCTTCCACGGTGATCGATACGGGAATACCCTGGTAGGAGCGCGCCAGATAATTACTCGGTCCTAACATAATGCCTTTGCCGCCATGCACATCCATGGCGTCGTTGATAACGCTGCGGCTCATTTCGGTGACGTGATATTTGACGATCGCGGCAGGTATAGCCGGTCGCTCTCCCTGGTCGATAGCCCAGGAGGCCATGGTGCGTGCTGCATCCATCGTGTAAGTGTTGGCCGTCATGCGAGCGATGACTTCCTGTACGCCCTCCATCTTGCCAATCGGTAAACCGAACTGATAACGTATGCGCGCATAAGCGCCGGTGGTCAGCGCCGCCATTTTGGCTGCACCGGTTGCACCCGAAGGCAGAGAGATCGCGCGCCCGGTTGAGAGGCATTCGACCAGCATTTTCCAGCCCTGACCGGCGCGTTCTATACCGCCGATAATTGCATCCAGCGAGACGAATACGTTGTTGCCCTGCGTGGGCCCATTCTGGAATGGCACGTTAAGCGGAAAATGACGGCGGCCGATCACCACGCCCTTGGTGTTCAATGGCACCAGCGCGCAGGTAATGCCGAGATCTTCTTTATCGCCTAGTATATGATCTGGATCTTTAAGCCTAAAAGCTAAGCCGATTAGCGTCGCAACAGGTGCGAGAGTAATATAGCGTTTGTTCCAGGTCAGGCGCATGCCGACCTGTTGTTCGCCGTCGACAGTCTCCTTGCAGATTATGCCTTCATCCAAAATCGCGCCGGCGTCGGAGCCGGCGTCGGGGCTGGTTAATGCAAAGCATGGAATTTCCTGTCCCTTAGCGAGCCGAGGCAAGTAGTAGTCGCGTTGTTTATCGGTGCCGTATCGATGCAGTAATTCGGCGGGCCCCAGCGAATTGGGCACGGAGACGGTGACACCCAGCGTCATGCTGACTGAATTTAGTTTGACCAGAATTTGCGAATGCGCGTAGGCAGAAAACTCCTTGCCGCCGTATTTTTTCTCTATGATGAGCGCGAAAAAACCTTCTTTCTTAATATAAGCCCAGATGGCAGGCGGCAGGTCGGCGCGCGTGTGGGTGATATCCCAGTCGTTTACCATCGCGCATACGGTTTCCACCGGGCCGTCGAGAAAAGCCTGCTCCTCGTCGCTTAAACGAGCGACAGGAATGTGCTGCAACTGCTCCCAGTCCGGCCTGCCACTCATTAATTGGCCTTCGAAGCCAACCGTGCCAGCGTCAATGGCGTCGCGTTCTGTGTCTGACAGCGCCGGCACCATACGTTTGAAAAGGCGCATCGCCGGCCGCGACAGCCAATCTCTGCGCAGCGCTTTTGCATGCAATATGCCCGCGACCGCTAATACCAGCAACCACTGAAACCAGCTGAACTCGTCGAAAATAGAGCATACCAACAGCACGACCACCACAATGATCGTACTTTTAAACAGCGAGTAGCGGTGATAAAGCGTGACAGCCAAGGCGAGAAGTAAGAGTAACCAGGACATAAAACTAGCTCCAGTCGGTTGTTAATCGTGAGCGCAGCGTGCAAACGGTTGAGGGAAAGGCTAACAGATTTGTCGTGTGCCGGCTAACCTGCCGAAGACGCACTCATATCATAACGAATCGCCACGACGACGAAGTATGCACGGCCGGCCGGCCGCTGCAGCTCAAACTCATCGTCTACTCGTTTGCCCATCAGCGCCTTTGCCAGTGGCGAATCCATGCTCAACTTGCCGCTGCTAAGGTCAAACTCATCCGGGCCAACAATTTGGTACTCGCTGGTTTCACCAGCGTCGTCTTCAAGCGCTACGTAAGCGCCAAAGTAGACGATGTTCTTGTTCGTCGGTGGTTGATCGACCACCTGCATTTCGTCGAGACGTTTACGCAGGTAGCGCACGCGGCGATCAATTTCGGCGAGCCGGCGTTTGCCATAGATGTAGTCGCCGTTTTCCGAGCGATCACCCTGTTTGGCCGCCTCAGAGACTACATCGGTAACTTTGGGCCGTTCTACTTTCCACAATTGGTGCAATTCGGCTCGCAAGGTTTGCTCGCCGGCGACCGTAATGTAGCGTGACCCATGCGGTTGTGGTGCTCTATATCTACCCATAGTTGCGTACTTCTAATCCCGCCAGCTTGTGTGCCGGTCTGCAGACTGGCGGCGCGCTAACTGCTAATATGACGGCACTTCAAGCGTAGGACCTGACTCATGCCAAAGCAAGCAATGTTAGCACTGCTAATGATGTTGTTCGGCTCGCAAGCCACAGCAGCGATTGAGTTCACGGGCGAGTTTGTGCAGGGCGGGATTGTGTTCGGCAAAGTGGCGCAAGGGCAGCAGGTGAGCTATGCCGGCCAGCAGCTGCCGCTGAGCAGTAGCGGCCAATTCGTACTTGGTTTTGACCGTGACTCAGCGCCCACCGTAACGCTGAAAATCACAGACCTCGACGGTGGCAGCAGCGAGCAGAAACTGAATATTAAGCCGCGTACCTATGATATTCAGCGCATAGAAGGCATTGCGCGTAAAATTATGAGCCCCAATGCGGCAGACCTGGAACGCATTCGTGGGGAAAATGTCGCCATCGGCCGGGCGCGTAAGGTTATTTCACCGCGCGAAGACTTTCTGCAAGCCTTTGTTTGGCCGCTAAATGGCCCCATTACAGGTGTGTTTGGTAGTCAGCGCGTTTATAATGGCGTGCCGAAACGGCCGCACTACGGCGTGGATGTAGCAGCGCCGGTCGGCACACGGGTGCGGGCACCAGCGGCTGGCAGCGTGCGGCTCGCGCATGACGATATGTTTTATTCTGGCGGTACACTGGTGATTGACCATGGCCACGGTCTCAATTCGACTTTTTTGCATCTGAGCAAAATTCTCGTGGATGTCGGCGACGAGGTAAAACAAGGCCAGGAAATTGCTGAAGTAGGCGCGACAGGCCGTGTGACCGGCCCGCATCTTGATTGGCGTATGAACTGGCGTAAGCAACGGGTTGACCCGCAGCAGCTGGTCGGCCCCCAGCCGGCAATTAAATCGGCATCAGCATCTAAATCTGAACCAAGTAAAGAGAACGCAAAGCAATGATCGACAAAAAACTACTCAGCATCCTAGTCTGCCCGGTCACTAAAACGCCGTTAAAATACGACCAGGAAAAGCAAGAACTGATTGCCACGGCCAGCGGTTTGGCTTACCCAATTCGCGATGGCATTCCAGTCATGCTCGAAAGCGAAGCACGCAAACTTACTACCGATGAAAAGCTTGCGAAATAATCGCGCGCCAGCATGGAGCCAAACCGATGACTGATACCATTTTTTCAAAAATAATGTCCGGTGAAATACCCGCTGAAATTATTTATGAAGATGAGCACTGTATCGCCATCCATGATATTCACCCACAGGCACCCGTGCATGTGCTGCTGGTATCGCGTAAGGTAATTCCTCGTCTGGTGGAAGCCAAAGCCGAAGACCAGGCCTTGCTTGGTCACCTTATGCTCGCCGTAGGCAAAGTTGCTCAACAGTTGGGCATTGGCGATGCGTTTCGTACCATCATTAATAACGGTGCTGAAGCTGGGCAGACTGTGTTTCACCTGCACATTCATATTTTGGGTGGTGCTGCGTTTTCTGAAGGCGGCCTTGCGCCTTAGCCCGATTTCCCTAACAACATTCCAAAATTATAAAACCTATGAAAAGCGCTGATCTACGCGAAGCTTTTTTATCCTATTTTGAAGGCAACGGTCATACCCGTGTGGTCAGCAGTTCGCTGGTGCCGCACAACGACGCGACTTTGCTGTTCACCAACGCTGGCATGGTGCAGTTTAAAGACGTGTTTCTCGGTGCTGAACAGCGCGACTTCGTGCGCGCTACCAGCTCGCAGCGCTGTGTACGTGCCGGCGGCAAGCACAATGACCTGGAAAACGTCGGTTATACCGCGCGCCACCATACCTTCTTTGAAATGCTCGGTAATTTTAGTTTTGGTGATTACTTTAAGCGCGATGCCATCAAGCTAGCATG
>RCMY010005589.1_pt1 | contig 13853 bp, 16 predicted proteins | sample 2041341 | NCBI WGS metagenome assembly RCMY01 (sample SAMN09708234, study PRJNA481090) | Marine sediment metagenome, whole genome shotgun sequencing project.
GGAATCATGGGTGAATATGATGCCCTTCCCGGTCTATCACAACAAGCTGTTCCAGAGAAAAAATCGGCGGGCAAGGCTGCTGGCCATGCATGTGGCCATCACCTTTTCGGAACTGCCTCAACAGCTGCGGCAATAGCAGTCAAAGATTGGATGAAAGCTAATAACGCTAAAGGCACTGTACGTTTTTATGGCACTCCCGCTGAAGAGGGTGGGTCTGGAAAGGTTTATATGGTTCGTGAAGGTCTCTTTGATGATGTTGATGTGGCTTTACACTGGCACCCAAGTTCACAGAATGCGGCGAGTGCTGGAGCAGCATTGGCAAACAAATCGGCCAAATTCAGATTTTATGGTGTTTCTGCACATGCAGCCATAGCTCCTGAAAGAGGACGCTCGGCTTTGGATGGTGTAGAAGCTATGAACGCCATGGTTAATATGCTACGGGAACATGTACCTGAGAAAGCAAGAATACACTATGTTATTACCAATGGCGGCAAAGCCCCAAATGTGGTGCCTGATTTCGCCGAAGTTTATTACTATGCACGGCATAACCAAAGGGATGTGGTCATCGATATCTTTGATAGGATAGTTAAGGCAGGCGAAGGTGCGGCCTTGGGTACCGGTACGACCATGGATTTTGAAATGATCGGAGGAACACATGAACTTTTGCCAAACCTAACTTTACAAAAATTGATGCATGACAATCTTTCCAAAGTTGGTGGAATGGAATATACTCCTGAAGAAAAAGAATTTGCCGATAAAATTGCCATTAGTATGGGTTATAAAGGTGTTGATATGGATAAGGCGAGAAATATTCAACCCTATAAAACCGAAGCCAAGGCATTTGGTTCTACCGATGTAGGAGATGTTAGTTTCACTGTACCTACCGCGGGTATGGGAGCAGCTACTTGGGTTCCTGGTACACCCGCACATAGCTGGCAAGCGGTTGCCGCAGGCGGAACATCGATTGGCAATAAAGGAATGATGATCGCTGCCAAAACCTTGGCGCTAACTGCTATAAATCTCTTTCAAGACCAAGAATTGGTCAAAAAAGCAAAAGTGGAATTCTTGGAGCGAAGAGGAGCTGATTTCAAATACATTCCCCTTTTGGGTGATAGAGCACCTGCCCTTGATTACAGGAATTAAAATCCGCTAAATTTACACGGTTTAGGTTTAAAATTTCAGATTATAAATTTGGGCTTTAAACCTTTTTTACCTTTTATGTAACAATAGTATTGTATCTACTACTAATTCAATAACAACCCACCAATCTAAGTTTGAACAAAAAGCTGGAACATCAATTTGTGACGGAACTTGAGAACAATCAGAATATTGTTCATAAGGTCTGTACGTTGTACACCAATGATAGGGATTCTCACAAAGATTTGTTCCAGGAGATTACCATACAGTTATGGAAGGCCTACCCAAAATTTCGAGGGGATTCAAAATTCAGCACTTGGATGTACCGGGTAGCCCTGAATACAGCTATTACGCTATATAGAAAATCGAAAAAAAGAATTCAAACCCAGGATTATGAATCGGTCATTTTTAAAATTAAGGCCGATGAATACGACCCTCATGAAGAACAACAACTAAAGCTTATGTACACCGCCGTAAAGCAATTGGGTGATATAGAAAAAGCGTTGGTATTCCTGTATCTGGAAGATAAAGACTATCGGGAGATTTCAGAGACCTTAGGTATCACAGAAGTGAATGCCAGGGTTAAGATGAACCGAATAAAAAATAAATTAAGAACCATATTGAATCCTTGACCCTATGACTGATGAATTGGATTTATTAAAAAAGGACTGGCAAAAAAGGGAAGCGCATCTTCCTCAATTGACCTACGAAGAAATACATAAGATGCTTTGGAAGAAATCTTCTTCCATCGTTAAATGGATTTTGATCATAAGTATTTTGGAGATAACCTTACCCAATTTACTCTATCTGTCCCCTTCATTACAAAAAGATCCCTTCTTTTCCAATGTAAATGGCTTTAATACGGTTTTTATAGTCTTCAATATCTTTTACTATTCGGTTGTGGCGTACTTTATTTACCAATTTTACAGAAGGTATAAGGAAATATCGGTTTTGGCGAGTGCTAAAAATTTGATGCGCCAGATCATTAAAACTAGAAAAACGGTTAAACACTATATCATTTTCTGCCTTTCAATGAGTCTTGTTTTTTTCGCCTTGTTCACATTCGGCATCTATCTAAGTGATGAATTACTGCTCGCTTTTGACGGAGTAGCCGAAAAGACCAAGGAAATTCCTTTAGAGAAAATCAGGACAACTGCAATTTGGATTTTTTCAATCGCGGCGATTGTCTTTACCGCCATTGCGGCTGGGATTTATTTTCTTCTTTACGGATTGTTGTTACGAAAACTAAAAAGAAATTACAAGGAGCTAAAACAATTGGAAATTTAAACCTTCTTTCGATTTCGGTACCTTCGCAATTCGTTTTCTTCCACATGGGCTAAGAGGTCTTCTTTGGTAATGACCTTTAGGAAAGACGGATGTTGCTCAATGGCATATTCCAACTTTTCAACGATAGACTCAAAGGATTCATTCTCATAATCAATATCCAATGGTTCCTTTATGACCATGGATTGAAGAATCCCCTTTTTCTTTACACGCAGTCCCTTTTTGTCAAAGGAACGTCGAAATCCGTCAATTACAACGGGAACAACTATAGGTTTATATTTTTTGATAATATGCGCTGTGCCTTTACGCAAGGGTCTCCATGGCGTTGTGGTTCCTTGGGGGAAAGTAATGACCCAACCATCATTCAATGCTTTACCAATGTTCGATATATCGCTCATCTTCACTTGGCGATTTACATCATGTCCTTCAGATCGCCATGTTCGTTCTACACTGATAGATCCCGCATAGGCAAAAATCTTGGTCAAAACACTTTTCTTCATGGTCTCGGCAGCAGCCACATAATAGACATTCAATTTCGGATTCCAGAGATAACCAATATTTTTTATAGAATCGTCCCTACCGCTTAAACTGGCATTGAATACATGGAACATGGCCACTACATCAGCAAAATAAGTCTGGTGGTTACTTACAAAAAGCACATTGTTTTCAGGTAAGTTTCTAATGATATCAGACCCTTCAATTTCAAGAGTATTGAACCCTTTATATCGCTGATGGGTCATAAAACCCATAATACGAATGAGCCACTTTTTTATAAAAAGAATATGACCAAATGGATTTCTCTTAAATATACCCATGAAGGCAAATCTACAAAATAAGAGCGTGTATGGATTTTTATTATTATTATTAGAATTTTTATGGATTATTTTTCCTGCCTACCGGGAGGCAGGGATGTAGAGCTAGGCGAAATTGAGAAGTATAGTTAGACTATCGTTTGAAATTTTAACGAAGCTATGCGCAAAAAGAAGTGTAAAAACCAATTATCAAATTCCTAACAGACTCTAAAATCATAAAACCTGTTTTAAGAGCTCCCTGATTTCACTGAGCATCATGGCCGTTGCACCCCAAACCGTGTAACCATTTAATTTAAAGGCAGGTACATCTATGTTTTTAGCATAGGAAGTGGATAATTTTTGAGTGAAAATCTTTTTGTCATCCATAAAATCAAGTAAGGAAACCTCAACGAGTGACTCTACCTCTGATTCTTGAAGCACAAAAGGCTTTGGATCTTCATATAGGCCTATGAAAGGCTGTACTTCAAAATTGCTTGGCGGAATATATATCTCACTCAATGATTTTATAATTGAAACCTGCTGTGGTGGCACGCCCACCTCTTCATGGGTCTCCCGTAGCGCAGTATGCATTATATCAAGGTCCTCTTTTTCTCTTTTTCCACCTGGAAAACCAATTTGATTGGAATGTACTCCTTGGTAGGTTTTACGTAATATCAACAGTAAATTGGTAGATCGGCTTTCATTAGGATAAAAAAGGGCCAATACTCCTGCTTTTTTGGGGTTCTTTTTTTTGATATATTCTTCCTCAAGTTCTTTAATTCGAATTAAAGGTGCCATTTTATAATGAGAAGCTGTTCCCGGTAAGGGCAGATTTTTTATTTTTGAACTCCGTATGGTAAAATCATCAAAATTCATGGCATTCAAAAGATTCGCTTACACTGCAATATTAATACTATTATTTTTAGGTGCATGTAAAGGTGAGCCCAAACAATTGGAAACAATAGAGCAAAAAACAGAAGTAGAAAAAGATACCCTACAATTAGAAAGCGCTGAAACCCAAGAAGAAGAGGAACCCTTTGTATTGACCGAGGATAATGCCATAGATTTTTTCTTTAATTACAACAAGACCCTGAACGATGATACGGTTAAAATAACAACCTCTTTAGGGAGTTTTACAGTACAGTTATATGACAAGGTACCCTACCATAAGGCCAATTTTTTTTACTTAACAAAAAAAGGCTATTTCGATAACACCCAATTTCATCGCGTTGTCAAAAATTTTATTATTCAAGGCGGAAATTCAGATGATAAGGCCACCGCTAATAAACGCAGGGCTATTGGAAGATATCTTTTACCCCCCGATGCTAAAAAAGGGTATAAACATCATCGAGGAACCATTTCTATGCCTAGTAGCGAGGTGAACAATCCACATATGTTGGCATCGCCTTATGAATTCTTTATCGTTGTCACTAAACCTGGCTCTTATCATTTAGACGGCGATTATACGCCTTTTGGAAAAGTTATAGACGGTATGGATGTAGTGGACAAAATTAATGCACAACCCGTTGGCAAAGGCGACTGGCCTTCACAGAATATCTATATTCTGAAAGCTGAAGTGGTTGATTAGTTGATGGGGGAAATAAACATTTCGCCAAAAACTTAATGTACTCAACTACAAATACCGAAAACTTTGAACTTGAACTTGAACTTGAACTTGAACTTTGAACTTGAACTTGATACTTGAGCTTGATACTTGCACTTGATGCTTGAACTTGATACTTTACTCCGCTTTCGATCTATAAATACTTGGTAGGGCAATACGAAGCTTAACAGCCAATATTCTAACCAAGATAATAATCAGTATTGCCGCGATATAGGCATAGGCACCATCAATCGGTAATTGAATCAAAAGAAAATAAGAAATTCCCCCTAAAATACAGGCCGTAGCGTAGATTTCTTTATGGAATATAACCGGTATCTCATTACATAGGATATCCCGAATCACACCTCCGAATGAAGCTGTAATCGTTCCCAGGATTATGCACATTATTGGCATTAATTCAGCAGAAAGTCCTTTCTCAATACCCACCATAGTGAATAACCCAATGCCTATGGTATCGAACAAGAATAAGGTCTTTCGTAAATATTTTATTTGGTTTACAAACAAGATGGCGAAAATTACGGTTCCCAATATGGTGAATATATAAACCGATTCGCGCATCCAGACCACTGGGGTATTTCCTATGAGCATATCGCGTAGCGTTCCTCCGCCAACAGCGGTCACGAATGCAATAATAAGTACCCCGAACACGTCGAGTTTCTTTTCCATCGCAACCAGAACCCCAGAAATGGCAAAGGCAATGGTTCCTAAAATATCAATGGCAAAATAGAACATCTGCTAAAGTTGTTGGGTGTAATAATTATAATCCTTGATAATCTTATCGACGAATTCCATTGGTTTTGTATCTGTGGTAATTTGGGTCACTTCCTTAATTCTGTTGTTCAAAGAAACGATAATTTGATGATCTCCATTACGTTTGGCCTGATCATAAAGTTCTTTTATAGTTTGCATCTCACGGTCTTCAAAGACCGTAACTTGGGCATATTTCGGCACGTAATCCTCTGGTAATTCCCTAAGCAAGGTATCTTTTAAATCCACCTTTTTTTTCTCACTGATTACAGTAGTTCCTGCGGCAATATCCCCAATACGCTGACCGTTTCCACGAATTAAAATCGTTAAGACCGCTAATCCACCCGAAGTAAGAACCACATCGACAATACGCAAGATCCAACGAATAAAATAGCTCGAAAATCCTGGTTTGGAGCCATCCAATTTTACCACTCGAATATGCATGAATCCCTTCCCTATCGTTTTTCCATCCATAAAGGTTTCCAACAATACGTAGTATAAAAAAGCGGGTAATCCCAGAAGAAGATACAACGCCCACATATCGGAAAATTCCAAATCCATGGCAATCAGCATCCAAATTACTAAAATGGTATAAGCACCAATAATAAAACTGTCGATTAGGTAAGCGAGCATACGGTCTCCTAAATGAGCTGTATTCTGGCTAATACTTATATTTTGGGCAGTTTCTATTTGAAATTGTTCCATATTTTAGTTTCTTTGGGTATAAACCCAATAATTAATGCGTGAGGCCGCCTTTGTAAAGCAAAATAAAGACAAATGGATAACTTTTGAAAACGCATTGTCAAACAAAACGAAGATTGAACCCGATGTATTGTCTGACCTCTATATTGAAATTACGGACCACCTAAGCTACGCCAAAACTTTTTATGCGGGCAGCAATACCGAATTTTATCTAAACTCGATTGCCTCACAGGCCCATCAGAAAATCTATAAGACCAAACGTGAGCCCAAAAACCGCATTGTGACGTTTTGGAAAACCGAATTCCCAACCCTATTTTATCATCATCAAAGAGAGCTTTTAATCGCTTTTTTGGTTTTTTCTTTCTTTGTTCTTGTCGGAGCCTTTTCAGCAGCTAACGAAGGGGACTTTGTTCGATCAATTCTGGGCGATGGATATGTGAACATGACTTTGGATAATATAGAGAAAGGAGACCCCATGGCTGTTTACAAAGAGATGGGTGAATTCAATATGTTCCTGGGTATTACCATCAACAACGTTCGTGTGGCCATGATGGCTTTTGCCTATGGCATTCTTTTGGGCATTGGGTCATTGTGGATCATGATGCAAAACGGAATCATGCTCGGCAGTTTTCAATATTTCTTTTATGAAAAAGGACTGCTTTGGGAATCGGCACGTACCATTTGGATCCATGGCACTATTGAGATTTCGGTCATTATCATAGCAGGCTGTGCAGGTTTGGTCTTGGCAAACGGCATGCTTTTTCCAGGCACCTACACCCGATTGGAATCCTTTAAAAGAGGGGTTAAAAACGGACTCAAAATAATGCTCAGTACGGTACCCTTTTTTATTGTTGCCGGATTCCTCGAAGGTTTCGTTACCAGACATACCGAAATGCCAGATTGGATGGCCATCTTAATAATAACAGCCTCATTGGCACTAATTCTTTTTTATTACGTTATATATCCTTATCAATTACATTCAAAAACCAACCAACATGAACAGTTTCATTGAATTTAAAAAACAACGTGAATTAGGGGAAATACTCTCAGATACCTTTGCCTTTCTACGATCACAGTTCAAACCTTTTGTAACTACCTATTTTAAAATTGTAGGCCCCTATTTAGTAGTGATGCTGATTTCTATGGGTTTTTACCTAAGTGCATTCAGTTCAATTCTAGATTTCAATACCCAAAGCTCCAATGAGTTATTTAGTGGAGTTACCATGTTCTTGGGTGTTCTAGTATTTCTCATTGCATTGATCATGGTTTATGCTACCTCACAATCAACTGTTTTGCATTATATAAAATCCTATACAAAACACAATGGGGTAATTGATTTCAATGAAATAAAAAAAGAAGTTTATAGCTCTTTGTGGAGCTTTATTGGCTTGGGTATCATTGTGGTTCTTTCGGTAATGGTAGGGTTTATTTTCTGCTTTTTACCCGGAATCTATCTAGCCGTCCCACTTTCATTATCCTTTAGTATCATGGTATTTGCCCAAAAAAGTGTGGGTGATTCTTACAGTTATGGTTTTACACTTGTCAAGAATGAGTGGTGGATGACGTTTGCGACCCTTTTGGTCGTTGGTATTATCGTCGGGATTGCTGGCTATGCTTTCAGTATACCTGCCGTTATCTATCAATACGCGAAAATGGGTATTTTTTCAGGTGAAATGGATGCTACCGGTATAATGGATACCTTCATTGATCCTATTTATATGATATTGAATATGATAGGTACTTTGGCCCAGGTGTTATTGAACCTTATCACCATTATTGCAGGGGCTTTTATCTATTTTAATCTCAACGAAAAGAAAAACTTTACAGGTACCTTTGAACGCATTCAAAACTTAGGCAAAACGCCAGAAAACTAATATGCACAAACGGTTTTTTATTATACTATTTTGTGGCTTGTCGGTTTGCAGCATAATTGCACAACAAGATTCGACCCTAGTACAGTATGATAATAGCGAATTGCATTTGCAACAAATTTCTGAAGAAGACCTTCAAACCTATAAGGAAGACCCAAAGTTCGATTATGAAATTGTAAAGGCCGATCTTACTTGGTGGGATAATTTCAAAACCTGGTTGGGAAACTTGTTTACTAGATTCTTCGAATGGCTTTTTGGTGCAGAAAAAGCAGGGGATTATTTGTCTTTTTTCTTCCAGATTATCCCATATATTTTACTCGGTATTTTACTTTTTCTATTGATCAAGTTTTTCCTGAATGTAAATTCCAGGGCCTTACTTTACGCTAAAGACAATGAGGCAATGGTAACACTTTCCGAAGAAGAGCATATCATCAAGAACGAGGATATCAATCAACTTATCCAAAAGGCACTAAAGGACAAGAATTACCGACTTGCCATTCGTTATTACTACCTGCTCATCTTAAAGCAAATGAGCGATAAAGAGCTCATAAAGTGGGAAATGCAAAAAACTAATGACGACTATATCAATGAGTTGGAAAAGCAAGAATTAAAAGCTTCATTTAGTCACATTACACGATTGTATGATTATATCTGGTATGGTGACTTTCCCATTGATGAAACAAAATACCTAAAGGCAGAAAACAAGTTTTCATCTCTGCAAAAAACCTTGGACATACATGGGTAAAAAAGGCTCCATATATATCATAATCGCCTTGGTCACAATGGCCATCCTTATGTTGCTACAATATAGCAAACCCAAGGAAGTAAATTGGTTCCCTTCTTTTGTATCGCAGCATAAGATTCCCTATGGCACCTATATATTGAATAATCTAATGGAAAAAAAGTATGGGGATAATCTAAAGCAAATCCACAAGCCCCCATATGAATTGCTACAAACTGATACTACAATCCAAGGCACTTATTTTTTTGTGAACAATAACGTTTCATTTGGTGAGGTGGAGTTAACCAGCCTATTGGATTGGACAGCAAAGGGAAATACCTTATTCATCGCTTCAGGCGGATTTGAACAAGAATTGAAAGACACCTTACATTTTCAGACTACAGGACTCTATGCCGATTTCGGGGAAGACCAAAAACAATTACACAGTCTGCTACACCCTAATTTTAAAAATGTTGGATCTTACGAATTCAGTAAGGACAATTATGCTACCTATTTTAGCGAACTCGATACCCTCAATGTCAAGGGCATAGGGCAAGTGTATTATTTGTCAGAAGATGGTTCTAGGCAAAAAAAGAACTTCAATGTCATAAAACAACCCTTTGGCGACGGGGAAATCATTCTAAGTAGCTTTCCGAAAGCCTTTACCAATTTTTTTATCCTAGAAGACAATAACAAAGATTATACCGCCGGGCTACTTTCATACATAGATGGCAGTAAACCCATTTATATGGACAACCACTATAAATCGGGGAAATCATTCTATACGTCGCCCATGTACATTTTCCTGAATACCAAAGAATTTAAATGGGCCTATTATATCGCATTGATCGGCGCCATGTTCTATGTGGTCTTCGAAGGAAAAAGAAAACAAAGGGCCATTCCGGTAGTGGTACCCTTGAAGAACCAGACTTTGGCTTTTACCAGGACCATTGCCGATATGTATTTTGAAAAAGGAGAGCAAAAATCGATTACAGACCATAAAATAGAATATTTTCTGGAATATATACGCTCTCACTTTTACTTGGGCACACTGCAACAGGATGACGAATTCTATCGCAATTTAGCGGCACGGAGCAACCATTCTTTTGATGAGGTAAAAGAGCTATTCTCCTTCATGGATAAACTAAAAATACGTTCAGTAATCACAAATCAAGATCTAAAGAAATTAAATACACTCATCGAAAAATTTAAATATACAGTGCATGGATAATAACGAGCAAAATACCAACGACCTTAATTTTGACAATAGGATCCCCCTTGAGGAATTAAAAAAAGCGGTTGCGGATATCAAGACCGAACTGGCCAAGGTCATCGTAGGGCAAGAAAATTTCATTGAACTTCTGATTGTTTCCCTTTTGGTTGATGGTCATGTGCTTATTGAAGGTGTTCCCGGTATCGCCAAGACGATTACCGCCAAGCTTTTTGCAAAGACTTTAAAAACCAATTTTAGTCGAATACAGTTTACTCCGGACCTTATGCCCAGCGATATTCTCGGAACTTCGATTTTTAATGTAAAATCCTCTGAATTCGAATTTAAAAAAGGACCTATTTTCTCTAATATCATTTTGATTGATGAGATTAACCGCGCTCCGGCAAAAACACAGGCCGCCATGTTCGAGACCATGGAAGAACGGCAAGTGACAATGGACGGTACCACCTATGCCATGGATACTCCTTTTATGGTTTTGGCAACCCAAAATCCCATTGATCAGGAAGGCACCTATGCCCTACCCGAAGCACAATTAGACCGATTCATTTTTAAGATCAAGGTTGACTACCCATCCATTGATGAGGAAATCAAGATTATACAAACCCACCATGAACGTAAGGGCGAGAATCCACAAAAACAAATTTCTGCCGTTTTGACCCCCAAACAACTGTCAGATTTTAAGGCGAAAATACAGGATGTGGTCGTCGAGGAAAAAATCATAAAATACATCGCCGATATCATTACCAAAACCAGGAACCATCCCCATCTGTTTCTGGGTGGTTCACCTAGGGCCTCCATTGCCACACTCAATGCAGCAAAGGCATTTGCGGCCATTCAGGGGAGGGATTTTGTAATTCCCGAGGATATAAAGAAAGTGTTGGTTCCCGTTTTAAACCATAGGATCATTTTAACCCCAGAGCGTGAAATGGAAGGCATGACCACCGGCAGTGTTATTAAAATGATCATGGAATCAGTGGAAATACCTAGATAACCACATGAAGTTTCTAAAATCGTTCTACATACACAACACCTTTTTTAGGTATATCGCAGTGCTTTCAGCCTGTTTTATACTCTCTTTTTGGATACCTATACTTTATCCTATTGCATGGTTGTTGACACTTGTGCTGTTGGGACTCTTTTTGTTCGATATATTTTTACTCTATACCAACGCCAAAGGCATTTGGGCCAGGCGTATTTTACCCAAAAAATTATCGAACAGCGATTTTAATCCTATTAACATTGTATTTGAATCTTTTTATCCCTTTAAGAGCCATATCTCATTAATTGATGAATTGCCAAAACAATTCCAGAAACGCGACTTTGAACACAAGACAAGTTTGGTGAAAAATGAAAGAAAGGAATTTGAGTATACCGTTAGGCCAGTTGAGCGGGGTGAGTATGTTTTTGGAAATCTCAACCTTTATGCCTCTACCCCATTAAAGATCGTAAAAAGACGTTTTGTTTTCCAAAAAGACCAAATGGTTCCCGTGTACCCTAGTATTATTCAAATGCAGCAGTACGATTTTTTGGCCATCAGCAACAATCTATCGCAATTTGGACTTAAGAAAATCAGGCGTATAGGCCACACCCAGGAATTTGAACAGATTAAGGAGTATGTTCCCGGTGATGATATTCGTACCCTAAATTGGAAGTCCACCGCAAAACTGAACCAATTAATGGTCAACCAATACCAAGATGAAAAATCACAACCTATCTATTCCATTATAGATACTGGGCGAGTGATGAAAATGCCTTTTAATGGACTTAAATTATTGGATTACGCCATAAACTCCACCTTGGCATTTTCCAATGTCGCACTAAAAAAGAATGACAAAACGGGCATGATCGCTTTTTCAAAAAATATTGAATCTTTTGTGCCTGCGGTTCAAAAAATAACCCATTTAAACACTATTCTAGAAAAGCTCTATAATATTACGACAGACTTTACCGATTCGGATTTTGGGTTGTTGTACGCGCGGGTAAAACGCAAAATAACACATCGGAGTTTGCTTTTGCTCTATACTAATTTTGAACATATTTCAGCTTTAAAAAGACAAATGCCCTTTCTATTGGCCATGGCCAAAAAACATGTTTTGGTGGTTATCTTTTTTGAGAACACCGAATTGGAAGAACTTATTGGTTCGGATGCGGAAGACCTTCAAACCATTTATCACAAAACAATTGCGGAGAAATTCTCGCTTGAAAAAAGATTGATGCAAAAGGAACTGCAGCAGCATGGCATTCAGACCATCCTAACCAAACCCGAACAACTGACCATCAATACCATAAACAAGTATTTGGAAATCAAAGCCAGGGGATTATTATAACAACACTTCCAAGGGCCATGCCAACCACCTAAAGTTCAACTTCAGGACTTTCCATCGACTTAGACCAAGCCCTGTCAAATTTTAGTAACTTTATCCGTATTCAACTAGGTATTGGTTGACCATTATTGGTTCAATACGTATACCTGTAAATACATTCGCTAACTCGCTTATATAAATCTAAATATAGGTACCCATGAAAACTATAGTACATAAGGCCGAAACAAGGGGACATGCCAATCACGGCTGGTTAAACTCACATCACACTTTTAGCTTTGCCAGCTACCAAAATCCAGAACGAATGAACTTTGGGGTATTACGGGTACTCAATGACGATGTGGTTTCCGAGGCACGGGGTTTCGGTACCCATCCACATCGCAATATGGAAATCATTTCGATACCATTGGAAGGCGACTTGCAACACATGGACAATATGGGCAACTCCACTGTAATTAAACAAGGGGATGTGCAAGTGATGAGTGCCGGAACGGGAATTCAGCATAGCGAGTACAACAAAAACAAAGATCAACCCGTAAAATTTTTACAGATCTGGATAATTCCCAACAAAATTGATGTGGAACCGCGCTATGACCAAATTTCGCTTCGGGATATTGAAAAGAAAAATGCTTTATACCAGATTTTATCACCTGATATAAAGGAACAGGGTGTATGGATACATCAAGATGCCTGGTTCCATTTGGGGGATTTTGATTCTGGTATGCAAGCATCCTATTCCTTGAAGAAAAAAGGTAATGGTATCTATGTTTTTGTTTTGGAAGGTGAGGTCGAAATCAACAATCAGCTTTTAAGCAAAAGGGATGGCTATGGCATTTGGGATGTGGCCCAGTTTGATTTTAAAATTGTGGGGCCATCCAAAGTTCTACTTATGGAGGTACCTATGGCAATTTAAAACAAGGCGAGTGTAACTTGTTTTCCCTTTCTTCGTTTTTTACCCCTAAACAAATCTATAGTCACTCCTACGGTAATACCTCCCAAAACGGTTGCAGCAAGATCGCCGTTGCTCCAAGCATTGTTATTTTTTTTATCTAGGGATTCTTTGGCCAGACCTGCCAATAAACTGGTTCCTACAGCTCCTACGTAGGTCCAACAACGGTCACCATCCGAAAGTTCACTTGCAATAAATGCACCGGCCGCTCCGCTTATTGCCCCTGCGCCAAAGTGCAATACCTTATCATTCTCTAATTGGGCGTGTAGTTGTGCCAGTGAAGACAGTAAAATAATAAGTGTAATTATATTTTTCATACAACTTATAAAGGTAAATGGATTTTGAAAATGATGCAATCAATATCATGAAATTCAACTTAAAAGTTAACCACCCCAACCTCCGGCCACCCCTCCTTGAAATGAAGGAGGGGACCATAATAGAGCATTTCAGGAATAACTAGTCCTCCCCTTGACAA
>RCMY010003512.1_pt1 | contig 13844 bp, 11 predicted proteins | sample 2041341 | NCBI WGS metagenome assembly RCMY01 (sample SAMN09708234, study PRJNA481090) | Marine sediment metagenome, whole genome shotgun sequencing project.
TCTTTTGGGCGGGATCAATAATGTTAGCGCATATCACAGATTATTTCCTGGCTTTTACAAGAAAACCATTTCGTGAATGAACTTATCCCCGCATAGCACAAGTACTAAAAAGAGCACCCGTCAAGCGAGTACTAAAAAGAGCACCCGTCAAGGGAGTACTGAACAGAGTACCCGCAAGGGGCATTGAAAAAAATCCCACAAATCTTTTGGGCGGGATCAATGATGATGATGATGATGTGACCTACTACCATAAACTCTGCTTACAAATAGTTCCCATGCAGCGCATGGGAACCAGCAATACCGGCAATCTTGCAGATTATTTCCCGCTTACCTGGGTTGGTTGCAATGCAACTCATTGTCGGAAGAGTTTTTCAAATTCTTGGTATCCTTCGCTGGCAAGTTTTTCTACCGGCATAAATTTTAACGCAGCCGAATTGATACAGTATCTCAGACCAGTTGGTGGCGGACCGTCTGTAAAGACGTGGCCCAGATGCGAACTGGCCTTTTGGGAACGTACTTCTGTCCGGGGCATGAACCAGGATGTATCTCTGTGTTCAACAACATTTTCTTTAACCAGCGGTCGTGAAAAACTTGGCCAACCGGTCCCTGAAGCAAACTTGTCAAGGGAACTGAAGAGCGGTTCGCCGGAAACGATATCGACATAGATTCCTGGTTTTTTGTTGTTCCAGTATTCGTTATTGAAGGCCGGTTCCGTGCCGTCCTTCTGGGTCACTTTATACTGGAGTGGGCTTAACCGGCTGCGCAAATCAGTTGTATTATCTATCGTCACTGCGGAAATTTTTTTGCCCTGCCAGTGTTTTTTCAGGAAGGTATCCCGACCGGAACCATTGCGGTAGAAACCGTAGCGGAGCGGATTTTTTTTATAGTAATCCTGGTGATATTCTTCGGCAGGCCAAAACTCCGGCGCGGCAGTGATCGGCGTTACAATCGGTTTCTCGAAAATTCCGCTCTGTTCCAGCATGTGCTTTGATTTCTCGGCCAGTTTTTTTTGGCTGTCGTTATAATAGAAGATACCTGAAGTATAGGCATGGCCCCGGTCGACAAACTGTCCTCCATCGTCGGTGGGATCAATCTGGTGCCAGAAAGTATCGAGCAGTTTTTCATAGGAGATTTTTGTTGGATCATAGATAATCTGCACGACTTCGATATGATGACCGGCAGTGTACGTCTGGTACGTCGGTGATTTCGTTGTACCACCGGCATATCCGGACGTGACCGAAAGTACCCCACCCTGGGTTTCGAAGGGCTTTTCCATACACCAGAAACATCCTCCGGCAAAAAGAGCCATCTCTGTCATCTGAGGTTGTTCTTTTACTCTATTCTGTTGCTCATTACTGCTATTTCCGGCAATCACACTCACTCCGAGTAGTGCGCTGACAAGAACTATAATTATGCGTAAATACCTTTTCATATGCTTTCCTCCAAAAATGCGGGTTAGCGGAATCTGGGATCGTTTCCGTTCGCTTAACAATAGCGCATCAATGTAAAAACGATTTAAAGGCAGGGTAAAGATTGTGTAAAGAAAAATTTTCTTATGCAGTACCTCTAGGGAGGGTGAGCCAGACGGAGGTACTTTCGGTAGAACTCTCGGCCCCGACTTTGCCGCCATGGGCTTCAATCAACTCCTTGGTTATGGACAGACCAATTCCTGCACCTCCTGCGTCTCTTGACCGGGAACGTTCCGCACGGAAAAAACGTTCGAATATGAAAGGAAGGTCGGCTTTACTGATTCCCGGTCCGCTGTTGGTAAAGCGAATTTCCACCTTTTCCTGTCGGTCAGAGACGGTAATTGTAACCCTGCCGTTTTTCGGCGTATATTTAAGACTGTTTTCAAGCAGGTTACGGAGGGCTTGCAGGAGCTTGTCTCGATCGGCAACCACTGTTAAGCCCTCTTGGAGACTGGTTGTTACAGAGATTTTTTTTTCCTGAAACGCCGTACTGTAGAGGCCGAGTATCTGCCGAAGCTCTTCTGCCGGATCGAGCTTCTCCCTGTTCAGGTACGCCTTGGCTGCATCAGCTCTGGCCAGTTGCTGCAAGCTGTCTACCAGGTGAACCAGCCGCAGATTTTCTTCCTGGAGCATCTTCAACGTTTTTGGAGACGGTTCGATAACTTTGTCGTTGAGTGCTTCCAGATAGCCGCGCAGGTTGGTGAGCGGCGTTCTGAGTTCATGGGCTACGTCGGCGACCATGTTTTTTCTCAGTTGTTCAATGCTCTCAAGGGAGTTCGCCATACGGTTAAAGGCAAGTCCCAGCTGTCCAACTTCGTCCCGGGTGACCACATCAACACGGGCATGAAAATTGCCTGCGGCAATGTCTCTGGTGATATTGTTCATCTGGGATAAGGGTCGGAGAACACGTCGAGTGAGAAAGAAGCTGAGTAGAAAAGCTACTCCGAGTGCGGCAAGACTGGCCCAGATCAGGTAGTAGTGGATTGAAGAGAGAAACATCTGGTGGATATCGGTTGGAGAAACCTCGTATTTTTTCATCAGAGCCATAAAGTAGTTGGCGGCAAGGTGATCTATTGCCAGCCAGATTATGAGAATGATGACCCCGATTACTGGCACTACTGTTATCAGCAGAAGTTTCCAGAGCAGTTTGTTTTGTAATGGGTTCATTGCTTTTCGCATTCGGCAAACGTATAGCCAAAGCCACGCACCGTGAGAATAAATTGGGGTTTGGTCGGATTTTTTTCTATTTTTTGCCTGAGATTGCCGATATGGACGTCAATAACCCGGTCAATGACGGTTTCTCCATCCTGGTAAAAATGACTGAGCAACTCCGACCTGGAGAACACTCTTCCCGGGGAACGCATCAGGGCGCAAAGGAGTATATATTCTGAGCCAGTCAAATTTACAGGACTATCCCCCAGGTGCACCTTGTGCTTTTCTGGTTCCACTACCAGATCGTTACAGATGAGCAATTCGTTGTTGCCGGGTTGCATCGGTCGCACTCTTCGCAAAATGGCCTTGACCCTTGCCACCAGTTCCCGCGGGCTGAACGGTTTGACCACATAATCGTCGGCGCCAAGAGAGAGGCCGGTGACGCGGTCGATTTCTTCTTCCCGGGCTGTCAGCATCAGAATTGGGACGTCAGAAAAAGTCCTCAGCTGTCTGCAAACCTCCCAGCCGTCCAGGCGCGGCAACATGATATCGAGAACAACAAATCCCGGTTGATGTTGTCTGGCGAGCCGTAGAGCCGTTTCGCCATCAGCCACTTTGATGGTTTGAAAACCATCGCGTTCCAGGTACGTCTGGATCAGGTCGGCGGTGTTGGGGTCGTCTTCAACAATCAATACCGGGCCTTTACAGTTATGCTGCATTGTTTGGAGTCCTTTGATGTGCTTGTTGGGAGAATGTCGAAAGTGACCTCAAAAAGAAAGGTGCTGTTTATTATACAATATCAATGGGGGAGAATATGGCAAGGAGTGATGGGGGGTGGGGTGAGTGGTTGGAGCTGGTGGATCTGGTTCCCATGCGCTGCATGGGAACTGTTGATACGGCAAGGAGCGCTGGCGAGTCACTAACCCCCGCCAAACAGCTTTGCGGGATTCTTTACAATGCCCCTTGCGGGTACTCCGTTCAGAACCCCCTTGAGGGATAAGTTCATTCACGAAATAATTCTTTAAAGGCACAGGAAATCAATGTGCAAGATAGCAAGTCACTAATCCCGACAATCTTGCCGTCACTTCGCGTAACCGGCAAGCGTTTGAGCTGTTCCGTGAGTAGTATATTGGCACAGCGCAGGTTAAAGAGTTGTTCCTGATCTCTTGGTAAACCTTATTGTAGCATAGAGAAATAATTAATATCAATAAGATATATACACAAGCGTATTGAGATTAATATATACGCTTTGTGCCTAGTCTTTCTTTTTATCGAGTTCTTTGCGCACAAATATGCCTAAATTTTCCATGGTATAAGGTTTCTGCACATAGCCTCCAGCGCCGAGATTTAGCAATTTTTTGACGCGTTTCGATTCAGAGAAGCCACTGCTAATAAGCGCTTTCTGATGGGGGTACAGTTTGATAATTTCCTTGTACGTTTCCAGACCGTCAAGCCCTCCAGGCATAATCATATCGAGGATAACGAGATCCACAGGCTGTTGTCTTATGATTTCCAGAGCTTGCGAACCACTCGTTGCGGTGTGAACGGTATATCCCAGCCTGGCGAGCATATTTTCTGCAATATCAAGCTGTTCCTGGATGTCATCGACAACGAGAATGGTTTCTTTGCCAAGATAGTCTTCAAGCACAATTCTATTGTGCTGATGGGCAAGATTCTGGCGAGATATCGGCAGGTAAAACTTGAACGTTGTTCCCTGGCCCTCCTTGCTTATGATGTCGATAAATCCATTGTGGTCCTTGATAGTCGCCCAGATGACGGTCATGCCAAGACCTGTCCCACTGAAGTGCATTGATTTCTTGGTATAAAAAGGCTCGAAAATACGTCTAAGATCGCCTTGCGAGATTCCCACACCGCTATCTGAGGTCGAAGTACACACATAGTCACCTGGAGGAATATTCTCATAGCCGGTGAGCATGGTATCTATACAGACATTGGCAGTTGCTATGACGATTTCGCCACCTGCCGGCATAGCCTCCAGCCCGTTGTGGAGAATATTCATGATCACTTTTGACAAATGCGTTGCAGATCCCTGGACATTCAGGAGATTGTCTTTTAAGTCGGTCGAGATGATCGTCTTGAGATGTCTCTCTTTGACGAGTTGGAATTCGATCGAAATAAGATATTCGGAGATAATAGCATTGAGGTTGCACGTTTCGTTGATAAGGATACTTCGTCTGGCGAGGGTGAGGAGATCTTGCACGATAATTGCAGCTTTTTTCCCCGATTTCTGAATTATCTGTATTTTTTTATGGAGTGGATCGTTTTCGGGAATTTCGAGAAGAAGAAGGTCGGGATAGCTGACAATACCACTGAGGATGTTATTGAGGTCATGGGCAATCCCGGCGGCCAGGTTGCCGATAACTTCCATTTTCTGCGCCTGAATCAGTTGCTGTTCGAGTCGTTTTCTGTCGGTGATATCCTTGACGATCCCCTGGGTACCCAGAAAACGATTCGGCTTGGTCCCTCCTTGCGATTCGTAGATACCTTCGGCAGATAAGCTGAAATATCTACCCGTTGCCTGTGATTTGCTGGAGTCCTTGGTAAGGAGGAGGCATATTTCCATGTCAATGGTCGCCCTTTCTCCGGTTCTCCTTTCATTCAGGCGATATTGAACCTTGTCGAGTTCCTCTGGCGTCACTAATTCAAAGATGGAGCGACCTATGAGGGATTCGGGCGAGCGGAAATATTTTGTAATCGCTGGACTGATAAAAGTAATGTTGCCGTCAGCGTCCAGGCGAAAAATAATATCCGGAATGGTTTTCAAGATAGATTGAAGATTTGTCTCGCTTGATTTCAAAAGAAGAATCGTGTCCCCTGTCTCTGCTTTGGCCTGTTGTTGAAAATAGTAGAATTTAAGAGTGAGCAGCAGAAAGGAACTTAGTATTACGGAAATAGTCGGCAGCAGGGGAGAAAAGAGATAGCCGCTGGTCTGGTAGATTATTATTGCTGCAAACCAGCTTAAGAGGCCGCTTAGCAGACAAAAGACGAGACACCAGCCTGTTTTGAAACGAGCGATGCATACAGTAATCGTGAGGCAGAGCAGCAGACTGATAAGCATCTCCCAGACAGGAAAAAGATTTGTCCTGATGGTATGCAGATCAGCGATGAGGGATTCGAGAGAGTACCTGTGGATGTCAAGCGAATGACTCGTCGTGGCGAGCGGGGTTGGATATTCTTGTGATAATCCGGCTGCAGTCAGACCGACCAGAACAATTTTATCTTTGAAAAGATCCGGTGCTATTTTTCCCGATAAAACCTCGGTTGCTGAGTGCAGTGAATCCTTTCCGGGCCTGACTGGACTCAGGAGAAAATTTCCCTTTTCATCAAGAGGGATGTGGAAATCGTTCAGCGAAAGATGACTGATAAGGTTGCTCTGCGACAGCACGCCCAGGCCGTTGTGATGGTGAAACTGCAGTAGTACGGCAAGAGCAAATGATGGGTAGAATGTCCCGTCGTATTCAATGAGGAGCGGCAATCGGCGTAAAATACCGTCAATGTCAGGAGTACCGTTTAGAAAACCCGAGCTTGCGGCGGCCTTTGTCAGCACTTCGTAATTACAGATAATCCCGTTGGCCTTATGGAAATGGGCGCTTGTAACGAGCGAATCATCACTTCCCTGGCGGCTAAGGGATATTGGGTGAAGAGTACATTGCTGCGGGAGTATTGCGGGGTTGTGAAACAAAAAAGTATATCCCAGCACATACGGTCCCTTGGCAAGGACACTGGCGAGGTATGTATCATGATCGAGAATTTCTGACGGAAGACCTGATGTAGCGAGGACATAGCCGAGATCGTCGGCAAAATATTTCTGCTGGAGCTGGGGTGAGGTTCTGTCTCTCTCGGCGAAGAGGATATCAATGCCGATAGCTTTTGCTCCCCCTTGGGCGATTTTTTCGAGCAGCTGGGCTAATCGATAGCGTGGCCACGGCCATTGACCATACTTTTCGATACTTGTTTCGTCAATGGCAACAGTGACGATTTCAGATCGGGACTCTGGAGTTTTGGCCGAGGCAAGAATAAGGTCGGTTACTTTGAGATTGATAATCTCAATGAGCCTTGGCTGGAAGAAATAGATTCCTGACAGAAAAATGGTTAAGAGCAAAGTGCCGGATAAAAGAATCCAGTGCAGACTTCGAATCTTATCTGACAACGATTTCAACTCTTCGATTTTGTGGTTCATTAACATTGTCCGCCGTTTTTACCCGTGGGTTCTCCTCACCATGAGACGTTGATGTAATGAAGGTTGGATCAACACCTTGCTCCACCAGCATACGGCGTATGGCTGCAGCTCTTTCCTGTGATAGCTGCAAGTTATATTGGGCATCACCTGCAGTGTCGGAATGGCCGATAACACTGATGTGCTGTGATTTTGTGCTGTTAATCGATTCGAGAATAGCCGGCAGCGTTTGCCTGGATTCATCGGTGAGAACTTTTCCTCCTCCCTGGAAATAGAGGATAAAATGAATCGGTTGACCGGGAAGCGTCGTCAGGACCTGGGCAAAATCCGCATCGATTGCTTTTAAAGAGAGTATTTTGGGAGAGGTAGGCAGGGACTCACGCCCTTTGACTGTTGTCGCCTCTCTAGCCTGGGTAATGTCTGCTGAACCGACGTCGGTGCTCACCGTAACATGGCCTACCTTGCCGTCGGGGTCAGGGAGCAGGACGATAGTGGTCTTGGCTGCACACCCGGATAAAATGACCAGGAGTGCTAAAAAGAGAAAGAACAGAGTATGGTTGCTCCCGTGTGCATGAAACATAAGGCGGTCTCCAGCGGTTATACTTTGATGAACTATGCAACACCCTAAACAGCTGAACAGTTGTGATAAACTTAATCTCGGTAAACGGGAAATAAATTGGGGTTTTGTCTGGTGTTCACCCCGCCAAAAAGCTTGTTGCTGCATTGCTGGTTCCCATGCGCTGCATGGGAACTATTTGTAAGCAAAGTTTCTGGTAGCAAATCACTCATCCCGCCCAAAAGATTTGTGGGATTTTTTTCAATGCCCCTTGCGGGTACTCTCTTTAGTACTCGCTTGACGGGTGCTCTTTTTAGTACTCGCTTGACGGGTGTAAGTTCCGTTACGAAATTCTCTCGATACAGCATGAGAGAATTTCTACGTCACTAATCAATCTTAACCAAAAACTTGGTACCTCGAACCCCAAGTGTTGCGTCGGGTGTTTGCAGCACTACTTTTTTCGGAGCCAATTTGGCTATCTGGCCGGAGATAAACGAAAAGGTGCCCTGGACCATCCTGATTATAAAAGATAGCTGCTTCTCGGCTGGTTTAAACAGAAAACTTTCGATGGCTATTTTACTATTGGGTCCGAGGGCAACAACGGTATCATCTTCAAAGATCAAACCGACGCTACTGCTTACCCCAGTTTGTATGGAGTCACCCTCCATCACCAGCATATTGGCTACAGCTTTGACGGTCTTTTGCGAACTGATGATGAGGACATCACCCGATACGGTTTTGACAAATCCGGCAGAATGAGGCTGCGCATCGGCATAGCTCGCAATAAAAACAGGCAAAACAAGAAAAACAATGCCGATCAGCATTCTAAAAATTCCTTTCATACGCTTTGCCCCTCTCTTTTTTTTATTCGCAAAAGCACCACAAAAAAAGATTCTTATGGAAAATCCCCTCCAGATGTTTACCGCTATTCGTGGATTCTAACACAATCAGTGCAAAAATGAGAAACAAAAATGGTGTGTAGACACTACGAGTCGATTTGGTAAATAATTGTATGGGATTGTCCGCGACCAACCTACATTGTCCTTGGCTTTTAAGCGGGCCAATCGTAGAGCGCAGAGACCTCTGTTGCGCTTCTCCCGACAGGCCTTTCGCTTTGCCCCGATCGGACAATTTACTTGCTTTTTTCCCAGATTTTTTTAAAACAGGATGTCACGTAGGTTTCACGGAAAATTAGCTCATTTTAAAAGTATGTGCGTAGAAATCCGCTCCCCGAATGTGGTAACTTCCTGAAAGAACAAGAGCGTTGAGCGATGTCGATGACAGCTCGACCCGTAGCGGCCTTATTTAATAATCTCCAGGAGACAATTATGAGCGTACATGTCGCGGACCACCCACTCATCAAACATAAGCTTGGCCTGATGCGTCAACATGATATTTCTACCAAGGATTTCCGTGATCTCTCGTCGGAAGTTGCCCGCCTCCTCACCTATGAGGCGACCAAAGATCTGCAAACCCAGAGAAAAACCATTCAGGGATGGGCGGGAAGTGTTGAGGTCGATGAACTCAAAGGCAAGAAAATTACGATCGTACCCATTTTACGGGCAGGTCTTGGCATGATGGACGGCGTCATCGACCTTATCCCGTCTGCCAAGGTCAGTGTGGTAGGGTATTATCGCAATGAGGAAACCCTGGAGCCGGTGGAATACTATGTCAAACTGGCAAACGATATTGAAGAAAGAGTGGCCCTGATTCTGGATCCCATGCTGGCCACCGGCGGTACCCTGATGGCAACTATTGCAACCCTGAAAAAGGCCGGTTGTAAAACCATTAAAGGCCTTTTTCTCGTTGCTGCGCCCGAGGGAATAAAGAAGGTAACCGATGCCCATCCCGATGTGGAGATTTATGTTGCCGCTGTGGATGAAAGACTCAATGAAGTCGGTTATATTTTGCCGGGTCTGGGCGATGCTGGGGATAAGATCTTCGGCACCAAGTAGAGCCTAAAGTCATTACAAAGTTTGTAATGACTTTTTTTTCGCTCGATTATTACCCGGGAAATAATCAGCACAATTTTGCTATCATTTTTGTTAAGGAGATTGTTTTAATGCCTGAAGTTTCACCAGATTCAACCTATCGCTTCCGTTTGTGCGATAGTCTTCTCGGTGCCCAGATGTTGTTTGTCGCCTTCGGAGCCTTGGTCTTGGTCCCGATTTTGACAGGACTTGATCCAAACGTGGCCCTCTTTACCGCTGGTGTCGGAACGCTTGTTTTTCAACTGATTACCAAAGGAAAGGTGCCTGTCTTTCTCGCCTCGTCTTTTGCCTTTATTGCCCCCATAATTTACGGGGTACAGTCCTGGGGAATTCCGGCAACGCTTTGCGGCCTGGCGGCAGCCGGGGTATTGTATGTATTGATGAGTTTTGCAATTCGCTATTTTGGGCCCGGAATATTACATAAATATCTTCCGGCGGTGGTTACTGGACCCGTCATCATGGTCATCGGCCTGGTACTGGCACCTGTTGCCGTGCATATGGCCATGGGGCGCACTGGTGACGGTTCGGCGTGGCTGGTTCCGGAAAAAACGGCAATGATTATCGCCGGAGTTTCCCTGGTAACCACTGCGCTAGTTGCCTTACTCGGCAAAGGTTGGTTGCGGCTGCTGCCGATTTTATGCGGTATCTGTGCCGGTTACGCAACATCGTTTGTCCTTGATCTTACCGGATATACCGCCGCCATTCAGGGCTCCTTCGATCCTGTCAGCCTGCAAAACTGGACCGCGCCGGTCCTCATCTCCTTTGCGCCTGTTGTCGATAAAACATGGCTTGCCATGCCCGCCTTTGTGCTTCCTGAGTGGAAATGGGAGGCTGTCCTGTTCATTGTGCCGGTGGCTATTGCCCCTGCTATTGAGCACTTTGGCGATGTTCTGGCTATTGGCTCGATCACCGGTAAGGACTATGTCGACGATCCGGGAATTGAAAATACCATGCTCGGGGACGGGATTGCCACAGCCATTGCCGCCATGCTGGGAGGGCCCCCAAACACAACGTATTCAGAAGTGAGTGGAGCAGTAGCCCTTACCAAAGCTTATAACCCGGCAATCATGACCTGGGCGGCTCTGACGGCGATTATTCTTTCTTTTGTCGGTAAAATTGGTGCCTTGCTGGCGACTATTCCTACTCCGGTGATGGGTGGAATTATGATCCTGCTCTTTGGCATGATTACTGTTGTCGGCATTAATACCCTGGTGCGATCGGGTCAGGACCTGATGCAACCCAGAAATCTTATAATCGTGGCTGTTATTCTCGTCTGCGGTATCGGGGGGATGAAATTCACTGCAGGTTCTTTTGCCATAGAAAAAATTGGTCTGGCCGGAGTACTGGGGCTGTTGCTCAACGTGATTTTACCTGCGGAAAGGGAAGAGTCAATTTGACGAACATCTTGCACTGGGTGCTTTATGCACCCAGGATGAAATGATAATTATATCAATATTAGAAATACTTGGTGAAGAGCCAATTGGAGGAAATAATGGATTTTCCTATAAATCTAAGTGAATATGTCGCCCAGAAATATGATTTGCAACAGACACGCCTGACAGATCAACAGCGTAATGCTCTGCTCAACAATATTCAGATAGTTCGCGACAGCCTGGTGTTTTTTACTGCTCTTGCCAATGTTAAAGGGCTCGGCGGACATACCGGCGGGGCTTTTGACATCGTGCCGGAACTGTTGATTGTCGACGGTTTTATGAAGGGTTCCGATACTATTCATCCCGTCTATTTTGATGAGGCGGGTCACCGAGTGGCTATCCAATATATGATGGCGGTTTTGAATGGGTATCAAAAGCCGGAATCGCTCCTGCATTATCGAGAGTATGATAAAGGCTATTATGGTCATCCAGAACGCGATGAAAAAAATGGCGTTTTTTTCTCTTCCGGCAGACTTGGTCATTTATGGAGTTATGTAAACGGGGTTGCCGAGGCGGATCCGCGCAAAACGTTGGTCATGTTCGGTAGTGATGGTTCGCAGATGGAGGGGGACAATGCCGAGGCGGCCCGGTATGCAGTAGCCAGAAACCTGAAGGTCAAAATCCTGGTCGATGACAACAATGTCACTATCGCAGGTCATCCAGGCACCTATATGCCGGGTTATGATGTGGCCAAAACTCTTGAAGGCCATGGGCTTGTCGCCAATGTCGGTGACGGTGAAGACATTGATGCATTGTATGCGCGTATTCAACAAGCATTGGTTGCCGATGGTCCGGTCGCCCTTATCAATAAACGGCTCATGGCGGTAGGCGTTGCCGGCATCGAGGGATCACCCAAGGGCCATGACGTCATTGCGGTGAAGCTGGCGGTTGAATATCTCAATAAAAAGGGTTTGACCAAGGCCGTTGAAGTCCTCCAGAATTTTCCAGTTGTCAAAGAGAAAAGTACCTATCTGGGCAGTACTCCGGAAATGGGCAAAGTTCGCGATGATTTTGGCAAAGTTGTGTGCGAAATACTTGATACCATGGAGAGCACGGCCGACAAAGTTCTGGTCGTTGACTCGGATCTAGAGGGATCCTGCGGCTTGCATCATATCCGTAAAAACCATCCCGAGGTGTACGTGCACGGTGGTATTATGGAACGCAATAATTATTCGGTTGCCGCCGGTTTTGGTTCCGAGGCTGGACGCCAGGGAATTTTCGGCACCTTTGCCGCTTTTCTGGAAATGGTTGTCTCGGAAATTACCATGGCCCGTCTCAACAACGCCAATGTTCTCGCCCATTTTTCTCATTCTGGCATTGACGATATGGCGGATAACACCTGCCATTTCGGCATTAATAACTTCTTTGCCGATAATGCAGTCGCCGAAAACGATGCAACGCGTCTTTATTTTCCGGCAGATGTCCTGCAGCTCCGAGCTATGCTGAAGAAGATCTTTTTTGATCAGGGCTTGCGCTTTGTTTTTTCCACTCGTTCGGCTACACCCACGCTGCTTGACGATCAGGGAAAAGAAATATATGGCGCTGGGTATGATTTCCAGCCGGGAAAAGACGAGATAATTCGTGAAGGCAGTGATGGCTGTATCGTCAGCTACGGCGAGATGACCTACCGATGTCTGGATGCAGTGCTCCAACTAAAGGAGCAGGGATTGAACATTGGTTTGATCAATAAACCGACCTTAAATGTCATTGACGAAGAGATGATCGTAAAAGCAGGTCGCAGTCCTTTTGTCCTGGTCGTGGAGAGTCAAAACACCAAGACTGGACTCGGGATCCGTTATGGCACCTGGCTCTTGGAAAGAGGGCTGGCGCCAAAATATTCATTTATGGGGACGAGTAAAATTGGTCATGGCGGCATTGTTGAGCAGCTGCCGCATCAGGGGCTTGCGGTCGCCGATATTAAAAAGAAGATTCTGGCGATGCGCGGTTAACTGAGTTGTCGTGGTATCGGGTAAAATCTAGCGACCGATGATCTCGCGACTCATTATTGACCATAGAGTTGCAACAAAAAGAGGATGTTCAGTATTCTGAACATCCTCTTTCGTGCATACAATAAAAATTCGGGCTAGTTGATCACCTGACGTACTACGTCATAATCTGAATCCTTGGCTGGTTTAAAACCGTCCAGCTCCATGGCTTGCATTACTCTATCTTCTTTGCTGAGTTTGAAAAGGGCAGTCCGTAAAGCTTGTTTATGTTCTTCCGGTATATTTCGGTTGACGGAGACAGCCCAGTTGGGCAGCCAGGCTGTCTCGGCGATGATTTTGACTGAACCCGGAGTGATGAATTCATCTGCTTGATGAAGCGCTGATTCACGGATAAATCCAGCGTCAACTTCACCGATGCTGACGGCAATTATGACGTTTTCCTGTCGATTAGAGGTAGCCTCTACCAGTTGGAGATCTCGGTTTACGTCAAGTCCCATCTTTTGAAAACTTAGTTTTTGTGATAAGAATCCGCCGGCGGAGGTTGCGCTGACGATCATGACGTTTTTGCCCTTGAGGTCTGAAAAACTGGTAATGCCGGAATCGGGCCTAGCTATGATGATCCCCCGGAATTTATCCTTTCCTTTACCTTTCACGGCTGTGGCAATAACTTCATGGGTTCCTGCAACATTTACATACACTAAAGGATTTTCATAGCTTATCGCAAAATTACCTTTAAGGACCTGGTTCTCATAATCGGCAAAATTATCAGTTAGAGTTAACTCAATTTTATTGCCGGTCTCCAGACTGAGGTAATCCACCAGAGGAGAGGTCATTGCAGTGAGCTTTTCTGGAAAATAACGAGGTAACATAGAAAATTTATAGTTTTCAGCATGCACCGAGCGAATACTGAGGCAGAGCAGCAGTGCAAGAAAAAGTGTTTTTTTCATTGTATTTATCAAGTTAAGTTGTGTTTTTTTAACATAGAGCCAGTCGGCTCTGGCGGTTTTAGTTAGTGTCTGTCCATAGATGAGATATTTTGTTCTAAATAGAGGCGCTCGATGAATTTAACCACAGGCATATATGCGATATTCCGAGGATT
>RCMY010003514.1_pt1 | contig 13838 bp, 17 predicted proteins | sample 2041341 | NCBI WGS metagenome assembly RCMY01 (sample SAMN09708234, study PRJNA481090) | Marine sediment metagenome, whole genome shotgun sequencing project.
CATCAGGTATTGTTGAAGCTTGAAAGCATGGGACTGATATCAGGTTAAAAATGTGCGGGCCGGGAGAATTTTCCGACCCGCCCTTACCCCGGCAAATACGCCGTTCCCGACATGACGACAACACCGCGACCACCGACTTTAACACCGGTGAATGCGTCACGCGGGCCAAGCACCTCAACTTGTGCCTGACCGGGCCGCCCCATGCCATGCCCCTGTTCAGCCACATATGTTGGACATTCAACCAACCCTTTCGCCCAAAGAGATGATGCACTGTCCCCGTTGCCGATCCGGTAAACGGGTCTTCTGGCGGGCTGGGCGGTGCCGGTAACATCCGAGCATAAGTGTCACCCGCTGCACTCGCGCCTTCCAGCGTAATCCAATAGGGCTCCATCAGGTCGGGTGCGGCCAACCCCAGATGTGCGTAATATTCGGCAAATGCATTAACGTCGAACCTCACTGCATCAACCGTCGCGCGGTCCTTCAGAACGGTGATGCAAAAGCAACCACCCAATCAAAATCAAAATCCATTCCCGCCCCCAAATGCAAAAGGGCCGCACCACCATGCGACCCTTTCAACCCTATTCAATATTTTGGCAGCGGCCAGATCAATGCACCATCACAGGTGCATAGTCGTGTTGACGGGCCAAGGTGAAAGCCAGCTTGCGATCACCCACAAGCGCCAATTGCTGGCCTTGCGCATCATGCACGGCATAAAGCAGTTCCAGCCCTTCGGCTTGATCGCGCACTTCGCGGGGTAGATCGGACACGGCAATTGATTTGACGTAGACGGTCCGGTCCTCTGAATGGGAGTTCATGTCTTGCATCTTCCTACCCTTTCTTGATCTTGATTGTTTGTACGACTCTCTCGGGTTTGGCGCGGGTCAGGTCCACATGCAGCAGACCATTCTCCATTTGCGCCTCGCCAACATCCACACCATCGGCCAGCACAAAAGACCGTTGGAATTGTCGCGCGGCGATACCACGATGTAAAAACACATGGGTGTCGCTGTCTTCGGATTGACGGCCCCGGATTACCAACTGGCGATCCTCCACAGTGATGGCCAGATCATCCTCGGCAAAGCCCGCCACCGCAAGCGTGATGCGATAGCTGAAATCAGAGGTTTGTTCGATGTTGAACGGCGGATAGCCTTCGTTCCCGGTCTTGGCGGTGCGTTCCAGCACCCGCTCAAGCTGTTCGAATCCCAGCATATGGGGATAGGAGGCAAGCGTCATTTTCGTCATGCGACACGTCCTTTTTACGTCAAGCGACAGTCATATTTGGCCCCGTTGTGGCGACCCTTGCAAAGAATATGGGGCCAGTAGGGTCACGGCGCAAGGGCTATGCGCAAGCAAGGTGAAGACCTATACTGTTTCACAGAAGCCTTAATGGAATCATCCGCTTATGAATGCGCCGACCGATCTTTCGATGAAAACCGATGATGTTCTGAGGGTTGAGCTTGAGGTGTTTCGCCGCGAACACCGTGATCTGGATGAGGCAATTGCCGCATTGAACGCTTCGGGCACCGCGGATCAACTGACATTACAGCGGTTGAAGAAGCGGAAATTGCGGCTGAAAGACCTGATCGCCCAGATTGATGACCGTTTGACCCCGGATATCCTCGCCTGAAATCCCTGCACTCCTGCGTTGCCCCCCGCCAAAGTCCGGCTATAGTGCGCGCTCTGATCCTCTGCCAAAGGTGTTAATTTTATGACCACCCCTCCCTTATGACCACCCCTCCCGTTGGTATCATCATGGGCTCTCAATCCGATTGGGCCACCATGCGCGAGGCGGCGGTGCTGCTGGACGAATTGGGTATCGCATATGAGACACGGATCGTATCGGCCCACCGCACGCCGGACCGGTTGTGGGAATACGGCAAAACAGCCGTGGATCGTGGCGTGCAGGTGATCATCGCGGGTGCCGGAGGTGCGGCGCATTTACCGGGCATGATGGCATCAAAAACGCGGGTGCCGGTGATCGGCGTGCCGGTCTTGACCAAGGCGCTTTCAGGTGTGGATTCGCTTTATTCGATATTGCAGATGCCCAAAGGTTTCCCCGTCGCGACCATGGCGATTGGTGCGCCGGGGGCCGCCAATGGCGCGCTTATGGCCGCAAGTATTCTAGCACTGCAAGACGCGGATCTTGCCATCCGTTTGGACGCATGGCGCGCGGCGTTAAGCGCATCGATCCCGGAGGTGCCGGTTGATGACTGAACCACTCGCTCTCGGCAGCACCATCGGTATTCTGGGCGGCGGCCAATTAGGCCGGATGCTTTCGGTCGCGGCGGCGCGGCTCGGTTTCAAAACCCATATTTTTGAACCGGGTGCAAATCCGCCTGCGGGCCACGTTTCTGATAGCGTGACAACCGCGTCTTATGTTGACGAAGCGGCGCTACGTGCCTTCGCCAAGACCTGTGATGTTGTGACATTTGAGTTCGAGAATGTCCCAACCCAAGCGCTTGATCTGATCGAGGCAGAAGTCCCGATCCAGCCGGGGCGCGAGGCACTTCGTATCTCTCAAGACCGGGTGACAGAAAAGGAATTCCTGCAAGGTCTTGGCCTGAAAGTGGCCCCCTTTGCCGATGTCCCAGACAGTGCTGCACTGGACGCCGCCGTGGCGCAAATCGGCGTGCCGGCAATCCTCAAAACACGCCGCTTTGGCTATGACGGCAAGGGGCAGGCTCGGCTGCACGGTGCGTCAGATGCCGCTGCCGCCTACGCCGATATGAACGGTGCGCCTGCGATCCTCGAAGGTTTTGTTGACTTCAGTCATGAGGTCTCGGTCATTGCCGCGCGCAATGCGTCGGGCGAAGTGGCTTGTTATGATCCCGGCGAGAACGTGCACCGTGACGGCATCCTGCACAGTACCACTGTTCCGGCAAAACTTAGCAGCGCACAGCGGATGGACGCGGTATTGATGGCCGCCAAGATATTGAACGCACTGGATTATGTTGGGGTGCTTGGTGTCGAACTCTTCGTCACACCGCAAGGGTTGATCGTGAATGAGATTGCCCCGCGCGTGCACAATTCCGGTCATTGGACGCAAAACGGCTGTTGCGTGGATCAGTTTGAACAGCATATCCGCGCCATCACCGGCTGGCCGTTGGGTGATGGATCACGCCATGCGGATGTGGTGATGGAAAATCTGATTGGCAACGATATGGACCGCGTGCCCGACATCGCCAAAGAGCGCGACACCGCGTTGCATCTCTATGGCAAGACCGACGTCAAACCGGGCCGCAAGATGGGCCATGTCAACCGCATCATCCGATAAAACGCTCTGCTATTTTGCCGGACATGTAAGACACCCGCCCCTCTACAAAAGTCGCTGCCACACGCCGGGTCGCGGCATCCAGCACCACAAAATCTGCGCGTTTGCCGGGCGTAAAGTCCCCTCGATCAGACATATCGAGGACTGCTGCAGGACCGGATGAGATGAGCCCCCACGCCGCTGCAAAATCACAAACCCCGCTGTCTGCCAGCATCAGTGCCGCGCGGCGCGGTGAGGGGTAATGGTAATCCGAGGCCAGTGCATCGCAGTACCCCATCGCAATCAGATCAATCGCCGACAGGTTGCCATTGTGCGACCCGCCCCGCACCACATTGGGCGAGCCCATCAGCACCGCATCCCCTGCCTCATGTGCCGCTTCTGCCGCTTCCAATGTCTCGGGGAACTCGGCAATCCGCACACCGCGCGCGCGCCAGATCGCGCGGCCCTCTGTGGTGGCGTCATCATGGCTTCCCATGCGGATACCGGCCTTGGTCAGACGGGGGCATAGCAGATCAAGTGCGGCTGGTACTTCCGCACTCAGATTATGCAATTCCATCATATAATCATGGTGTTTTTGCGGACTACGCCCGGCTTTCAATGCCTGCCCGTTCAGGCGGCGCGGTATCTTGCCAGCACTCAATCGATCATGGGGCAAATGATCGTTAAAGACGACATAGGAGACGCCCCATTCCGCCAGACGTGCGGGCAGATCATCATATAGTTCCAACAAATGCGTCTCAAACCGTAACTGCGCCCGAAGGTCAGTCACCACATGCGCATTGGTCGTGCCGATCGCGGCAAATGCGCGCTTGGCAAACGCCAACCCGCGCATGCCGCCTTCCCAGCTGACAAATTGCGCCAGCACCGCCGTGGTAATCCCACTTGCGGCCAGCTCGGCTTCACAAGCGACCAGCCCCGCATCGATTTGTTTCATCGCGCCGCGACGCTGTGCAAGATGGCGTTCAAAACCGTCGCCGTGCAGATCAACAATGCCGGGCAGAACCATAAATCCACTTAGATCAACGGTATGGCCCACGGGTGCCTCAACGATCCGGCCACCCGAAAACGACAGCGATGCATCCGTCAACCCGTCGGGTTGAAGCACCTGCGCGCCCGTCAAATCAAGGTTAATCATCCAAGGTCTCCACCCCGAGGATGCAGTCACCGTCGGGGCAACCAAAGGAGTCAAATACCCCGTCCAGCCAGGTAATCGAGCGATCAAAAGCGCCGTTTCGCAAAAACGCCATTGTCTGGGCAATCACCTGAGGGTTGTTCATCATAAACGTATGGGTCACCGGCAACACAAGATGATCGGTCATCCCTGCCACCGTGGTCGATTTCACAGAGACCTTGCCATCATCACGTCCCGGCAGCAGGGTCGAGAAATAGGGATTCAACGATTGTGATCCCGCGATAATCCCCAACTCAAACGTCACAGGCGGTAGACGGTGGGGCAACGATTCCGGTCCGGTGCCCATCTGCTGTCCAGCTGGTCCATTGATCCAGTCAAATGCGGCGATATCGCCCAGTTCATCCACCACTTCACTGCCCTGATTTGGCGGCCCTAACATCACCACACGGCCCACGCGGGCGTTGCCGTCTTCTGCCACCCATTGCCGCACAAGGATACCGCCCATTGAATGGGTCACAAAATCCACCTTTGGCGTGCCGCAAGCGGCAACGGCTTGCGGCACGGTTTCGCGGGTCAAGACCTCAATCGGTTCTTCGGTGGAAGGGTATCCGGGTCGAACAATGCGATACCCTTCATTCTCAAGCGCCGCTTCCATCAGCGCAAAAGACGTTTCGGTGCGTGCCAACCCATGTAACAGAACAACACAGCGCGCCTGTGCGGTGCCCTGCTGACAGCCGGTCAGGCCGATGATCGCGGCAAAAAGATACATTCGAAGGTTCATACCGCATCAGATAGACTGATTTGGCGCTCTGTGAAATGCTGTAGCTGTGTAACCTTGCGAAAGAAGCGCCATGCGTCCGAAATCTCCTCGATTGGCTGTCCGTGCGATCATCCTGAATGAAGGGCGGTTGCTTGTGGTCAACGCCTATCCGGATGGGCAAGGCGACCTGCTTTGCGCGCCAGGCGGTGGCGTTGAACCGGGAAGCTCCTTGCCTGACAATTTGAAACGCGAGGTGTTTGAGGAAACCGGATTAGCGATCACCGTGGGCGCGCCCTGTCTGGTCAATGAATTCCACGATCCTGCCAGCGGCTTTCATCAGGTGGATGTCTATTTCCAGTGCCAACTGATCGGCACTGCCAAAATTGATCCCGATTGGCGTGACAGTGAAGCGATTGTGTCGCAATGGCATTGGCTTACCCGTGAACAACTGGCCGACGCGCACCACAAGCCTGACAGTCTGGGCGCGGTGGCCTTTGGCGGGTCGGGCATTAGTTATGATCCGCTGGAAGTGATCGTGCGCTGACGGACCAACCGATGCCACCAACAACCAGCAGCGTCGCGAGGAGGATTACCACGCCGATGCTCTCGCCCAACAGGATCGCGCCCGCGATGATCGCGATGACCGGTACGCTGAGTTGGACAATTGCCGCCGTCGCCCCGTCGAGTTTCGGCAGCACAGCATACCAAAGTGCGTAGCCAAGTCCCGAAGTCAGCCCGCCGCACACAATGCCGAGTGCGACCCCCGTTGTGCTGAACGTCACGCTTGTGCCCGTCAGTAAGATCAACAAGATCGGCACACAAAGCAGAAAATTCGCCGCCGTTGCGGCAAGCGGATCCTGTGTGCTGCGCCCGATGATGCTGTAGACGGCCCAGCCGAGACCGGCAAAGACCATCAATACAGCCCCGACAGGATCGGCCGCGCCACCCGGCCCCGGCCAAAGCGCGATGAGCAACCCAACAAAGGCAAGGCTGCCGCCGGCCAACTGGCGTGCATTTGGCGCGCTGCCACTCCATGCACCATGGGCGACCATCGCGATCTGGACCACTCCAAACAGGATCAGCGCGCCAAGACCAGCGTCAAGTGTAAGATAAGCCAGCGAAAACCCGATCAGGTAGACCGCAAGGCTGAGCGCGCCGGGGATGCGGTTGCGCCGCAATAGCGGCAGACCGCCGCCACGCAGGGAAATAATCATGCCCAGCACCAAAGCACCGGACACAACCCGCACAAGGGCAAAGCCGGAGGAACCGATATGCCCACCTTCAATCGCCATACGTGTCAGGATCGAGTTGGCGGCAAAGGCCATCATGGTAAGGGCGGTAGCAAGAACAAGGCGCATATCTTTGGCTTAACGCGTCAGGGCGTGCCCGCCAAGAGGCTCGTGCCCAATAGTATTTCTGCACCGACTGGGCATGGATCAGTGAAAAATAAAGTCGTCCTCATCGTCCATACCGGCCAACAGCTCGTCCACATTCGCCGCATCGAAGCGGTTGTGCAGGTGATCAAGGCCAGCATTTCCACCGCTCTGGCTTTGTCCAATCAGCGAGACCAGCTTACCTTGGACATCGCTATCCAGTAGCGCGGCGGCCAGCGCTTCGCGGATGAGTTTACGTTGCTCGGAAGCCTGCAACATGAGTTCTTGCTGTTGGCGTGCGACAGTAACGGCGTTGATCATCGCCTCCCGAAGCGCTTCAACATCCATTGCTTCTTTGGTCAGGAAATCGTGATATCCACTGCGCATGGCTTTCACGGCTGTCTGCTGCGCACTGTCACCGGTTATCATGATCCTGCCCGCGTCTTTGTTCAGATCGCTTTGCATAAGGTGCTGCAAAGCCTGCATACCGTCACCCACCGGCAGGCGGTAATCGATCAGGATCAGGTCATAGTTGTTTTGTGCAACCGCCTTGTCCATCGCGGCAATGCTGTCAACTTCGTCCATGTGCACACAAAGATCGGTTTTGTGGCTAAGCCGCCGGATGCGGGCGCGGTCAAAATTGCTGTCGTCCAGCAGAAGCGTGCGGATTTCACGTGGTGCGCGGGGGACGCAGGGAAATGCAGATGTGGTTGCGGTAGCCTGTAACATTTGCCTCATCCTTAAACGGAAAGTTCACCCCCAAGAATTGCGGATAAGTCCTTATCAAACCTTAATGTGTAGCGCTCAACTCTTCTGATTTGAAACAAAAGTGTATGTACCTGCCATGCCAACCCTCAGGCGCGGCTGATGCGCACTTCAACAAGGCTGCCGCGACCCAAGGGGGACTCAACAAGGCGGGCCGTACCGCCGTAAATCGTGGCGATCTTGCGCACGTTGGCAAGGCCCATGCCGCTGCCTTCAACCTCATCGCGGGGGCGCAGTGTGCGCATGGCACCAAAGACGTTCTCGCGGTATTCCGCCGCCACGCCGGGGCCATCATCCGCGACTGACATGATAACGTGTTGGCCTTTTTCAGCACAAGAAACCACGATTTGCCCGGAGGATTTGTGATGATGTTTCAATGCATTGCAAATCAGTGCGTCAAACAGGGTCAGAACATCGCGATCACCCATTGTGACAACATTACATTCCAGATTGCGGATCACATCAAACCCCGCCGGTATCGTGATACTGTCCATCACCTGATCAAGAACCACATCCAGATCATTCTCGCAAACCTCCTGCATACGCCCGATACGGGAAAAGGTCAGCAAATCCACCAACATCCGGTCCAGCCGTCCGGTATGGCGGTTCAACAGTTCAATCGAGTTGGCCACCGGCCCTTCAAGAGGAAAACCCGCCTCTTCAAGGTCTTCGGCAATCCACTGAGGCAGCTCCAGCAACGCGCGCACAGAACTGCGCACGTCATGGCTGACCAGATATATAAAATCGTCAATATCCTGAGACGATCCAGTTTGCGCAACGGACGAGGTGTCAAAAGGCAGGGGTTCAGGAATCATAAAAGCTCACCACATTCTGAAAAAGGCATCCTAGCATTGGCCACCTTGCCGGTTTGTTAACCCGCAGTTTCCGAATCGTTCAGCCGCCTTTTCAAAACCGCACGCCTCAAATGACAAAAGGCCCCGAAGGGCCTTTTGCTTTTGCCGTATTGGCCGGAGATATAAGGCGTTTGCCTTACATCATGCCGCCCATGCCGCCCATTCCGCCCATGTCAGGCATACCGCCGCCGGCGCCCTCTTTGGATGGCTTGTCAGCAACCATAGCTTCGGTTGTGATCAACAGGCCTGCGATAGATGCTGCGTCCTGAAGTGCATGACGCACAACTTTGGCCGGATCGATCACACCAAACTTGAACATGTCGCCATATTCTTCAGTCTGCGCATTGAAACCGAACTTTGGATCATTGCTTTCGCGGATTTTGCCCGCAACCACAGAACCGTCCACGCCGGAGTTTTCAGCAATCTGGCGCAGTGGCGCTTCAAGAGCCTTGCGCACAATAGCGATACCGATGTCCTGATCAGGGTTGTCACCCTTGAGGCCGTCGAGCTTTTTGCCCGCCTGAACCAGAGCAACACCACCGCCAACAACGATACCTTCCTGAACAGCGGCACGTGTCGCGTTCAGGGCATCGTCAACGCGGTCTTTGCGCTCTTTCACTTCGGTTTCTGTCATGCCGCCAACGCGGATCACAGCAACACCACCGGCGAGTTTCGCAACACGCTCTTGCAGCTTCTCTTTGTCGTAGTCGGATGTGGTTTCTTCGATCTGGTTACGGATCTGGGCAACACGTGCCTCGATCTCGGCCTTCTCGCCTGCGCCATCAATGACTGTTGTGGTGTCTTTGGTGATCGTGACTTTCTTGGCTGAACCCAGCATGTCCATTGTCACGGACTCAAGCTTCATACCCAGATCTTCAGAAATCACCTGACCGCCTGTAAGGATCGCGAGGTCCTGGAGCATCGCTTTGCGGCGATCACCGAAACCGGGCGCTTTCACAGCAGCAATCTTCAGACCGCCGCGCAGCTTGTTGACCACAAGTGTCGCCAGCGCTTCGCCTTCAACGTCTTCCGAGATGATCAGCAGCGGTTTTTGCGACTGGATCACTTGCTCCAACAGCGGCACCATTGGCTGCAAGGAAGACAGCTTTTTCTCGTGCAGCAGGATGATTACATCCTCCAGCTCGACTGTCATTTTGTCAGAGTTGGTGACAAAGTACGGGGACAGGTAGCCACGGTCGAACTGCATACCCTCGACCACATCAGTCTCTGTTTCCAGACCTTTGTTTTCCTCGACGGTGATCACACCCTCGTTGCCGACTTTCTGCATCGCATCGGCGATCTGACGGCCAATTTCTTTTTCGCCGTTCGCAGAGATCGTGCCGACCTGTGCAACTTCGTCGCTGTCAGATACGTCACGCGCTGCGGCTTTGATGGCTTCAACGACGCGTGCAGTCGCCATGTCGATGCCGCGCTTGAGGTCCATTGGGTTCATGCCAGCAGCAACAGACTTCATGCCTTCGCGAACAATCGCCTGGGCCAGAACTGTGGCTGTTGTTGTGCCGTCGCCGGCTTCGTCGTTGGTACGGGAAGCAACTTCCTTAACCATCTGTGCGCCCATGTTCTCGAACTTGTCGTCAAGCTCGATCTCTTTGGCCACGGATACACCGTCTTTGGTGATGCGTGGGGCACCGAACGATTTGTCCAGAACCACGTTACGGCCTTTGGGGCCCAGTGTGACTTTTACCGCATCTGCCAGGATGTTCACACCCTTTAGGATTTTGTTGCGGGCATCGGTGCCAAATTTGACGTCCTTAGCTGCCATTTATTTTCTCCATATATGTTTGAATAAGCGTCGAATCATTGGTCGGGTTTGACCCCGCTATCGCCTGATAGTTCAGGTGATGATCCCCATGATGTCGCTTTCTTTCATCATCAGCATCTCTTCACCTTCGATGGTGACTTCGGTGCCGGACCATTTGCCGAACAGGATCTTGTCGCCAGCTTTTACGGCTGGTGCGATCAATTCGCCGCTGTCTTTGCGCGCGCCTTCGCCCACAGATACAACTTCACCCTCGGAGGGCTTTTCTTTGGCGGAATCGGGAATGATCAATCCGCCGGCGGTTTTCTCTTCGCTTTCTGTGCGCTTTACCAGCACGCGGTCGTGAAGCGGTGTTAATGCCATCTTTGTAGCTCCTTAAGGCTCAAAGGTTACGTCCAGCCTGCCGCCCTTGAATGGATCGACGAGGCGTTAGCACTCAAGGTGATCGAGTGATAACGATGCATAGCTAGGCATGCGATGGCTGGGTGTCAACCAATCGGATTGGAAAAATTTTAGCGCCGAACAGTCTTTGATCAATCACTGCGAAATACACGCCCAAATTGCGCTAGCCTGCGCCCAAAACCCTGCCAGCTGTGTTGACTGCCTCGGCCCCCACAGGCGTCAGCCCGTAGACACCCTTTTCCACCTTTTCAAACCAGCCATAATGATTGTGGTGCATCATGCGCGTGGCCACACCAACACCAGTCTCGCGTGCCACATCCGCGCCTTTGCTGGCCCCCACCTCGAACAAATAGACCGCCAGTTTCAACGCATCCTGACGATAGGCCGTGACCAACCCCGCCCGCGTTTGGCCGCCATCATTCGGATCGCCCTGACGGCGTGCAAACTCCCGTAGCAACTGGCCCTGCTTCTTGGCGGACTTGCGCGGCGCATAAGGCCCAGGATCGCAATGCACCTCAACCAGCCCATCGCTCAACCGCACCGTGATCAGCCCCAATCCCAGCCGCCGCGCCAGTGTCGTGTTATCCTTGATCGCCTTGGCAAACCGCTTGCCCGGCACCCGCGCCACCGCCAGATAGATGTCATCGCTGACCTTGAGCCTTGCAACGCACTGATGGAAAAGCGTCAGCGAAAACCCCAGCTTCAACTCTACCACCAATGGCGGCTCTTCACCTCTGATCGCCACCACATCCGCCGCCCCAACTTCGGATTTCACCACATAGCCCTGATCTTCAAGGAAGGCCTTGATGGGCGGGTAAAGGTCAGTTTCGCGTGGCTTGCTCATGCGCCCAACCTGCCCCATTTGCGATCCCGCTCCAACCCACTAGAGTGCATGTTATGACCAGAGACGAATTAAATCTATTTTGCGCCTCCCTGCCCCATGCCACGCATGTGGTTCAGTGGGGAAATTCGGATGTCTATAAGGTCGGCGGCAAGCTTTTTGCCGTCATTGGCATGGGCGGTGACGGCAACGCAATTACCTTCAAAGCCTCTGAAATGGCGTTTGAGATTTTGTCCGACAGCCCCGGTCTGCGCCCTGCTCCTTATATGGCTTCACGCGGGCTGAAATGGATACAGAACTACGCAGAGCCGGGATTGCCCGACGACAGCCTGCGCGATCACATTCGCGCATCTTTCGACATGGTTGTAGCAGGGTTGACCCGCAAGAAACGTGCCGAGCTGGGCCTCTGAGACGGGGTGGTGACAAGCCCGTGAACCGCCCATATAAGGCCTTCGAACCGACATTCCCCATGCAAGGATCCCTCTTATGACCACGCTCGTTTTTGGCCACAAATCCCCCGACACCGACAGCACCGGCAGCCCGATCATCTGGGCGTGGTATCTTAACGAGATCATGGGGGTCACCGCCAAACCCGTGCTGCTGGGAGAGCCAAATACTGAGGCGCTGTTTGTGCTCAAGCACTGGGGTTTGGACAAGCCGGAGATCATCTCGAACGTTGCCGCCGGTACGTCCGTTGTGATTGTGGACACCAACAATCCTGCCGAATTGCCCGCTGGCATCAATGACTGCGATATCAAAGCGATCATCGATCATCACCGGTTGGTCGGTGGCATCGAAACCAAATCGCCGATCCATATGGTCATCAAGCCGTTGGCATGCACGGCAACAATCATGGTTCAGATCGCTGGCGGGGATTGGGCAAAAGCCCCGAAGGCCGTCAAAGGTGCCGCACTATCCTGTATCCTTTCCGATACACTGGAATTCCGCAGCCCCACCACCTCAGACGAAGACCGCGCAGTGGCACATGCCCTCGCCAAGGATCTTGGTGTGGATATCGCATCGCTTGCCGCCGAAATGTTCGCCGCCAAATCAGACGTCTCCGCTTTCTCCGAAGCGGAACTGCTGCGCATGGACAGCAAGGAGTTCGATCTGAACGGCACCAACCTGCGCGTCTCCGTGCTTGAGACAACCTCCCCCGCGCCGCTGCTGGCACGCAAGGATGCGTTAATGGCCGCGATGCCGGGTGTTGCAAAAGAAGACGGCGCGGCAGAAGTGCTGCTCTTCATCGTCGACATCCTCAAGGAAGAAGCCACGATGCTGGTCCCGAATGACACAGTCAAATCCATCGCCGAAAACAGTTTTGGCGCGACAGTCAGCGGTGACACCGTGGTCCTGCCCGGCATCATGAGCCGCAAAAAGCAGATCATCCCGAACCTCAAGATGTAAGCAAAGATGCTGGGCGGCTGCATCCGCCGCCCTGTTCCATCCCGATCCATAATCGCCTAAGCCTGCGCCAAGAGTTATTGGAGTAGGCCCATGTCGCAGATTGTTAAAACCCTATCCGAGATTTCAACGCGTTATGACGCCCTCTTTGTCGATCTATGGGGCTGTGTGCATAACGGCGTCCAAGCCCTCCCCGAAGCCGTCGCGGCTTTGCAAACCTATCGCAAGACGGGTGGCAAAGTGGTTCTTGTCACCAACTCGCCCCAACCCCGCGCCGGTGTGGAGAAACAGCTCGTGCATTTCGGCGTACCGGAAAACGCATGGGACACCATCGCAACCTCGGGCGATTCGGCGCGATCCGCCCTGTTTCGCGGCACCGTGGGCAACAAAGTCTGGTTCATCGGCAAGCCGGGAGAAGAGAAATTCTTTGCCCCGCTTGACCTGTTGAAAGATCCCATCAAAATCACCCAAGTGCCGCTTGAAGAGGCCGAAGGTATCGTTTGCACCGGTCCCCAAGACCCGATGGCAGACCCCGATGTGATGCGCCCACAGTTCCTTTATGCCAAACAGAAAGGTCTGAAATTGCTCTGCGCCAATCCTGATATTGTTGTGGATCGCGGCGACGTGCGCGAATGGTGTGCCGGGGCACTGGCCAAGTTGTACACAGAGATGGGCGGCGAGAGCCTGTATTTCGGCAAACCACATCCGCCGATCTATGATCTGGCGCGGCGCAGGCTCTCGGCACTGGGCGTTGACGTGCCAAATGATCGCATTTTGTGCATCGGTGACGGGGTTTTGACCGATATCGCGGGGGCAATGGGCGAGGACATCGATTCTCTTTTCATCACTGGCGGTCTGGCCGCATCAGAAACACAAACTGGCTCGCAACCCGATCCGGAGGCGCTAAGTGCTTACCTCACCAAAGAAATGTCCTCTCCAACCTACTCAATCGGGCTCCTGCGCTAGTCATTTTCCCCTTGATTTTCTGCGCTTGCGAAGTAATTAAGTTCCAACTTTTGCGATCCAAACGGCATTATATTACTCAGAGGTAGGACATGTTGGACAATCTTCCGCGCGGCACAATCTGTATCGAGGACATCGAAATCGGCATGATGCGGTATCTGCGCAAGGTTGTGACCGACGAAGATATCGAGATGTTTGCCCAAGTCTCGACAGATCATAACCCTGTACATCTGGATGATGACTATGCCCGTGACACGATTTTCGAAGGCCGCATCGCGCATGGTATGCTGACC
>RCMY010003516.1_pt1 | contig 13837 bp, 12 predicted proteins | sample 2041341 | NCBI WGS metagenome assembly RCMY01 (sample SAMN09708234, study PRJNA481090) | Marine sediment metagenome, whole genome shotgun sequencing project.
TGTCGCCGCAGACGCTGCGGGTGCGCTCACGAACAAGGCTGACGTTGCGAGGGCAATGGCGGTCGCGAGGCGGGCCAGCCGCCGGAAGCGATCACTACGTTGAGTGGGGGCGTTCGAAGTCACCCCACGTTCATCGACAGGTCGGTTGCCAAAGGTTGAACGGAATGGGCCGAATGGACCATTCCGAGCGCAAGACGAGTGTTGTCAGCGCGGCATATCGAGGTGGCCTCTGCGGTGATGCTCGACCATTGCTGGCAGTGCGGGTTCGGTGAGGAGCAAGATCGCCACGTCTTCGATGACGGGCATGCGCTGGCCAAGCGACGACCAGTTGTCGGCCGTCGTGCGGTTCCAGTCGAAGTCATCGGGCAGCCGGCTGGAGAGAATCTCGGGGTCGATGTAGTTGTTCTCCTGTGTCGGTCGTGGGACAGGGTCGCCGATCGACAACGGTGGCAGTAGGTCCTCGCCGTCGGCTTGGACTCGGAGCAAGCCATCGTCGGTCATGACCTGGGAAGCCGTGCGGGGGTTCAGCCCGAGCGTCGTGATGAGGAACGCTCCGCCCTCGTCGAGAGGGCTGAGACCATCGAGCTGAAGATAATTGTCGACGATGATTTGTTCCTCGATCGAGAAGAGGACCGTCGACTCGGCAACGAGGTACTGCGCCTCGACAGGGTCCTCGGTCTCGGCTGCCTCTTCGAGCAATGCGAACGCCGCATCCAACCGCGGAGATCCCGTGGACCCATGCTGCCACCAGCCGGCTTGTGCGGTGATGAAGTGGTGGTAGATCGCTTGGTTGCCGTCGGCGACGTCCTGGTCGACGGCTGCTGGTGTGTCGAAGCCAGGGAACAGGGAACGAGCAAACACCTGCTGCTCTCCTCGGATGACGGGACCGACCGAGTCCGACGCTGAGACTCCGAGGTGGAACCAGTTGTTGCCTGCGTAGGTGAGGTCGGTAGCTGACCTTGTGCCGTTGAGAGCCACGTTGTGCCATTGCGCTGACTCGGCGTAGCTGGAGGTGATCAGCTGGTTCCGGATGGCGGTGGTGGTCTCGGGTAGGAACGCGGTGAGCACACTGCGGACGATGAAGTCGCCCGGCGTGCTGCCGAGGTCGATGGTCGCAGCGTCGTACAGCCGCTCGAGCGCAGCGGAGTCGGTCGTACGGATGTCGATGCTCTGACCGTCGAGATAGTGCACGGGCAGCGTCTGGATGAAGTCCCGTGCGAGGAGAGGGCTGTGATCGAACGTGCCGTGATTGATGGCGGCAACAAGGAGATCGTGACCATTGGCTGGCATGGCGAGTGCGTTGAATCGTTCGGGGTCGATGCCGACGGCGAGCAGCGCCGCATCATCGAGCTCGCCGTAGATGTCGTCTGGCGCAACGATGCCGTTGGGTCCCACCAGCTGTCGCAGCATCTCGTTGCGGTCCAGAAAGGCGGCGATGTCGCGCAAGGGGATCTCGCCGACTGCATGAGACGGTAGATGTGCCCCGGTTCCCTCCCATGCCCTGGTGGTCTCCACGAGGTGGGGGTTGTCAGCCAGGAAGGCGGCAGCAGCAGCGAGCTCCGGGGACGAGTGCGAGTCGGCGGCGATCGCCTGGAGTCCGGCGATGGTGAAGACGAGTTGGTCGAATGGTTCGTTGGTTGTTGTTGGATTGCTGCCGTCGACGGCAGAAGCGGTGGCTTGTTCCATCAAGACCGAGAGCGCCAACGGCGCCGACATCGCGGCGGTGGCGCCTTGGTCGTCGAGGAGTGACCCGAGCAGTGTCGAGATCGTGCGCCAGCCGCTGCCGGGCAGGTAAAAGCCAGCCGCCTCGTCGGCCCTGGCCACCAGGATTGCGGCGAGCATGTCGAGTTCTTCTTCGATCTCAGCGCACGCTGCGAGTTCAGCCGAGGTGTCGAGTCCGCTCAGCAGCGATGCTCGGCGAAGGTCGAGTTCGAGGCCCCCGGCGATGGTGGCCGTTACCCGCAGGTGGGCTGCAGCGGAGCGAACGTTGTCGGGATCGATAGCGACCATGTCAGATTTCGATGAAGCTGCCGACAGGCCGGGGTCGGGTGGGGCGGTGGGGTGGTAGCGCGTACGGGTCGCCCGGGTCGTAGGTCCGCGCCGCGGCCTCGAACCGGCTCACTTCGCGGTGATAGACATCGAGGTCGGCGGCGAAGGATCTGCAGGCCTCGGCCCGCGCCCGACAGATGTCGGCTCGCCCCAACAGTGCAGCAGCGGCATTGGCCGCGGTGACGCGTGCGGTGCCGACAGTGAGATCGGCGACGAGCGTGAGCATTCCACCGATCAGCGTGTCCGGCCCGAGGTGTCCTGGCGTGTCGACCAAGAGTTTGGTGAGGTCATCTGCGGCCCGGTCGAACGACCGGGCCGCAGTATCGAAGGCAACCGCGGTCGGCATCAGGATCAGCCGACCGAGAGGCCGAGGTTCATCACGCTGTCAAGGTTTGCTCGTTGGCCCTCGACCGCGGTTGCCATGTCGGTCGCGGAGGCTGATGCGTCGGTGAGCGCTGCGGAGAAGCCGGTCACGAACTCTTGGAGCGTGTCACCCATTATCGCTGCTGAGCTCTGGAACGATGCGAAGGCGTCGCGGGTCGTGGCCTGGCCGGTGGCCAGCGAGGTCTGGAAGTCCGCCGCCCCTTGGCGGAAACGATCGGCGTTCGCTCCGGTCCACTGGGTGGCGTCCGCCCGAGCAACCGCAGTTTGAACCGAGGTCTGGAGTTGCTCCATGTGAGTGGTGATCTGTTGCAGTGCCGTGGCAGTGGCCTGCGTCACCTCGCCGATCACCTGGCTGGTGGTTGTGACCGACCCGTCGCGGGTGGTGGCGACGTCGCCACCCATCACGTGGAGTTGGGCGCTGAGGCCCTGTAGGTCATCGAGTTGTGCTCCGAGCATGGTCATGGGTGCCTCCTGGGCAAGTGAGTGTAATTAAATGTAAATAAGCACAAGTTAGAGCGTTTGACAAGTCTTGACTTGCAAACGTTGTCCTCGCATCGGTCGGGCTGGGGCGCTCTGGCCTGCCTAGGATCTGCTGCGTGGTAACCACGGGCTCCCCCTCAGACGGTCGCGCTCGGGCGATCGGGCGAACATTTCCGGTGGGGACAGCGATCGTCGGCCTGGTTGGAACGGCCACCATGGTGCTCGGTGGTTCGCTTGCTGGCGCCGCTGCACCAGGGGCGTCGGGTCGGCTGTGGTCTGTCCCGACCGTGCCGGTGAGTCCGCGTGCGGACCTCTTGGTGGCGCTCACGCTGTTCTACGCCGGGATGATCGTGCTCGTCCGGTCGTGGCTGCGGTTGCGGCGCCAAGTGTTTCGGCGGGGTCTCGCCGCCGGCGTCGTGGTCGCCGTGGCGGTGATGTGGGCGATCCCGTTTTTGGTGGGCCCGCCGCTGGGATCTCGTGACGTGTACGCCTATGGAGCGCAGGGTCGCCTGGCGGCCGAGGGCATCGATGTGTTCGCCGAGGGACCGTCGGCGCTTGGCGACAACCCGATGCTCGATCCAGTCGACCCGATCTATCTCGATGCCCCGGTGGTCTATGGCCCGGTCTTTGTTGCTCTGTCGTCCGAGTTGGCGGGATGGACCGGTGATCGGTTGGTTGCTTCGGTGCTTGCGTACCGATTGGTGGCCGTCCTCGGACTGACGGTTGCTGCCGTGGCGGTCTGGGATCTCGCGCGATCGATGGGGCGGAACACCGCGGACGCGATGGTGTTGACCATCGCCAACCCGCTCGTTCTGTTGCACTTGGTGTCAGGAGCTCACAACGAGGCGCTGATGTTGGCCTTCCTCATGAGTGGACTCGCCCTCGGAATTCGACCGCGGTTCCGCCATCTCGGCATCGTGTTGTGTGCTTTTGCGGCAACGATCAAGGTGCCAGCCGTTCTCGGCGCTGCGTTTCTCGCCTGGCCATGGATCGTGGCAGCAGTCGACTGGCGAGGGCGGTTCAGTCGACTGGCGCTCGCCGCCGCCGAAATCATGACCGTGATCACCCTGGCCACTCGATCGACGCCATGGGGTTGGGGCTGGGTCGATGCCCTCATCGATGCGTCGCCGGTCGACGCGTACCTCAGCGTCACTCGCCTCATCGGTGGTGCCGTGCACCTGCTCACGGGGCTCGAGGCGACCTCGGTGCTCACAGTTGCTCGGGTCGCCGGCATGGTTCTGGCCGCACTCATCGTGTTGGCCCTGCTGCTCAACCGGCGTCACTCTGGTCTGGTTGGACTGGCATGGGCACTGCTGTTGATCGCAGTGCTGCACCCCACCACACAGCCCTGGTACCTCACATGGGGTTTGCTGCTGATGGCTGCCGCCACGGCCGGCGAGCGGAACCGGTGGCTGGTCACCGGCTGCGCGGCTGCCGCATTTGTCGTGCTGCCGGTTGGGCCGCAGTTGGGCTTGGTGTTGCTCGAGAGCTCGACGTTCACGTCGCTGCTCGTCGCTGGTGCCGGCCTCTCGATGCTCACGCTCAGTCCGCGAACGGCGGCCGCTCCCGTCGTGAGATCACGCGGGACTGGTGACGGGGTCACCGTGATCGTCCCCACGCGAAACGAACGAGACAACGTCCGGCCGCTCGTCGATGCGGTGGCGGAAGCCACGGCCGAGCTTCGAAACGCCGGACGTCGAGTCGACGTGCTGTTTGTCGATGACAGCGACGACGGCACGGCCGACGTCGTGCGGGCGGTTGCCGCAGACTCACGCTTGCCCGTTGCTGTCATGCATCGGACCGGGGTCGATCGTTGGGGTGGCCTTGGCGGCGCAGTGGTCGACGGATTTGCTGCGGCGTCTGGCGAACTTGCCGTGGTGATCGATGGCGACCTGCAGCATCCTCCTTCGATCATCCCGCAGTTGGTCGAGGCGGCCGGACCGGCTGGTTCGCCGGCGCGTCTCGTCGTGGCCAGTCGTCGAATCCCCGGTGGTTCGGACGGCGTTGGACTGTCGCCGCTGCGTCGTCGACTCTCGATCGCCGTGGCTGGTTTCGTGCGACTGCTGTTCCCTCGCCGCGTGCGCCGCGTTGCCGATCCGCTGTCCGGCTGCTTCGCCGTTTCGCTCAGAGCCCTTGATCTCGGCCGCCTCCAGCCGGATGGCTTCAAGGTCCTGGTCGAGGTGCTTGCCACTCATCCTGAACTCGCTGTGCACGAGTCGCCCTACGTGTTCCAGGGTCGAAATGAAGGCGTGTCCAAGGCGAGCTGGCGCCAAGGTGTGACCCTGCTCGGCCACCTCGCTGATCTGCGGCTGCGGACGAGTTGGCCGTGGGCTGGTGCCCCAACCCCGGTTCGTTCACGAGTATTGGAACCAGTCTGAGGACTTCAGCAGGCGAAGCCCGACGGCAATGATCGCGAGCAGCAGGCTGTCGCGGACCAACAACGCGATCGCTGCGAGTGGGTGGTCAAGATCGGGCGGTCCGAACGCAGCGAGGACGAGTGCGGTGAGGGCGACGGCCCCAAAGGTGAGGCTCAACAGCGAGCGATGGCGGTGGGCGATTGCCGCCCAAGGGGTCAGCCAAAGCAAGAACTGCGGTGACAGCAGCGGTGCGGTCACGATGAGGCCGGCGATGGACACGAGCATCACCAGGGCCAATCGTTCATGGGCGTGACGATTGCTCCGGTGAGCGAGGACCGTCGCTGCGGCAGTGAGCGCAAGGACGAGCAATCGTCCGATGAGAACAACGGTGTCGTCGAGCGTTCCGATTCGGAAGGCATCGGCCTCGAGCCTCGGTGTGTCGTTGCCGAACAGAGCGATCAGCGAGCCAGGGATCGACTCGAGATGCCAACCGGTGACACCTCGCAGACTCGTGATCTGATCGAGCGCCGCCGTGCCGCTTGTCGCCAACCAGATGAGTCCTGCAAGGCAGCCAACAGCGGCCGCAGCGGCGGCGGCCCCAGACTTCTTGACGCCGATGGCGGCCGGAATCAGCAACGCCGGCCACAGCTTGATCATGGCGCCGACGGTGACCATGGCCGCGAACGTGGTCGTGGCGATGACATTGCGTTGGCGCTCGATCGCGTTGTGTCGCGAGGGGTCTTGCCACGACGAAGTGACGGCCGCAGCCGCAATGACGGCGGCCAACGCGGCCCAGAGGTCGAGCCGGAGGAGACCACTCGGAACCATGGGGAGCCCGATGAGCAGGTATGCAGCGCCAGACCTCGGCCCGAAGGCACGAGCCAGCACCGCAGCCACCGCGAGATCGATCAGCAGTGAGAGAGCGACGAGTCGCTGATGACTCGAGACCACATTGTCAGCCAGCACGACCTCGGCAATGACCACGGTCAAGGGGGGATACTCGACTTCGTGGTCGACATAGGGCGTTCCCGCCGTGTCCGCGATTTCCTGGAACCGTCCGACGTCCCAGCCCTGCAACTCCGACGGATCGTCGGTCCAGGGGCCGAATATCAGTGCCAAAGTCGCAAGCAGGCGCACGGCGATGGCAGCAGCGGTAGCCCAACGCAGTCGTGACGACACCGAGGCAAGCTACCCGTCGGTGAGGGTCGAGCCGATGACGATCGGTAGGCTCATCAACGTGACCACCACCGACACTGAAATTACTGACACCGACGTTGTTCTGTCTGTCTCGGAAGAGGCGCTGGCAACTGTGCTCGAGGTGCGTGCTACTGAAGACGATCCTGAGGGCACCGCGCTTCGCATTGCCGTGACCGGCGCAAACATGACCGACTTCCAGTACGCGCTCGACCTCTCGCCGATCAGCGAAGCAGTCGAAGGCGATGCGGTCTACACCCAGGGCGACCACGGCGAACTCACGGTGATCATTCCCGCCGACTCGATCGTGGCAATGCAGGGCGCCACGCTCGATATTCCCGGCGGCGGTTCGAGTGGCGGCCTGGTCATTCGCAACCCGAACACACCCGACCCACTCGCTGGTCTCGATCTCGACCTCAGCGGCGAGCTGCCTGAGAAGGTCCAGGCTGTGCTCGATCAGGCCATCAACCCTGCGCTTGGGTCGCACGGCGGGTTCGCGACGTTGGTTGGGGTCGATGGCAACAACGTCGTGATCACGATGGGCGGCGGCTGCCAGGGCTGCGCTGCCAGCGCCATGACACTGCGTGAAGGCATCACCAAGATGCTCAAGGACGCGCTGCCCGAGATCGACGAGATCGTGGATGCCACCGATCACACCGCTGGCGAGAACCCGTTCTACAGCTGAGCTGATTCCGGACCAGGTCCGTGGCGAGAACGCCGGCGCCAACGACTCTGGGGCAGCTATCTGAACGACTGAGCCGTACTTCGGATGGCCGTGTGTCAGTCGAGGTCGAGGCGCACCACGGTGTGATTGGGGTCTGCTGGACTCTCGACCCGCTGGATCGTGATGTGTTCGCTCTCGTCGCGGCCGATCGAGTCACCGGTCGGCAACGGCGTCTCGAGGTCGAAGAACCAGGTGATCGTGTCGTACATGAACGGCACAGCGCCAGTTCCCTCCACCGGGCAGGTGACATAGAGGTTCTCGTTGCCGTAGCGGTCCATGCCATGGCTCAGAAACGACATCCGACCGCTGCCATCGCCGGCGACCGTGACCGAGATCAGGATCGGAAGCGGAGGGTTGCCTTCAGCGCTTTTGCCGGCCACGAGTTGATGAAACACGTCGGCACGGTGGAAGTAGGTGTTGTGGCCGAGCATGGCGCCACTGGCATCGAGGGCCCCCATCACCACGGCAGTGAAAGCGGCCATGGCGCAGTCCCGTGTCACTTCGTCGCCGGTGAGCCCGACGGCGGTGACGATCACATGGCCCTTTGTTGCCTTGAGCTCTTCGGGGTCGGCTCCCGTCGGCCCGACGGGCATGTGTGGAATGTCGGGGTGCATCGCGGCGATCGGCATGACGATGACTGTCGCGTTCCCTGCCTGGAAGCTGACGGGGCCACCCGGTGTCTCCTGAGGAAGCGGTGTCCACTCGAGCCCGAACTCGGCCGCTGCGGTGATGACGGCTCCCTGGTCGATCGTCGGTGCTGTGTGGGTGGCGATGAACGCAACGTCGGCCATGGCCCGACGTTAGTGGTGGCTCACGACGCTGCGGCCAACTGTGCGGGAAGCGAGTCCAGGTCATGCACCATCAAGGTGGGGGTTGGCTGCTGCATTGGCCAAGAGCGGCCTCGCGGGATCCAAGCCGTCGAGATGCCCAGGGCGCCAGCGCCCTCGATGTCGTGTCGTGGCGAATCGCCGACCATCCAGCAGCTCGCGCTTGCCGGGTCGTGGAGATCGATCCCACAAAGTGAGGCCGCGTGCTCGAAGATTCCTGCGTCGGGCTTCTTGATGCCCAGGGTTTCGGACACAACGACCTCATCGACCATCGAACGAAATCCGAGCCGGTCGATCTTGGCGTTCTGCTGCTTGGTCGAACCGTTGGTGACGATTGCGATTTCCCAGCCATTGGTTCGCAGTTCGGTCAGGCAAGCAGTAGCGCCAGGCACCGGCTGGGTCAGGTCGATGATCGCAGTTTGGTAGTCCGCCAAGAGTTCGGCGACAGGTGCGGGCAGACCGAATCGCTCCTTGATCGCCGTGAATACCTCGAGCCGACTCGAGTACCCGTCGTTGTCGATCTCGCTGAGCCAGGTCGCATCTTCGGCTTCGAGACCTCGATCAGCGACGAAGCGGGCGATCCACGAATCAACGGCACCGGCCCGGTCGGCCAAGGTGTTGTCGAGGTCGATCATCGTGAGCATCGGCTCAGTCTCGCATCCAAGACCGAACGGCGAAGCTGACTTCGGGATCGAAGCCGCCGACGTTGGATGAGTCCACGATGAGGTCGGCTCGGTCGACGGCGCCATCGCGTGTGAAGAACGCAGCCTCAGCCGTCGCTGCTGTGTCCCAATCAGTCGGCTCGACGCCGTCGCGATGAATGCCCCGCTGACGCCGGCCGCCAACAACTCGAGGACAGCGTGAAGCCGTGGCCACCACGCGGTCGGCTCATCAGGGGTTGCGAACGCGTCGCCCGGCGAGGTCGCTGAAGCTCATGGTCGTGGAGTCGCCAGGCATCCAGCCATTGTGCACGATCGGCGGCCGGCGGAGCGGCGGCTCATCGGGGACTTGGCGTCCCAAGTAGGGTCTCGCCTGTGGATGCATTTCTGATCGTGTTGGGCATCGCCCTGGTTGCCATTGCCTTCGGCGACCTCGTGAACACGCTCGTGACCACGTCGACGTCGGGCGCCCGGTGGTGGCCGTCTCGCATCGTTGGCTACCGCACATTCGCGGCGCTGCGCATCACCACGTCGCGGATGAAGGAAGGGTCGCCCGTCCGAGAACGACTGCTCTCGCTGTACGCGCCGTTGCTGGTCCTGACGCTCCTCGCCATGTGGACCGTCATGCAAATCACCGGCTTCGCTCTCATCTGGTGGCGCCTCGGCGGGATTGACGGCGTGGACTCGTTCGCCGACGCGGCCTACTACTCCGGAGTCGTCTACTTCACGCTTGGATTCGGCGAGGTGCTTCCAGCAGAAGGTGTCGCTCGCTTCGGAGCTCTCGTCGAGGCATTCGCCGGCGTCACGAACACCGCGCTGGTCATCGGCTACCTCCCCTCGCTCTACAGCGCGTACTCATCGCGCGAGCAGAAGCTGATGACGCTCGACGATGGGTCGGATGACCGGATCACGCCAACGAGCCTGGTGATGGCGTGGGCCCCCGACGCTGATCCGGAGCGGCTCAACGCCCGTTTCACCGAGTGGGAGCTCTGGGTCACCAACGTGCTCGAAACACACTCGACCTTGCCACTGCTTCGCTTCTTTCGATCCCACGACGAGCGGCAGAATTGGATCACGGCGCTCGGTCTGCTCAGCGATGCAGCGATTCACGCACAGATCATCGTTGGCTCATCAGGGCGGTCGGAGTCGTACTGGTTCATGCGTCGAGCGATTGCCTTGTTCGAAGAACTCACCGATGGAGTCGACCTGTCGGCGTACGACCACCTCGTGTTCGATGTCGATGATCCCGATGTCGATGACTACGTTGTCGATGACTACGTTGATGAATCAATGTTTCGTGAGCTCTACGAGACGCTGAAGGGACACGGATTCGAACTCCTTCCGTATGGCGAGGCGAGACAGCGAGCCGGCATCTTGCGGAACCGCTTCTCCCGCGAGATGGAGTTCTTGATCGATGAGTTGCTCTGCCCTCGGGGTTTCTGGGCGCCGGACATCGGGCTCGGGATTGACGATCGTCTGTCGGATGCGATTCGGTCCAAATGACCGGCATCGATCGAGCCACACTCGCTGATCTGCGGGCGTACTACGAGCGCGAAGCCGAGCTGGGGCGCCGGGGCCCCGTTCGTGCCAATCGGGCTCGGGCCCTGACCGAGTTCGTGTCGCTCCTCCTGAAAGAGGGCCGTCGAACTGTGCTCGACCACGGGTCTGGCCCGGCGACCGACGCCGGAGGTTTCGTCGAAGCAGGGATCGCTTTCGTCGGGGTCGACCTCGCCGTCGGCAACGCCAGGCTCGCCGCCGATCGGGGGTTCGCTGTCGTTGCCGGCTCGATGGCGGCGCCACCGTTTCGGCCACGGTCGTTCGACGCTGGCTGGTCGATGAGCACCTTCATGCACGTGCCCGAAGCTCAGGCAGCGGAGGTTGCACGGGGAATGGTCGGACCGCTGCAGGTGGGTGCTCCGTTGATGGTCGGGTTGTGGGGCGGACCAAGGCGGGACGAGATCGACACGACAGAACTCGAGGGAGAGCAGCGGCTCTTCAGCCTTCGCACGACTGAACTCAACGGCGAACTGTTGAGCTCGGCGGGAGGGACCGAGCATCTCGAGACCTGGGACGTCGGCCCCGACGGCTGGGAGTACCAGCTGTTCCTCGTGCGCGCCGGGCTCTGAAATTCGGAGCTCGAACCGACCCGCCTGTGCTTCGATGGCGCATGGCTGGATCTCCTCGACTCGACTACTCGGCGCTGCCCCTCGAATTCCGGCAGAGCATCGACGCTGCGGTCGGCGCCAGGGTCGTTTCGGCCACCAACGCCAAAGGAGGCTTCACGCCTGGTCCGGCGGCCACCTGTGTGCTCGATGACGGCCACACGGTCTTCATCAAGGCGCGCAGTTCCGAGCTGAGCTTCCTCGCAACAGCGATGCATCAGCGCGAGGCGGCCGTCCTCGCTGAACTCCCGGTGACCTTTCCGGCCCCGAACCTGCTGGCGACGGTCGAAGCGGGCGATTGGTTCGCTCTCATCACCGAACACATCGATGGCGCCATGCCGACCGCTCCCTTCTCAGCCACCGAGGTCGATGGAATCCTGCAGACCGTGGCTGACCTCGCCGATGCGAGTGCTGTCTGCCCGATCGAGATCGCCGATCCCGTCGGCACCCATGAGATCGAGCGCGAGAGTCGGTGGGCGTGGCGCCAGCTTCGCGATGAAGGCCTGCGAGACGAGAGGCAACCGGGCAGCCGGTGGGTGACTGATCACCTTCGGCAGCTCGTCGAGCTCGAAGCGAACTGGATTGACGCAGCCAGTGGGGCGGCCTTGCTCCATCGAGACCTGCGGGCTGACAACATATTGTTGGTCAGCGATGGGGGAGTGGCCGTCGACTGGGCCGCCGCCAGCACCGGAGCCCCCTGGATCGACCTGCTCGGCTTGCTGCCCGATCTTCACCTGGGCGGTGGCCCTGATCCTCATGTGGCGTTCGCCGACCACCCGATTGGAGCGGCCGCCCCTTCGAATGACGTCGACTGCTACTTGGCGTCGTTGGCCGGTTACTTCACCAGACAGTCGCTGCAACCGCCGATCCCTGGCGTTTCTGGCATCCGGGAGTTCCAGGCAGCCCAGGGCGAGATCAGCCGACGATGGCTCGCCTCCAGGCTCGGCTGGGTGTCCGAGGGCTGACTCCTGCGCACCTCTCGCGTGCCCCGCAAATGAAGTGTGGCGAGCACTGGACTAGCTTCGCCATCCATGAGAGGCATCATCGGCTACGGCGCATACGTTCCATTCCACCGGCTCCAGCGAGGGGCGATCACGGCAGCGCTCGGCACTGGCGGGGGTACGGGGACCCGCTCGGTCGCTGGCTACGACGAGGACGCCACGTCGATGGCCGTCGAGGCGTGCCGAAACCTGTTCGCTTCGCTTGGGCCAGATGCTCCCGAACCGACTGCGGTGTCCTTCGCGTCCGCGACGCCTCCATACCTCGACAAGACCAACGCCAACGTCATTCACGCTGCGCTGAACCTCCCGAGCCACGTGTTCGCCGGCGATGTCGGCGGCTCGCCTCGTTCGGTCAACGCCGCGCTCCGGTCAGCTCTCGAGGGCACTCGCCCTGCCTTGGTCGCAGCGGCCGACGTACGTTCTGGCCGCCCTGGCTCGAGCGATGAGGCCGCCCTTGGCGATGCCGGCGCTGCCTGGTTGATTGGCGACGACACCGACGGCCCCGTGCTGGCCGAGTGGCTCGGTGGCGCCTCGGCCACAGCTGAGTTCCTCGATCGGTGGCGTCTTCCCGAATGGAACTACAGCCGAGTGTGGGAGGAGCGGTTCGGCGAGCACGCCTATCTACCGCTCGTCACCGAAGCAGCAACCGCTGCCTTCAAGGAGTGCTCGATCGAACCTGGCGACGTGGATGTTGCCATCATCACCGGCCTTCATGCTCGAGCGGTTCGGGGAGCAGCACATGCCGCAGGTCTTGGTGCGGTTCGCATCGCTGACGATCTGACCGCCACTGTCGGCACCACCGGGTCGTCACACGCCGGCCTCATTCTTGCGTCGGTTCTCGACGAGGCCGCGCCGGGCCAGACCATCATGATTGTCCACCTGGCAGACGGTTGTGACGTGGGCTTCTACCGCACGACCGATGCCATCACAGGCCACACCAATGCCCATCCTGTCGCCGCCCAAGTCGCAGAGTGCGATGACACCCTCGACTACAACGCCTTCCTCACCTGGCGGGGTTTTCTCGATCGCGAGCCACCTCGTCGACCAGACCCGACCCCACCAGCGGCGCCGCCCTCGTTCCGCAACGAGTCATGGAAGTTCGCCTTCGTCGGTTCGAAGGATCGCTCGACTGGCGCCGTGCACCTTCCGCCTCAGCGCGTGTCGGTCAAGGGTGGAGCCGTCGACGACATGGAAGCCGTGCCGATGGCCGATGTCCTGGCCACCGTCGCCACATACACCATCGACCGTCTCGCCTACTCACTCGCACCCCCGACCGTCGCGATCGTGATTGACTTCGACGGTGGTGGCCGGTTCAGCTGCCAGCTCACCGACGCCAATCCCGATGACGTGGCCATCGGCATGCGGGTTCAGATGACCTTCCGCCGGATGCTGACCGCCGACGGCGTTCACAACTACTTCTGGAAAGCCAAGCCCGTCACGATCTAGAAGAGCCCCGGATCGTGGGGCCCTACCGGCCTCGTCGGATCTTCGGGCTCGCCGCTGGTTGCGGTGAGCGCCTGCATCGCTGTTCCCATGCGGAAGCTGGCGAAGAGGAAGGCGCCGCCGAGAACGAAGAACAGCGCCACTCGGAAGAAGGTGTCGACCGCAGCCAGGTCGACTGTCAACAGCTTGACCATGACGACCGACAGCGTGCCGAAACCGACCCAAGCGACACGCTGAGATGACCGAGCGAATCCGACTCCCAACGCCCCAAACCCGATGAGCGCCCAGGCTGCGGAGATCAGCGCTTGACCCTGGGGAACGTCGATCAGTGCCGAGACGGGCCAGAACGCAGCGCCGGCGTATGCGAGGCCGGCCATGAACCGGCCGAGTTGGTTCTGGTCGGATCGACGCAAGAGCAGCCAGGCCCAAAGCGCAGCCAGTCCGACGACGCCGAGGTGTACGAGGTCATCGATGACGGGTCGGCCGCTGTCGATCGCGTCGACCATGCCAACGAACGCCACCATCCCGGCGAGAAGGGCCATGGCCCAGGCCTGAAG
>RCMY010003519.1_pt1 | contig 13826 bp, 15 predicted proteins | sample 2041341 | NCBI WGS metagenome assembly RCMY01 (sample SAMN09708234, study PRJNA481090) | Marine sediment metagenome, whole genome shotgun sequencing project.
GCGATCCAGACGCGGCGGCTGACGATGGGTGTGGCTGACGGGATTGTAGAGGCTGACGGGGAGGTGATCTATGAGGTCAAGGATATGAAGGTTGCGTTGAGCGAGAGTTAACTTTCTAAACTGAAACTGAATTCATCTATGGAGAATCTCATTGAACAAAGTAGCTATTTTTATGGGGGTCGCATTATTTGTCCTCCAACCCGCTTACGCATTTTCTCAGGAGAGTCAAACCAGCAGTATGTGATTCGAAGACTGCCTAGGGACTATTAGAAGAGTATCATCTCAACTTGGTGTTGCTCCTATTAATATTGTAGAAACTGACATTATGAGAATGGTGCGTTTTCCAACCGATGATGGATCGGTTCTCGTGACTTGCTCAAGGCCTGACAGTAAAATGGTGTTAACAGTCAACAAGGAATGAAAGAGCCGCCGCCCCTACCCACTTGCACCCCCGCCCTTCCCCATCCTACAAAGAACTAACACTAGTATAGGAGTGCGCTCATGCGTCGCGTTGTTGTCACGGGTTTGGGGATTGTGTCCCCTATTGGGAATAATACCGCTGAGGTGGCCGAGAGCCTGAAGGCGGGCAAGTCGGGGATTGTGGCGAGTGCGGAGATGGCCGAGCACGGGTTTCGCTCGCGCGTTGCGGGCACAGTCAAGCTGGATATTACCGAGCATGTCGAGAAGCGTGCCTTGCGGTTTATGGGGCCGGGGGCGGCTTATGCTTATATCGCGATGGGTCAGGCGATTGCCGATGCGGGGCTTGAAGAGGACACTGTTTCTAATGTGCGCACGGGGTTGATTGCGGGGTCTGGTGGGCCTTCCACGTCTGCCATGTTGACCGCGCATGAAGTGGTGAAGGCTACGGGTGCGACCAAGCGGATTGGGCCGTTTGCGGTGCCGAAGTGCATGTCGTCGACGATTTCGGCGAACCTGAGCACCCAGTATAAGATCAAGGGTATTAACTATTCGATTACCTCTGCGTGTTCTACGTCGTTGCATTGCATCGGGGCTGCGTCCGAGCAGATCATGATGGGCAAGCAGGATGTGATGTTTGCGGGTGGTGCGGAAGAGTTGGATTGGACGTTGTCGTGTCTGTTTGATGCGATGGGCGCGATGTCGTCGAAGTATAACGATACGCCAGAAAAGGCGTCGCGCGCGTTTGATGCGGACCGTGACGGGTTTGTGATTGCGGGCGGTGGTGCGATGTTGGTGCTGGAATCCCTTGAGCATGCCCAAGCGCGTGGTGCGAAGATTTATGCGGAAGTGACGGGTTATGCGGCTACGTCTGATGGTCATGATATGGTTGCGCCATCTGGTGAGGGTGGTGAGCGTGCGATGCGTTTGGCGCTGGAAACCTTGCCCGAGGGCCGCAAGGTTAGCTATATCAACGCGCATGGCACATCGACGCCTGTGGGTGATGTGGGCGAGATTGAAGCGGTGCGCCGCGTGTTTGGTCAAGGATCAACGCCGCCCGTATCCTCGACCAAGTCGATGACGGGGCATTCTCAGGGGGCCACTGGGGCGTCCGAGGCGGTCTATTGCTTGCTAATGTTGCAGGATGATTTCATTGCGCCGTCGATCAACGTCGAGAACTTGGATTCGAATTTGGATGCTGCCGAGATTGCGACAACCCGTGTAGATAACGCTGGGCTGGATACGATTATGACGAACTCTTTCGGGTTTGGCGGGACCAATGGGTCGATGTTGTTGAGTAAGTTTACGGGGTAAATTTTTGATGACATGGTCGTAGCTTTGTTCTGCACGTAACCAAAGCTACGACCATGAGTTGCGCTAAGACTTACTTATTTCAATGCTTGCGCCGTTTGATTGCAGTAAAAACCGTCGATATTCTAAAATTAGCGCCGCAGGGATCGATACAAACGCTAAGACCGTCAGTGCAAGCAAGCACGCAAACACCACGCCGCCAAACATGCTTGGTTCATGTGGTACTGTTCCAGTTTGAACTTGATACCATACAATCGCATGAAAACAGCAAGACACTAAGCAAAAGAGGATAGACGTAAATGTCCATCTCGGAAGCACCAGCATCCATGCAAATACAGCAGCCAGTAACCAAACCAAAGCCGTGCCGCCATATATGAGTGGAAAGAAAATAAATAATGCTGCGCCTGCTCCTCCCAAACACTCTGCTCCTATCTGGATTTCATTTTGATGACGCGCTATTGGATATAGGCGCGGACAGCAATCTGTTACCATAGCTTGCCTTAAGACAATTCGCAAAAACTTGACGCCACGGCACAAACCGTTCACCACCTCCAAAACACATGAGGGACGACACCATGACCATTTCTATGCACGGCAAACGCGGGTTGATCATGGGGGTGGCCAATGAGCGCTCTATTGCTTGGGGGATTGCACGCGCGATGGCCGAGGCAGGAGCGGAGTTGGCGTTTACCTATCAGGGTGAGGCGTTTGGCAAGCGGTTGCAGCCGTTGGCGGCGAGCGTTGGGTCTGATTTTATGGTTGATGTTGATGTGACTGATAAGGCGTCGATGGATGCGGCGTTTACCGCATTGGCGGAGCGTTGGGAGACCATTGATTTTGTGGTGCATGCGATTGCCTATTCCGACAAGAACGAGCTGACGGGGCGGATTTCGGATACCAGCCTTGAGAACTTCAAGAACTCCATGGCGATTTCCTGTTATTCTTTGATTGATGTGTCCAAGCGGGTTCTGCCGTTGATGCCAAATGGCGGCACGATTCTGACTTTGACCTATCAGGGGTCCAATCAGGTGACGCCTAATTACAATGTGATGGGTGTGGCGAAGGCGGCGCTTGAGAGTGCTGTGCGTTATCTGGCGAACGATCTTGGGCCTGACCAAATTCGCGTGAATGCGATTTCACCGGGCCCGATGAAGACGCTTGCGGGGGCGGCCATTGGTGGTGCGCGCAAGACCTATAAGCACACGGGCGAGAATGCCCCGATGCGCGCGAATGCGACCTTGGAGGCTGTGGGTGGCACGGCGGTTTATCTGGCGTCTGATGCAGGGGCTTGCACAACCGGCGAGATTATCCGCGTTGATGGCGGCTATCATGTATTGGGGATGCCGCAGGCCGAAAACCTGTAGGGAGCTAACGATATGACGCAGAAAGTATTTTTGAACATTGCGGTCGCTGATCTGGCGAAAAGCCGTGCATTTTACGAGGCACTGGGATTTGCGATCAATCCGCAGTTTAGCGGAGACACGTCAGTGTGTGTCACCATATCGGACAGTGTGAATTTGATGGTTCTGAGCAAGCCCTATTTTGAGGGGTTTGCGCCCAAGCCGTTGGCCGATAGCCAAGCGTCCACGGGTTTCTTGATTGCTTTGACCCGCGAAACACCTGCGGAGGTGGATGCGATTGTTGCCGCTGCCGTGGCCAATGGCGGCCACGACAACGAGAAAGTGCAAGATATGGAAGGCCACATGTATGGCCGCAGCTTTTGCGACCCCGACGGCCATGTGTTCGAGCCGTTCTGGATGAAGCCCTCAGACGCTTAGGCGGCGTCGATACCTACGACTTCAAAGTCGAACGTCAGGTCTTTGCCAGCCAGCGGGTGGTTGGCGTCCAGTGTCACTTCGGTCTCGGAGACGTCCACGATTGTCACGGGGATCACTTGACCTTCCGGGCTTTGCATCTGCAACTGTGTGCCGACTTCTGTCGGGATGTCGTCGGGGAATTCGGTGCGCGGCACACCTTGGCGTGCGGCAGGGTTAATGTCGCCGTAGGCTTCAGCGGAGGGAATTTCTGCGACTTTCTTTTCGCCAGCGGCCATGCCTTGGATCGCGGCATCAAGGCCCGCGATGATCATGCCGGAGCCGAGCGTGAACTCTAGCGGATCGCGCCCTTCGGAGCTGTCAAAGACTTCGCCGGATTTCAGGGTGCCTGTGTAATGGATGCGGATTGTGTCGCCAGATTTTGCTTGGGTCATTATTCGTCTCTTTCTTCTTAGTCACTTCAAAGGCCGCACGCTATGCGGTGATCCGCGGAAATGCAAACCGCTTTGCCCCTTTCGGACCGCCCCGATGCATGTCAATCTGTGAAACAGACAAATCGAAGGGACCGCAAAGATGCCCAAATCTGTTTATGTGTTTGATGCTTATGGCACATTATTTGATGTGAATGCCGCAGCAAAGCAGGCCAGCGCCGCGCCTGAACACGCCGAGCTTTCCGCACTTTGGCCCTGTGTTGCCGCTGATTGGCGCCGCAAGCAGTTGGAGTATTCGTGGCTACGGGCCGTTGCTGGAAAGCACTGTGATTTCTGGCAAGTGACCCAAGACGGGCTGGATTGGGCGTTAGAGGCGGCGAAACTGACCTCGCCAGCCTTGCGCGAGCAGTTGTTGGCGCTTTATTGGGAATTGCCGGCCTATCCAGAGGTGAAGGACATGCTATCCACGTTGAAGGCGCGTGGGTGTAAGTTGGCGTTGCTGTCGAATGGTTCGCCGGACATGCTGGCGGCGGCTGTGCGTTCGGCGGGCATAGCCAAGACGTTGGACGCAGTGTTGTCGGTCGAGGACGTGGGCGTTTATAAGCCGCACCCGCGCGTATATGATCTGGTCGAGGAGCATTTTGAATGTGCGCGGTCGGACGTTTTGTTTGTCTCGTCTAATGGCTGGGATGTGGCGGGTGCATCGGGGTACGGGTTCGCGACCGCTTGGGTGAACCGCGCAGGCGACCCTGTGGACCGCCTGTTTGCCAGTCCCACCCATATTTTGTCTGACCTCAAGACCATACCGGAGATCCAATAATGCCATTTTTCAATGCCGCTGATGGCACTAAGCTATATTTTGAGGAAAGTGGTGCAGGGATTCCTGTGCTGGCTTTGACGGGGCTGACCCGCAATACGGCGGACTTTGATCATGTTGCCCCGCACCTGCCTGTGCGTCTGATTCGCATGGATTACCGTGGCCGTGGTCAGTCGGATTGGGCGGATTATAAGACCTATAACATTCCCCAAGAGGCGGCTGATGCTTTGGCTTTGTTGGACCATTTGGGGTTAAAGCAAGCGGCGATTTTGGGCACTTCGCGGGGCGGTTTGATTGCTATGCTGCTGGCAGCCACGGCCAAGGATCGTTTGCTGGGTGTCGTGTTGAATGACATTGGCCCCGAGATTGACTCCAAGGGGATGAAGGTGATTGCCAACTATATCGGCAAGAACCCCGCCGAGGATAACCATGAGGATGCCGCCCGTGCCCGTGCCCGCAATTGGGTGGATTTCAAAGGAGTACCCCATGCCCGTTGGCTGGCCGAGGTGCGCGCGCATTATGCCCAGACTGCGGATGGTTTAGTGGTACGTTATGACCCGAAATTGCGCGATGCTGTGCTAGAAGGGTTGGAGCAGCCGAGCGTTGATTTGTGGCCGCTGTATGATGCCTTGGGCGGGTTGCCGCTCGCGTTAATCCGTGGCGCCAATTCGGATCTGTTGTCTGAGGCCTGTGCTGACGAGATGTTGCGCAGGCGTCCCGATATGATACGCGCCGATATCAAGAACCGTGGTCATGTGCCGTTCCTGGATGAAAAAGACGCCCGCGATGCCTTGACCGAATGGTTGGAGGACCTTGATGAATATTGAAATGATACGTGCCGCAGCAAAGCGGTTGGAAGGCCATGTGCGCCTGACACCGTTGATGTCCTCACCGTTTTTGGACAAGATCGCGGGGCGTCGGGTTTTGGTGAAGCCTGAGTGTTTGCAGCATACCGGATCGTTCAAGTTTCGCGGTGGTTGGGCGGCGGTCTCGATGCTGTCAGACGCCCAGTTGATGAATGGCGTGATCGCTTATTCCAGCGGAAACCATGCGCAGGGTGTGGCCTTGGCGGCCAAGGAACACGGCGCGCCAGCCGTGATTGTAATGCCATCAGATGCGCCACAGATTAAGGTGGATAACACGCGGGCCTTGGGCGCAGAGGTTATTCTATATGACCGCGCCACCGAGGACCGCGACGAGATTGGTACGCGTATTGCGCGCGAGCGTAGCCTGACGTTGATCAAGCCTTTCGACAATGCGGATGTGATTTCGGGGCAAGGCACAGTTGGCTTAGAAATTGCGGCGCAGGCGGCGGCGATGGGCGTGACGCAGGCAGAGGTTGTTGTGTGTTGTGGTGGCGGTGGGTTGACCTCTGGTATCGCACTGGCATTGGCCGCGGATGCACCCAAGATGCGGGTGCGCCCTGCGGAGCCTGCGGGGTTTGACGACGTGACGCGGTCGCTGGCGGCGGGTAAAATCCTTGCCAATGCAAAGTTGAGCGGATCAATTTGTGATGCAATTATCACCGCGCAGCCGGGCAATATGACGTTCCCGATTATGCAGGCGCATTGTGGTGCGGGCGTGGTTGTGACCGACGAGGATTGTTTGCGGGCCATGGGGCTTGCGTTTGAGCGGCTTAAGATTGTGGTGGAACCCGGAGGAGCGGCTGCATTGGCGGCGGCATTGTTTTATCCTGATCAGTTTAGGGGCGACACGGTGATTGCTGTGACCACTGGCGGCAATGTCGATACCGCCACGTTTATGCGCGCCTTGGAGACCCTATGACTCCGTTTACGATTGCTAAGTTTAACGTCAAAACCTGATTGAGGCCGATCAGGAATATTACAGATATAAGAGTTATCCCCAGAAGAGCAGGCATGGCTGGCGTTTGAAAGCTACACCGATGCAGGGTTGGCATTTGCGCCCACGCAAGTGATAGCTAACCAAGGTAGCGCCGTCCGGGTGTCACGCTTTGGCTTTGTCGGAGAGCCGGAAGTCTTGCAGGCGAAACCCCGTTCAAGAATTACGCATGGATGCGCAGGCACAATGCGGGCTACAAAGATGATCGCTATTCGGACGTTAAAAACGAAATCAACCGAGCACAGATTGATGCCATACGTCAGCTTTTGGCGGCGTATTCGAGGCCCGAGGGCAGTCACCCCGAAGCCCCTTATAATAAACTGGCGTCGGATCATGGTCAGATTATCGCGCATATGCAGATTGGTCCCTGCGTCGATTAGCATAATAGTTTTTGTTGACTCTGGACTTGAAATCTCATCATTTACACCAAGGGAGGGTTGTTCAGCGTCCCGCGCAAGCGACGGACCGGACAACGAGTGAAAGCCGCGCAAGGGAAACCTTCAGCGCGGCTTGATCTTTTCCAGATCTTGGAGAAATTTGACGATGCGTGAAATAACGATAGATCAGAAGGGCGTGAAAATTCATGCGCGGGTTGATGGTGTGGATAGTAAAGTGGCGCCCACGGTGGTGTTTGCCAATTCTTTGGGCACGACGTTACAGCTTTGGCAAAAAGTGATCCCGCTTCTGCCCCAAGGACTACGGATTATTCGCTATGATTTGCGCGGGCATGGGCAGTCTGATGTGCCTGCGGCTCCCTATGCGATGGGTCAGATGGTCAGTGACGCGGAGGCGGTTTGCGATGCCTTTGACGTAACCGATGCGCTGTTTGTTGGCCTGTCCGTGGGCGGTATGATTGCGCAGGGGTTGGCGGTGAAACGCCCTGAGCTGATCCGTGCTTTGGTGTTGTCAAATACAGCGGCCACGATTGGTAATCCGACATTGTGGCAGGACCGTATTGCAGCGGTGAAGGCCCAAGGCCTGCCTGCCTTGTCGGATGGCATTATGCAGCGCTGGTTTGGCCGCGGGTTTTACGGCAGTCCTGATATGGCACCCTGGCAAGCGATGGTCAGTGCCACCGATCCGATGGGTTATTTGGGTGTGTGTGGGGCTATTGCGGGCACGGATTTCTATACGCCGACCTCTGGTTTGCGTATTCCCACGCTGGGGATTGCGGGCGGCCACGATGGTGCGACACCTGCGGATTTGGTGCGCGAGACCGTCGACCTGATCCCCGGATCGCAGTTCAAAGTGATGCAGAAATGCGGACACCTGCCCTGTGCTGAAGATCCGATCGCCTATGCCGAGATTTTGTCGGATTTCATGAAGAGCATTGGCCATGTCTAGGTTTTTGCTGATCCATGGGTCGTGCCATGGCGCGTGGTGCTGGGACGATTTGATCCCGCAATTGCACGCCTTGGGCCATGAAGCAAAAGCGATTGATTTGCCCAGCCACGGTGCCGACCAGACCCCGATTGCTGATGTGACACTTGATCTATATGCCCGCGCGATTATCGACGCAATTGATGAGCCTGTCACGCTGGTCGGTCATTCGATGGCGGGCTATCCGATCACTGCTGCCGCGAATTTAGCCCCTGAAAAGATCAGTAAACTGGTCTATCTTTGCGCCTATGTGCCGTTTGCGGGCAAGACGCTGGGCGAGATGCGCCGCATGGCCTTGACCCAACCGTTGATGGAAGCCGTGCGCATCAACGACGACCGCATCAGCTTCTCGATTGATCCTGCACAGGCCGTCGAGAAATTCTATCATGATGTGCCCCCGGCTCGTGCACAATGGGCGGCGCGCCACCTTGGTAATCAGCCGATCAAGCCACAAGAAACGCCACTGACCGCTGCACATAACCTGCCGCTGCATTATATTCGATGTATGCATGATCGTACTATTCCGCCTGCGATGCAGATCACGATGACCCAAGATTGGCCGCCGCAAATTGTGAGTGAAATGAACACGTCACATTCGCCGTTTTTGTCTGACCCTGCGGGGCTTGCCAAACTTTTATCTGCTATTGCACCTGACGCGAAACGGGATAAGTCCTAAGGTCCGTACTCGGAGACCATGCATGTCAAATCGCCTGCCCATGATTTTTATCCTGCTGACTGTTGTGATCGACAGCATGGGGATTGGTCTAATTATGCCTGTGATGCCTGATCTCATTCAAAGCCTTGAGGGCGGTGATCTGGGGCAAGCGGCCCTTTGGGGCGGGATTTTGGCCACCATATTTGCGGCGATGCAGTTTCTGTTTGGCCCCACGATTGGGTCGATTTCGGACCGTTTTGGGCGGCGACCTGTGTTACTAATTGCGCTGGTAGTGATGGCGTTTGACTATGTGTTGATGGCTGTCGCAGGCACGATTTGGTTGTTGGTTCTAGGGCGGATTATTGGCGGTATTACGGCAGCGACGCAATCAACTGCAAGCGCCTATGTCGCGGATATTTCCGCACCCGAGGACAAGGCTGCTAACTTTGGTCTGATTGGAGCCGCCTTTGGCGTGGGTTTTGTGCTGGGGCCGCTCATCGGCGGTGTTTTGGCGGAGTACGGGACTCGCGCGCCATTTTGGGCGGCCGCGATTTTGGCGGGTATGAACGCGGTGTTTGGCTATTTTGCCCTGCCCGAGACCGTGACAGACCGTATTCGCAGGCCGTTTGACTGGCGGCGTGCAAACCCCTTGGGCGCGTTCAAGAACATCAACAAGCTGCCCGGTTTGGGCCGGTTGATGATCATCAGCTTTGTCTATTCCATCGCGTTTTTCGTATACCCAAGTGTCTGGGCGTATTTTGGCAAACTGCAATTTGACTGGGGGCCTGGCATGATCGGGTTATCGCTGGCATCATTCGGGATTGGCATCGCGGTTGTGCAAGGCATATTGATCCGCCCGATTTTGAAACGGATTGGCGAGCGGAATGCGGTGATGCTGGGTCTTGGTGTAGATGTGCTTGCATTTGTGATGTTGGGTTTTGTGACGAACGGCTGGATTGCACTGGCGCTCACGCCGTTCACCGCACTTGGCTCGATTGCGGGGCCAGCGTTACAAGGCATCATGTCGCGCACCGCCGCCGACAATCAGCAAGGCGAGTTGCAGGGCGCACTAACGTCGATCAACGCGGTCGCCACAATTATCGCGCCCTTGATGATGACGCAGCTGTTCTTTTTCTTCACCCATGAGGACGCACCGATCTACTTGCCTGGTGCGCCATTCCTGTTTTCGGCCGTGGTGGTGCTGGGTGCGATTGCGATTTTCGTGCCTGTGCGCCGCGCATTGCCGCCGAGGGATCAAAACGACAGATAGGGTCGGAATTGTCCTTGCGCTTGAATCAATCGGTGGCAGTGTGGACGCAACACATGTTCCCAAAGGATCGCCCAGATGACCACAATTAAAGCCGCCGTTTGCCACGAATTTGGCAAACCTCTGACCATTGAAAGCATCGAATTGCGTGCACCTGTGATGGGTGAGGTCGAGGTCAAGCTGAAGGCTTGCGCAATTTGCCATTCGGATATTTCCTTTGCCGAAGGCGGCTGGGGCGGCACCTTGCCTGCGGTTTACGGCCATGAAGCGGCGGGCCATATAACGGCTGTGGGCGCGGGCGTGCGCGGGATGGCGATTGGCGATCCGGTTGTCGTGACCCTGATCCGCGCTTGCGGGTCCTGCCCGTCTTGCGCCTCTGGCAAGCCAGTGATTTGCGAAACAAGCGTGCCGCCAAAGGGCCCGCTGACCACAGCTGACGGCAAACCAATTGTGCAGGCGATGAACTGCGGCGCGTTTGCGCAAAGCGTGGTTGTGGACCAAAGCCAGATCGTGAAAATCCCCGCCGACATGGATATGAACGCCGCCTCGCTTTTGGCGTGTGGTGTAATCACGGGGGTAGGTGCTGTTGTGAATGCGGCGGCTTTGCGCGCAGGCCAAGATGTTGTGGTGATTGGTGCGGGCGGCGTTGGCCTGAACGCGATCCAAGGGGCGCGCATTGCGGGGGCACGCCGTATCGTGGCCGTGGATATGTCGCCAGAAAAACTGGCAATCGCGAAAGAATTTGGTGCGACTGATGGCGTACTTGCCTCTGACGCCGCCCCTTGGGAGGCAGCCAAAGCGCTGATGGGACGTGGGGCCGACGCAGTTTTTGTCACCGTCGGCATTGTGCCTGTCTATAACCAAGCCCCCAATTATCTGGCGGCTGGCGGTAAGGTCGTGATGGTTGGCATGCCGCATATCGGCGACGCGGCCAGCTATGATCCGGGGAGCATGGCTGCCGTGGGACAAGGCATGATAGGGTCTAAAATGGGCGATACCGTGATTGCGCGTGACATCCCATGGATGGTCGATCTGTATCAGCAAGGCCGGTTGAAACTTGATGAATTGGTTTCGGGTACTTGGACGTTGGAGCAGATCAACGAGGCGATTGCCGACACCAAGACCGGTTCTGCCAAACGAAATGTGATTGTGTTCGACTAGCCCTCGCTTTTTCTAAAATACTCAAAAAGGACGTGTCATGAAGCTCGCTGACCTCGACATTATCGTCACGGCCCCACCTGCACCAGGTTGGGGCGGGCGCTATTGGATCTTGGTCAAGGTGACGTCGGACACGGGCATCGTAGGCTGGGGCGAATGCTATGCTTCCAGCGTTGGCCCTACGGCTATGGAGCATGTGATCCGCGATGTCTTTGGGCGGCATATGGCAGGTGAAAACCCCGAGAATATTGAGCTGATGTTCCGGCGTGTCTATTCGGCGGGCTTCACGCAGCGTCCTGATCTGACGGTTATGGGCGCGTGGTCGGGGCTGGAAATGGCCTGTTGGGATATGGTTGGAAAGGATCGCGACCGCCCTGTGCATGCGATGATTGGCGGGCGTATGAATGACCGCATCCGCGCCTATACTTATCTATATCCGCAAAAACATCATCCGCTGCCTGCGTTTTGGGCCGATGCGGACATGGCCGCCGAGAGTGCGGTGGCAGCGGTCGAGCAAGGCTATACGGCTGTAAAATTTGACCCCGCTGGCCCCTATACAATCCGTGGCGGGCATATGCCGTCGATGCACGATATTGGCACATCGGTGGCGTTTTGTAAGGCGATCCGCGAGGCGGTGGGCAATCGCGCGGACCTGTTATTTGGCACACATGGGCAGTTTAGCACCGCAGGCGCCATTCGGATGGGTCAAGCCTTAGAACCATTTTCACCACTTTGGTATGAAGAACCGACGCCGCCCGACGCCGATATGCAGGCCGTGACCAGTGCTGTACGCATCCCTGTTGCCACGGGCGAGCGATTGACCACGCTGTCCGAGTTTTCGGCAGCATTAAAAGCTGGTGTGCAGATTTTGCAGCCTGCTTTGGGCCGTGCAGGTGGTATTTGGGAAGCCAAGAAAATCGCAATCCTTGCGCAGACGTATAACGCGCAGATGGCGCCACATCTTTATGCGGGACCAATTGAGTGGGCGGCGAATGTGCAATTGGCCGCCTCCATCCCGAATATTTTGATGGCTGAAACCATCGAGACACCTTTCCATTTTGATCTGATCAGGAACGGGTTGTCAGTTGAGGATGGCTATATTCCTGTGCCGACAGCTGCTGGCTTGGGCATTGAGGTTGATGAAGACCTTGCGCGGGCGCATTTATATGATGGCGACGGGTTACATTTGCAGATGCAGGAAGACCCGATTGGCTATCACGCGGTCAATAATTTTGCAGGCGGCGCACCAGTTAAGCTGTGACCCCTTCCCTGACGCGCAAAGCTGGCCTAAGGTGAACTGCGTTCAAACGTGAGGGATATCATGGCGGGTAAAGTGACGGAGCGGCGCAAGGTTTTGCGCGAAGATTTGGTAAATATCGCAGAGGCAACGATTGCGCGCGATGGACTGACGGGCTTGCGGGCGCGGGATTTGGCAACGCAAGCGGGTTGTGCCTTGGGGGCGATCTATAACGTGTTTGGCGATTTGAACGATCTGGTTCTGGCTGTGAACGCGCGCACGTTTCATGCCTTGGGGGCGCAGGTCGCCGCGTCACTTGCCGATGCGCCGCAAGACCCGACCGCGCAACTCATCGTTATGGGCAAAGCCTATCACAACTTTGCAGCGAACCATCATAATCTGTGGCGGGCCCTGTTTGATCTGGAGCGTCCTGAGGGTGAAGAGGCCCCTGAATGGTATCTTGCCGAGATGGGGCAATTGTTCACCTATATTCATGACCCGTTGGCCGCGTTGAATCCAAAAATGGCAACAGATGAATTGATGCTTTTGACCAAAGCACTGTTCTCATCGGTGCATGGAATCGTGTTGTTGGGGCTGGATGAAGCCAACGCAGGCGTCCAGACAGACAATATAGACGCGATGATTTCCCTTATTCTTAAGCAAATGACCGCATCAAAGCCACTTTGGTGAACGGTGTTCATTTTTTGCTTGCAATGCAGGTCAATTGATTCTAAAACAATTTCATGAACAGTGTTCACGAACTGAATTGAATTGGAGTTAGATATGTTTAAGACGTTAAGTACACTTATCACCGGGGCAAATGCACGGGCCGAAGACCGCGTTCGTGATGCATTTGCGATTGAATTGATCGACCAAAAGATTCGCGAAGCGGACCAGACGTTGAAGGCTGCAAAAGCCACGCTGGCTAGTCTGATCCAGCGCCAGAGGTCCGAGAACCAACAGCGCCACGCCTTGCAGAACCGCATTGCGGACTTGACCAAGCGTGCGACGGCGGCCCTTCAGGCGGACAACGAGGCATTGGCGTCCGAGGCCGCAACAGCCATCGCGCAGATGGAAAACGAGCTGACGATCCGCCATACAACGCTCGCTCGTTTGGATCAAAAAGTGCTGCGCTTACGCTCTAGCATCGAGGCGGGCCATCGCCGGATTATCGACCTCAAGCAGGGCGCAATCCAAGCCCGTGCCGTGCGCCGCGAGCAAGACATTCAGGTGCGTATGGGACCAGTGACCCGTGGCGGCAGCGTGGAAGAAGCCGAGGAATTGATTGCGCGTGTTTTGGGCCGTGATGACCCGTTTGAGCACAGTGAAATCTTGTCCGACATTAACAACGATCTATCCCACGGCACGATCACGGACCGTCTGGCAGACGCAGGGTTTGGCGATGCCAGCCGCGCGACAGGCCAATCCGTCCTCGATCGTTTGAAATCTGCAAAATAACCCCCATTTTTAGGAGTAAGACCCATGAATTCGACTAAATCAGACAACTCACTTATCATG
>RCMY010003520.1_pt1 | contig 13826 bp, 8 predicted proteins | sample 2041341 | NCBI WGS metagenome assembly RCMY01 (sample SAMN09708234, study PRJNA481090) | Marine sediment metagenome, whole genome shotgun sequencing project.
GGTTGAGCTCGTGACCCCACCGTTTCGGGTCATCGGGGACGCTGGTCAGTCCGGCGGTCATCTCGCCATACAACGGTGGCGCGATGACTGGATCGTCGCGCAGGGGCCGGTAGCGCGCCGGTTCGTTCTTCGGCACCGTGGGGCGGTCCACGCTGGCGTCGAGCACCTTCCTCAGAGTCGCCTGGAACAACTCCTGGTGCTCCGGGTCCCAAGCGCGCTCGCGCACCTCCGGGGCGCGCAGGGCACCGTGATAATCGACCGTGACGCGCTTCCGGCTGGCGGGGACGGAGGGGCCGGGGTCGGAGATGTCCAGGGCAGCCAGGCCGGTGCGGCGGCCCAGGCCAGCGCCGCGGATTTGTCGAGTCAGCGACTCAAAGTCACCGTCGGGGCCGGTGCTGAAGGTCCAGTGGGTGTAAACGGGCAACGTGATGCCGCGACTGTCGAGGCGCGCATCAGTGAGGTCCCAGGCCAGCGCCGTTCGGGTCGCCGGCGCCGTGGCCAGACCTCGTCCGGCCAGCACCCCTTCGGCGGTGGCCGGTACGACGGCGGCCAGGTATCGCCGGTGGCTCGCGAGGTCCCGCGGGCACAGCAGACGGGCCTTGACTCCGGCCGCAGTGGGTCCGGCCACGAGTTGCTCCGGGGTGACAGTGCTCTGAACATGGACAAAGGTCGATCGTTCGTTCAGATCGGGCAACTGGGTCGAGGGTTCCGCGTCGGGGCTCAAAACGAGTTGTCGCAGAGGGGTGCCCACCCCGTCGATGAGTTCGACTCCCTGCGCGGTGTCGATCACGATCAGGACGAACCACGGGTCGAGTTGACCGTCGCCGTCGGCGGGTCCGCGCGAGAGCCGCCACGGCAGATCCGCAGGCGTGACCTCGATCGAGGCGAGGAAGGTCTCTTCCGCGTCCATCGCGCCATCTGTGGGGAACCGGGTTCCCCACACCCCGGGGTCGATCGATGAGACGTCGCCGGTGCTTGACACCGACAGTGTTCGCCGGTGGACACCTCCGCCGATCGTCGTGGCAGCAGCGACGGTGGCCCTTCCGCCCTTGCCTTCGGCCGCCTGACTAAGACCGGTCTGCAACCAGGGAAGAAACCTCAGCTCACTCATCGGCGGATCAATTCCAGTGTCGGGCCGACGGCCGCAATGCGAGCGGTGAGATTGTGGGTCGGCGCGCCGAGTCGCTGCGCGGGTAGTTGCACGTTCTGAAGGCGGCCGCCGCGACCGATCGTGCCGACGACTTTCTGTTCGTGCGCGATCGACACGCTTGCCACGTGCTCGAGCCCGGTGGAGGCGCCGCCGCCGAAACGCACCCCGGCGTCGAAGGTCTCGAAGGAGGGTGCGGTGAGTCGCTCGGCCTTGGTCATCTCGAAGAAGATCGAAGGGGCGAAGACCTCGGTGACGATCTCGACGGTGACCGCTCGACCGCTCAGCGTGGTGGAGCCGATCTCGAAGTGGTCCGCTCCGGCCGGGACACCCTCGCCATACTTCTCGATGGTCTGGTTGAGGGGGACGACGCTCTGGCTGACCTCCACCGCATCGTGGGGGCGCAACGGAGCGGTGACGTCGCTGGCGAACGTCTTCCAGGTGATCGCGTCGGTGGTGGATGCACCGTCGGTGGCGGCTACGGTCCGCCAGGCGTCATCGTGATCAAGGGCGGCCGCGAGTTCTGCGGCGACGTCGGCCGGGGGAGCGATCACTGCCTGGGCCCGGCTGCCGATCTCGACAGGGAAGTTCACGTTGACGCCGAAGAACTTGAACTCCGCTCCGCCGTTGGCGTACCACGGTCGGGGGCCCTCGAAGCCGGCCGTGAACAAAACGCCGAGGAGCACCTTCTTGTCAGTGCGCACCTCCAGTCCTGCCCGCAGCCGCGCCTTGATGCGGAAGGGGTTGAAGACAACCAGGACGTGCACCTCGAACGTGCCGACGGCGTAGTAGGTCGTGAAGAGGAACTTCGTCGAGGCCTCGAAGTACAGCTCGCCCCCGAACTGCACCGTGTTGGAGGTCAGGGCGAAGTAGCCGCCGACGCGGAGAAACACGCTGTCCGACAGGACGATCGTTGCGCCGAGGTGCTCCAGCTCCAACAAGGCGGGTGGCAGACCAGCCGGGGCCACCCAGTCCGGATGGGTTCCTCCGACACTAAACAGGAAGTAAGGCCGGGGCCCCAGATCGAGGTAGGCGGCGAAGTCGCCGCTGAGCTGGATCCCCAAGATCTGGCTGTCTTGGATCGAGGCCAGGATCATGATCGTCGGACCGGCGAAGTCCACGATCCCGAGCACCTGGGCGTTGAGTTCGAGGAGCGCGTGCTCCTCGTCCGGCAACGCGACGTGCACCCTGCCGATCAGCACGATCGCGAGGTCGGGGAACGAGATGATCACGCCGAGATCGATGGTGACGAGCGTGAGCGGCACCCCCCACCCGAGGCGGACGACAGGACCGAAGGTGGTCGCTCCTTCTTGGACGGGGAAGAAGGCATCGATGCTGGCGAGGATCTGAGGAGCGTCGGCCACGGGATCGTCGGGATACAAGATGTGGTCGAGTTCCCCTGAGAAGAGCCCGTCGACCAACGCGCCGGTGTCCATAGTTCGGTTGAACGCGACGATGCCGCCGACGCCGTTGAGGGTGAAGCCGAACGCCAGCGGAATGGGGGTGAATTCGGTGAGCACCGAGAGGTAGAGGCTGAACCTCGGAGTCTCCGGGGGCGCGTGGGCCACGGCAGCGTCGACGACTCCCACGACGGTGATGCCGACCGCGAGCACCTGTAGGTCCAGGATTCCGGAGTAGCGCGGCGGGGTGATCTCGACGTAGCCGCCGCCGGTCACGATCTCAGACTTGAAGGACGCGCCGAAGGCGGTCGGCGGGACCAGGGCAAAGCGCAGGTCGGTGGCACCGAACAGCCCATCCCCGTCCGGTGCCGCTTCCACCACGAGGGCGACCCCGATGCCGTCGGCGACCAGGAGCAGCGGCCCGATCTCGACGTTGCCGGTCACGGTGGCCGCGGCGCGCAGTCCGTTGGATGCGCCGAGTTGGACGCTGAGCCCAACGTCGGCGCGCTCCAGATAGAGGGGTCCGAACTGACGATCGATGGGGATGGAGAACTCCATGCCGAGACCTCCGACGATCCGGCAACCATCGGGGGTGATCTCGAGTCTGACCGAGACTTCGACAGCCGCCTCGTCTCCCAGGATCCACCCCATGAATCCGTCGGCGTCGGGGTCGGCCAGCGAGACGGTCAGCCCGGGACCTCCCTCGGGCGACTCCACGGCGATGATGAGCTTAGGAACAGCATTGACCGCGGAGCCCTCGATGCTCAGGCCGAACGAGACACCGTGCAGGTCGAGACGGGGCTCTCCGGATCCGCCGAAGCCCCACGGTCTATCCGGTGGGGGCCTGCCCCTGACGAGGAAGTCGACTTCGAAGTCACCCGACCCGGTGGTCGGCTCGATGCTCACCCCGGATCGTGATGCGGGGTCGGGTGGCGGGGAGGGCGTCAGGGCCAACCCTACGACGCCGGTGAGATCGGCGCCCGCTGCCAGATCGAGGGTCCAGCCGCCGCCCAGATCGGTGGTGTGGGTGAGCGCGGAGGCGGCCATGGGGGCCAACAGCAGACCGGACGGCACGGACTCCTGTCCGGGGACCGCCATGAGGACTAATCCGAACTCACCGCTGACCGGAACTCCCGCGACAGTCTCATTCAGCTGCGCCAGGGTGAGGACGTATTCGTAGACGTCCGGGGGAGCGCCACCGGGCCAGTAACTGTTGATCAGGGCGTCGCGAGGCGAACGCCGTTCCAGCGGCAGGGGGAGCAGGTCGCTGATGCCGGCCAAGGCTGCGTCGACCTGGCCGAGGTTCAAGGATTTCCCCCACCCGTAGGCCTCGGCAAGAACCCCGCCGGGATCATCGAACAGTTCGGGAATCCTGGCCCAGTAGATAGGACCTGGTTCGTAGCGCGTGCGAATGCCCGACAACAGCAGCAGGGTGTTCAGGGGCGGCAGCGAGTCAGCGACGTACGCCGAGACCAGCGTGTCGAGGATCTGTTGGAACAGAGCGGGAATCGCCGCGGGGTCGTTGAGGGGGGCGGGGAGCGCGGAGACATCGATGATGGCGTCACCGGAGACCAGATCCTTCAGCCTGGTGTAGCAGGTGGACGCGGCTTCGATGAGGTTCAACACGTCGGTCAGGTTGCTGGTCTCTTCGTACCCAGTGAGGGCAACGAACTCTTCTTGCAGCCCGAGGGCGTCGGCGAAGTCGGAGGCCATGGCCGCGTCGACAGAGGGCAACGCGACTCCGCACCGTTCGAGGAGGACCTTGAGTTTCGCGGGGTCGGTGGTGGCCTCGACCAAGGGCATGAAGACCTGGTGGACGGCGTTCGCGAAGGGTGCAAGCATCAGATCCTCATAGCCTCAGGGTCACGACGCCCTCGAGCGTCAGATCGGTACGACGGTCGCTGGGGCGGTTGTCGTTGGGACCACCGCTGGCCTGGGATTCCCCGAGTCCGATGGCTTGTATGTCCGTGGCTGGTACTCCGAGTTGGGGGCCGAGGATGTTCCGCACGGCTTCGATCACCGAGACTGCGCGCCGTTCGCTGAGCGTCAGGTTGCTGGCCGTCGGGCCCAGATTGCTGGCGTGTCCGACAGCGGTGACGCCGCCGAAGGGCCCGGTCAACAAGGCTAGGTAGCCAGCCAGGAACTGGCGAAACGATCGGAGGTGTTGTTGGTCCAGGGTGTGGAGTCCACTCGGGAAGAGACTGACGACGCCGGAGCCGACGCCAAAGTCCTGCGGCGAGGTGATGTGGCTGGCCAGAGGGGCGGTTCCGGTGAGCGGAGCGCCGATGGAGCCGTAGGTCGTGTAGCCACCAAAGCTCGGCTTGAACCTCGAGGCCGCCTTGCCGAGGCGGGAACCCAGTTTGGTTCCTTGTTCGGTGAGCTCGCTGATGCCCTCGTAGATGCGCCGGTATCCATCCTTCCATTTCCCGACCTGGTCGTCGTGGCGTGCGCTGTCGAGTCCGAGGTAGATCGGCATGGCGATCAGGTTGCCCGAGACGGTGCCCTGCAGATTCATCGTTCTATCGCTCGGGGAAAGCGTGACGTCGGTCGGAGCATTCGATGCCAACGGCCCTAGACCCAGATTGAGGGGGCTGGTGAAGTTCATCGAAGCGCCGTTCCCCAGATGGGCCGCGAGATCGTGGTCGGCGGGAAAATCGAACGGGGTCCAGTTGGGCACGTTGTCCATCCCGAACTCAGGCCCGGGCGAGGAGGACAAAGCGAAGGTGTACAGGTGGATCGGCATGGACGGCAGTTCTGTCGCCACTCCGTTCTCAACTCTGCGGAAGTGGATCGTCCCTACGCCGAACGCCCCGCCAGCGAAGACCTGGCCGCCTCGGCTCACGACATCGGTGAGTTTCCACTCGTAGAAGAACTGGGCGCTGCTGGTCCCCACGGAGCCGATTGCGAGAAAGCGTGAGAGCACCTTGCTCCCCGACGTGTTTGTCATCAGGAGGAGTGTCTGGAGACTGTTCCAACCGCCGGATTCGCTCTGAGACTGCAATTCGGCTCTCACCACCTGTCCGATGGCGTGGGCAACCGCCGAGAAGTAATGGTCGGTCACAGGCCCGACGGGCCCGTACTCATCGCCGAGATGCGTGGTGATTGCATCCTCGGCCACCGTGATGAACGGTAGGCGGGCCACGCCGCTGGCCCCGGACCAGTCGAGGGCGGCGCCGAGGAGCGCGCGGAGAATGTTGGCCGCAACAGCCTCTTCGGCCGGGTGCAGCGCGCGGGAGCGGTTACGTCGAATCCGGCGCGGTTCGGCGTCAACGGCACGGCGTTGTTGGGTCACCGGGACCGGCTCAGTGGTCCCCGCGCCGGGGTAGGGGGGCGGCCCGTGGAGACTGCGGATCGCCGCGGTGGCTCCCGTGGTGTTCAGCAGTTGATTGGAGATGTGGGCGTTCAGGTGCGCCAGGGTGAAGGCTCGGTCGTAGGTCGTGCTGCCCGTCAAGGAGAAATAGGCTCTGGTCGAGCCCCCCACGGTGTCTGTTCCGATCGTGGCAGGGGTGCCTGTTGCGTGTGCCTCGAGTTCGGCCAAGGACATCCAGCTGTTGTCGTTGTTGCTCTCGCTCGAGTCGATCTTGTAGGCCTTGCCGGTGAACTCTTGAACAGCACCCGGTCCGGTCGTCATCTCCACGCTGAAGGCCCACGATTCGACGGCGTGACCGGTGGGGTTGGCCGGCACCCGGCGATTGAGATATCCCTCGAGGTAGCGGCCGGCTTGGTTGATCAACACCACGTCGTTGGTTCCCGTGGTGGCGCCCCACGTCCCCGTCAGACAGGGGGTGGTCCATTCGGGTGGCGTCTCGGGGGTAGCTCTCAGTGCGATGCTCTGAAACGGATCGACGATGCCGTGTTCGATCATCGTCATGATCACGTCCGTGGCGGCCAACTTCTTCATGCCGCTCGCGGTGTCCAGGTGTGCTGGGTCCAGGAAGCGGCCCACCTCCGCGAGCCTTCGCTCGTAGGCATCTTGAGCCTCGGAGACGGGGAACTGCGGGGTTTTTCCGAAGAGCCGCTCGTACAACGACGGGGTGGTGATCTCGATCTCTAGTTCGTCCCCCAACCACTCGTCGCGATCGGTGTTCGGTCCGGTGATGTAACTCGAGCAGAACTTCTTCCACGCCAGATCTATGTGCGCCCCGGCCCCCGAAAGCCGTCCAGTAGCGTCCGCCGGAGGGTAGTTCCACCTGGTGCGATCGAGGATGAAGCTGGCCCCGGTCGGGGTGTTCGAACCCGCAGCGGGCACGGTGTTCCATCGGCCCGTGATGGGGGTCTCCAAGAGGTGCGCGACGTCGAGTAGAGCGACGTTGAGGGCATCAGAGCCCAGGCTGGAACATCGCACGACGATCCAGGCGCCGGGGGCGTTGCTGATCTGGCGGACGTCGACATGGTTCGGTGAACCGAGGGGGCGGGCCAGATTGAGTTTCGCGGCTGGCCCGAACAACTCCAGCGGCTTCGCCTCGACAGCGATGAAAAGAGCGTTCTTGAATTGGGCCGGTGTCCTGACCGGCGCCAAACCGTCGTCCGGTTGCACCGGATGGGCTCCGGCCGTGCGAGAGGGCAACCGGACTTCTAACTGAGTCCCGTTGGCCTCCAGCCGCACGGTGGGAACTCCGTATCCGGCGAGGTGGAGTCCACGAATGACTCCGGAGAGTTGAGTAAGGAGTCCGTCGATCGCGGCAGTCGTGGCCTGACCCGGCCAGGACGCAGCCGTACCGACGTCAAGGGAGTGGGTGACCCGCGTCGGCCTTCCAGCGCGTCTGATCGACGGGGTGACAAATAGTCCTTCTGCCATGAGCGCCCCTCCCCGGGCCCTTGGAAGGTGTTTCAACCTGCCACCTATCCAGGGTTTCGAGCAACCCATCTAGACCGGTTGCTCGGGAGTCGCGCGGTCGACGGTTGCGGGGTCACCACCGAAACGTCCGTGCGCGGGTAGGCGATTCGACGCGCCTACTGGGGTGACAGACTGCCGCCGTGCGCCTGCGGATCGACCTGTCCTACGACGGAACCGAATTTCACGGCTGGGCCACCCAACCCGGTCTGCGGACGGTTCAAGCGGAAGTCACCGCCGCCCTGGCCACCGTGCTGCGCGTCGTGCCAGCCACCCGGGTGGAGGTCGTGTGCGCCGGCCGGACCGACGCGGGGGTCCACGCCCGTGGACAGGTGGTGCATGTCGATGTCGAGGGCATGGTTCCCAACCTCGTACGCCGCCTCAACGGGGTGCTGCCCCACGACATCCGGGTCAGGGACGCCGCTGAGGCCGCGCCGGGTTTCGACGCGCGCTTCGGGGCCCTGTGGCGCCGCTACGCCTACCGGATCGCGGACTCCGCCGCAGTGGTCGACCCCTTGACGCGCCATCACGTGTTGCCCTGGGGTCACCCGTTGGATCTGGACGCGATGAACACCGCCGCGCAGGAACTGCTGGGGCGCCACGACTTCGCCGCCTTCTGCCGACGCCGCGAGGGAGCCACGACGATCCGAACGTTGTTGGATCTGACCTGGACCAGGGAGGCGTCCGGGGTCGCGGTGGCGTCGGTTCGTGCCGACGCCTTCTGTCACAGCATGGTCCGGTCGTTGGTCGGCTGCCTGATGGCGATCGGGGAGGGCCACCGCGACACCGAGTGGGCGATGGAGGTCCTCGCCGCGGGCGACCGCAACCCCGCCGTGCGGACGGCCCGCGCCCAAGGGCTCACCTTGGAAGAGGTGGCCTACCCACCCGATGCGGAACTCCTGTCCCGCGCAGAGCAGACTCGCGCCCGGAGGTCGATGTGAGCCAGGACGATGAGAAAGATACAACCGAAGACGCCGAGCACTACTTCTCCGCCGACCCCTCGGTCCCCTTCAAGCGGATGCCGATCCGGGCGACGGTCTGGGGTCGAGAGCTGACCTTCGTGACCGGGTCCGGTGTCTTCGCCAAGGGACGGGTCGATGTCGGTACGAGCGCACTGTTCCGCAAGAGCGAGCCGCCGACGTCGGGCCGGATCCTGGACCTGGGTTGTGGGTACGGCGCCATCGGCCTGGCCATCGCCGCCGCCGGGGATGCTGTGGTGACCGGGGTGGAGGTCAACGAGCGGGCCGTGCTGCTGGCCAACGAGAACGCCGCAGCCCTGGGCCTGGCGGGACGCTTCACGGCGGTCACCCCGGATCAGGTGCCGATCGAGGCGACGTACGACGAGATCTGGTCCAACCCGCCCATCCGGATCGGCAAGCCGGCACTGCACCAGTTGCTGCTCACCTGGCTCGCGCGACTGACCCCGCAGGGCCGGGCGGTGATGGTGGTCGGCAAGAACCTCGGCGGTGACTCGCTCCAGCGCTGGCTGACCGAGCAGGGCTACCCGACCACGCGGATCGGCACCGACAAGGGTTTCCGGATCCTGGAGTCGCGGGTCGTCGATCAGACCCTGTAGAGACTCACAGGAAAAACACAGGTAGGGCCGATGGCCGGCACAGGTGTAACCGACAAGGTTCTGGCGTGTCGATCTCCCAACGCGCCAGCCACCTGGCCTCTCGATTTTCCCCCCAACAATCCCCTCGCAACACGCGACGTCTCGCCCTGATCGGGGTGGCTGCCCTCGTTGTCGTGGGCAGTACCGGAGCCTGGATGCTCACGCGTCCTACCAGCGAGGCCTCGGAAGCGACGATCGTGGAGGCCACGCTCGGCACCCACCAGACCACCGTCACCGCGACCGGCACCCTCGAACCGAGCCGTCAGGCCGATCTCGACTTCGCGGTCGACGGGCGTGTGACTGCCGTGGCGGTCGAACCCGGGGACACCGTCAAGGTCGGCACTGCGTTGGCGCGACTGGATACCGCTGCACTGGACGCGGCACTCGCGTCGGCACAGGCGCGGGTATCCGCCGCCGAGACCACGGCCGCCGAGGACGCCGACGAGTCCAGCATCCAGCGAGCCGCCCACGACGCCGATGTCGCCAGTGCCCGAGCGACGCTCGTCGACGCCGAGAGGGATCTCGACGCAGCCACGCTGAGAGCCACCTTCGCCGGAACCGTCGCGGCGGTCACCGTCGAGGTCGGTGACCAGGTGGGCGCCGGCTCCGCTGGGGGTGGGTCCACTGGGGGTGGGGCCTCCGGGGGCGGAGCCACGACCAGTTCCACGGCGGCGGTCACCGTGATCACTCCGAAGGCCTTTGTGGTCGAAGCCGATGTCGCCGCCGCCGACATCGCGCAGGTGAGCGAGGACCTACAGGTCACCATCTCCGCCAACGGCGTCGGTGAGGACATCTACGGCACGGTCGCATCCGTGGGTCGAGTCGCGCAGGCCGATGCCTCCGGAGCCGCGACCTTCCCGGTCACCGTGGGCGTCACCGGAAAACGCGATGATCTGTACGCCGGGACTTCGGCCGACATCTCCATCATCGTCCAGCAAATCCCCGACGTCCTCACCGTCCCCACGCTGGCGGTGACCAGCGAGAACGGCGCGACCTACGTCGAGAAGGTCGACGGTGGGGCCGCCGAGCGCACCGAGGTGGAGGTCGGTCAGACCTACGGCGCCGCCACCGAGATCGTGAATGGGCTGGTCGAGGGGGACCGGATCCAGATCGCACCGTCGGTCCAGGACGGGACCCGGAACCCGGGCACCGATCGTCAGGGCGAGGGGCCCGAGCGAGTCGGAGGCCGCCAGGGTGGCCAAGGTTTCGGGGGTAACCCGTGAGTGCGATCCTCGAACTGTCCGGCGTGCGCAAGGTCTACGACACCGGAACCATCCAGGTCGAAGCGTTGCGCGGGATCGACGCTCGCATCGACGAGGGCGAGTACGTCGCCGTCATCGGACCGTCCGGGTCGGGGAAGTCGACCCTCATGCACATCCTCGGTTGCCTGGACGTGCCGACGTCCGGGACCTACCGCCTCGCCGGCGAGGACGTCTCGACGATGACCGAGTCGCAGTTGGCGCAGGTGCGCAACCGTCGCATCGGATTCGTCTTCCAACAGTTCAACCTGCTGCGCAGCATGTCGGCGTGGCGCAACGTCGAGCTGCCCCTCATCTATGCGGGCGTGGCGCCGGCCGATCGCCGGGCCCGTGCTCACGAGGCGTTGGCCCAGGTGGGGCTGGCGGGTCGTGCTGACCACAAGCCCGGTGAGTTGTCGGGCGGGCAGCAACAACGCGTCGCCGTCGCTCGGGCTCTGGTGACCGATCCGGCGCTGCTCCTGGCCGACGAACCGACCGGCAATCTCGACTCGCAGTCGACCACCGACATCCTGGGGCTCTTCGACGGACTGGCCGAGCGTGGTCGCACCATCGTGCTGATCACCCACGAACACGAGGTCGCCGACCGGGCCGGGCGCACCATCGAGGTACGCGACGGGCACGTGATGACGGCGGGGGGTGTGGCATGAAGACCGCCACCGTCACCGAGAGCGCGATGACCTGGGGCGAGACGGTGCGGACGGGCTTGGAGGCCGTCCTGGCCCACCGGATGCGTTCGGTGCTGACCATGCTCGGCATCGTCATCGGGGTCTCCTCGGTGATCCTGACCGTCGGGCTCGGTCAGGGTGCACAGGACGAGGTGCGCGAACAGATCGACTCCCTGGGCAGCAACCTGCTCGTCGTGTCGCCCGGAAGCGCGACCTCCTCGACCGGTGTCCGCGGCGGCTTCGGCTCCGCCTCCACGTTGACGATGGCCGACGCTCGGGCGATCGCCGACAGCGAAGTGGTGCCGGACGTGTCGGCGGTCGCGCCGATCACCTCCTCCTCCGGTGCGCTGGTCAGCGACGGGACGAACTGGACCACGACGTTGGTCGGTACGACGGTCGAGTGGCTCGACGTACGCTCCCGCACGCTCTCCTCCGGTCGGTTCTTCACAGAGAACGAGGTCGCCTCCGGCGCCCGGGTGGTGGTGTTGGGACCCGACACCGTCGACGAGCTCGGGCTGCCGTCGCCGGTCGGCCAGACGGTCAGGGTCAGCGGGTCCGAGCTGACCGTCATCGGAGTCCTGGACTCGGCCGGAGGCTCCTCGTCCGACGCCTCGCTGGACGACACCGCCGTGACCCCGATCTCGACCGCGGCCTCGGTCACCGGGAACACCGGTACGACCGTCTCCTCGATCTATGTCGAGGGCAGCGATCAGGCCACCCTCGGCGCGGCGTACGCGGAGATCACGGCTCTCTTGAGCAACCTGCACGGCGTGACGACCGCCGATGCGGACTTCACCATCACCAGCCAGGAAGCCCTGCTCGACACCGCGAACTCGACCAACCGGACCCTGACGGTTCTGTTGGGCGGGGTGGCAGGGATCTCGCTGCTCGTCGGCGGCATTGGCGTCATGAACATCATGCTGGTCTCGGTGACCGAGCGGATTCGTGAGATCGGCCTGCGCAAGGCCCTCGGTGCCACCCCCCGGGTCATCCGACGACAGTTCCTCGTCGAGGCGTCCATCCTCGGACTGGCGGGAGGGTTGGCGGGCGTCGCGCTCGGCGTCATCGGCTGGCAGGTCCTGCCGCCCCTCATCGATCAACCCGTGTCGTTGTCGATACCCGCCGCGTTGGGTGCCCTGCTGACCGCGTTGGCCCTGGGCATCGGTTTCGGGGTCTATCCGGCCGACCGTGCCGCACGACTGACCCCCATCGACGCCCTGCGCAGCGAATGACCCCCCGATCCGGAGCCACGCTCCATAAACCCAGGAGAAGAATGAACAAGACACTGATGGTCACCATGCTCACCGCCGGCCTCGCTCTCGCCGGATGCGGCGGAGGATCGGACGGCACCAGCAGCGCGATCGACGAGGGTGCTGACGTCTCGGCTCAGGTCGGGGAGACCGGCACCGGGCGTGGCGCGGGCGGTGCGCCGCAGGGATCCGGCGAGGTGGTCCAAGTCTCCGATTCGACCGCACAGGTGCAGAACCAGGCCGGACAGATCGCCGTCACCTGGACGAACGCGACGACCTTCACCCAGCAGGTCGAGACCGATCTGAGCGCCGTCGCCGTGGGCGCTTGCGTGGTGGTGATCAGCGACAGCACCACGAGTGAGGACGTCGTCGCGACCGGAGTCCGCGTCTCCGAGGCCGGTGACGACGGGTGCGGCCCCGAGGCGGGGAGAGGGGCCGGCAGAGGCGATGCTTCGCGCACGCCTCCGGCCGACCGCCCCGAAGGCGCACCCGAGGGACGGCAAGGGGCGGGGGCCGGACGAGGAACCGTCGGAGAGGTGCTCTCGGTGCAGGCCGACGGGTTCACCGTCGGCGTTCAGGGGATCGAGGGGGACAGTACGACCGCAGTGGAGGTGACGGTCTCCACGGACACCGAGCTGACCACGTCCGGCAAGGCCACTGCGTCGGACATCACTGTCGGACGCTGCATCATCAGCGGCGGAGCCGCTGACGACACCGGGGCGATCACCGCCGAGACCATCTCCATCAGTGACCCGGTCGACGGCGAGTGCGCGTCGGGCCAGGGCAGTCAGCGTCGGCAGGTTGCCGGATGAGGCGGCGTACTGGCGCGGTAGCGGTCGTCACGGGTGCGGTTCTCCTCGCCGGAGGCCTCACCTGGGCGAGCGATGGGGCCGCGGGGAACTACCGCACCGCGACGGCGGTGAGGGCTGATGTGGAGAGCACCATGAGCCTCACCGGGACCGTCCTGTCCTCGACGCGTCGCGACCTGTCCTTCGGCGTGGCCGGCACTGTCGACCGCGTCTCGGTCACAGTGGGTGACGTCGTGGCGGCGGGCGACCAGCTCGTCGCGCTGGACCCCGAAGGCCTCGACGCTGCGATCACCGAAGCGGAGGCCGACCTCGCCCGGGCCCGGGCCCAACTGGAGGCCGTTCAGGTCGCGCAGGCCTCGGTGGTCACCGCGGCCCTGGTCTCGGTGTCCTCGACCTCCGATGCGTCCGCGTCCAACGCTTCCACCTCCGTCGGGTCCGGTAACGGGTCCGGCGACGGGTCGGCTGCTGCGTCGGCTGCTGCGTCGTCGTCCGGCGCAGAGAGCGCCGGGTCGAAGAGCGAGGAGACCCGAGACGGCGAAGGCGACGAACCCTCCGCGGGGGCCAGCGAGTTGAAGCAAGCCCTCAAGACATTGAGTAAGCAGCAGAAGGCGGTGGCCTCCGCGCAGTCCGCGGCGACCGAGGCGCTCGCCGCAGCACGGGCAGCCCTCGCGGCGCAGTCCGCGGCCTGTGCCATCGATGACGTTCCCGGCGGTGGTGACGGTGGCACTGGCGGTGACGGTGGTGACGACGGTACTGGCGGTGACGGTGGTGACGACGGTACTGGCGGAGACGGCGGTGACGACGGTACTGGTGGAGACGGCGGTGACGACGGTACTGGTGGAGACGG
>RCMY010003521.1_pt1 | contig 13825 bp, 7 predicted proteins | sample 2041341 | NCBI WGS metagenome assembly RCMY01 (sample SAMN09708234, study PRJNA481090) | Marine sediment metagenome, whole genome shotgun sequencing project.
TTGTCCTATTAGTAATAGGAATTGGAATTTTTATTTACACGTTAAAGCCAGACTATTCTGGTGAACAAGAACTTGTTCACCTAGAGAAAGAGGTTAGAGTGTATTATGATACTTATGGTATTCCGCATATATACGGAGAGAACGAAAAAGATGCTATTAGGGCATTAGGTTACGTTCACGCACAAGATCGTTTATGGCAAATGGAACTACTTCGAAGAATTGCAAGTGGTGGCTTATCTGAAGTTTTTGGTAAAGATTTAGTAGGTACCGATAAATTCTTTCTCTCATTAGGTATTGCAGATGCTTCTAAAATTGCAGTTGCCAATGTAGATGAGGAGAATGAAGGTGTTGTTTTGGCCAAGGCTTATTTAGATGGCATTAACCAATTTATTGCCGAAGGACCTACACCAATTGAATTTTACTTAACGGGTATTGAGAAAGAAGAATTCGTTTTAGAAGATATGTATAATACTATTGGTTATATGGCATTCAGTTTCGCAATGGCACATAAAACTGACCCACTTTTAACGACAATCAATTCAAAATTAGGTTCGGATTATTTGAAAGATTTGAATATTGGTTCAGACGTTAACACGGAATGGATTAAAAATTATAATCCGTCTAAAAATGATACTATTCAGAACAATCTTACGGCAGCAGTTAATAAGGCATTAAGCGTATTGAATGTTCCGTTGTTTGAAGGAAGTAATAGTTGGGTCATCGCTCCAGAAAAGACAAAGAATGGAAAAGTCATTTTAGCCAATGATCCGCATATTGGTTTTGCCCAACCATCTGTTTGGTATGAAGCGCATATAGAGACACCTAACTATTCTAAATATGGCTATCATATGGCAGGTATACCCTTTCCATTGTTGGGGCATAATAGGAAATTGGCCTATGGAATAACCATGTTTGAGAATGATGATGTTGATTTTTATTACGAACAGAGTAATCCAGATGATGATATGCAATACCTCACTTCTAATGGGTATGTAAATTATGAGATCATAAATAAAACTATTAAAGTAAAAGATTCAACAGATATAGAATTCGCTTATAAAAAATCGGTACATGGGCCTATTTTGAATGGAATTGCAGACCAGATACAAGGAGATAGGCCAATAGCCATGTCATGGATTTACACCCAAATGGATAATAAGGTAATAGATGCATTATTCGGGTTGAGCCATTCTAACAATCTCAATGAATTTAAGACTGCATTACCGAATATTCATGCACCAGGATTAAATATAATGTATGGTGATGCAGAGGGCAATGTAGCTTGGTTTGCAACTGCGCAACTATACAAAATTCCAGATTCAATAAACACTAAATTAATTTATGAGGTAGGTGAAGGACTTCCTTTAGAAAGGGAGCTACTTAGCTTTAATGAAAATCCCCAGGCGATAAACCCTCCAAGTCATTACGTGTATTCAGCAAATAACCAACCTGATTCTATTGCAGATATGCTTTACCCAGGATATTACTTGCCAGAAAATAGGGCGAAGAGAATTGTAGAACTTTTAGAGCCTAAAAATGATTGGGATAAAGATTCTGCAAGTGAAATGATTACGGATGTTACATCATCGGTAGAACCAACAATTGTTGCAAATTTAGCCAAATTAATTGAAATTAATTTGTTGAGTGAAACAGGATTGAAAGTTATAGACAGTTTAAAAATGTGGAATGGTAATTACAATCTTGAATCTGTAGAGGCGACCGTTTATAATTGTTGGATTTATTATTATTTGAAAAATACCTTTAAAGATGAATTAGGAGAAGAATTGTTTACCCAGTTTTTAAGTACCCATTTTATGAAACGACTTATTGCACCATTATCGAAAAATGAAAGCTCAGTTTGGTGGGATGATGTGTCAACTACTGATGTTACAGAAAACATGCAGGATATTGTAAATAAATCGTTTACTGAAGCAATAGTATCATTGGAAAATGATTTTGGAAAAAATAGTGAAAATTGGGAGTGGAAGAATGTTCATACTATAGAGCATGGTCACCCCATAGGGCAAATTGCTGCACTTCGCTCATTTTTCAATGTAGGTCCTTATCCTATAGAGGGTTCTAGGGAGGTTATCAATAACATGGCGTTTTCCTATGATGAATCAGGTTCATACAAAACCAGTTCAGGACCATCAACAAGAAGAATTGTTGATTTCTCAGATATTGAAAATAGCATTAGTATTTTACCTACGGGCCAATCAGGTAATCCGTTCAGTAAGCATTATAGTGATCAAGCTGAAATGTTTGTTAATGGTGAGTTTCGTAAAATGATGATGAATGAAGACGAAATTAAAAAGAATGCGGAATCTACGTTGATACTAACTACTACAGTCAATTAAATGTACAATGAGCTTGTTAAATTATTGAAGATATATTGATAATAAGTCAACATACTATATTATTCTTAAAACTTGTTTATAAAATGTGACATTGCTTTTAAAATTATAATTTATTGTTATTTTTAAAACAATTACCGAACTTATGAAAACCAACCAACTAGTACTTGCACTAGTTTTGATTATAATCACTGGCAATTATGTGATAAGTCAAAATGTGCAAAAGGAACCTCAATTTTATAATTGGTTCGATAATCAGGTAAATAGATACAATACTTCACTATTTAATGGCCTAGAGTATATTGAACTTTATAGGACTATTAACGAAAGACATAAGTTTTTTGAGAGTAGCGATTTTCAAGCTGGGTCCATTGTTTACGATGGTCAGTTTTATGATAAGGTGCCTTTAAAATACGACTTAAACGTAGACGAATTGTTGTTTAACGTGGGTTATAATTATCCTTACCCTACATTAATACTATTTAAATCTAAAGTAAAAAGTTTCACTCTTGGTAAAAGTGATTTTATTCAAATTAATAACATCGAAGGTGATACAGAAATGGCTGGCTTTTATGAGGTGTTGATGAATAAAGAACCTATAATCCTCTTAAAGAAAAACAAAAAGAAGCGATTTAAAAGAATAAAGGGTAATACGGTGTATTATGAGTTTGATAACGATAAGGCTTTTTATATTTCATATCAAAACAATTTTTATGAAATAGACTCTAAGAATGATGTTATTAGGGTGTGGCCAGATAAGAAAGCGTATATAAATGAATATTATAATTCAGCATTACGGAAAACCAATGAAGATAACTTTTGGACTAGTTTCTTTGAAAAGTTAGCTGATACATTCACTACCGAAAAAGAAGGAGAAAAGTTATGAGAAAATATTTACAACTGCTCATGCTTCTTGTGAGTATTGGCATCTTTGCACAAGAAAATGAAAAAAGATATAATTTTCAATTTGAAAATAAGAATGTTTTAGAAGTTCTAAAAGAAATTGAACAAGAGACTGGGGTTACATTTTATTTAGATGAGAAATGGGTCGCAGATATAAACTATTCGGGGAATACTACGAATGAAACACTAGAGAATATTTTAGAAACAATTTTTAAAGAAACAAATCTAAATTTTTTCAGATTAAATGATTCCAAAATAATTATCACTCAAAATAATATTATTTATAAAGATTTACCTGAAGGTTTTTTTGGAAAGGAAGTGGTAGATTCGGTTATAGAAAATACTAATTATACGAGAATATCTAGTAACCCGGTATTTTCTAATATAGAATCTTCTAATAAGAATACAGTAACCCGAACTGTTCGAATAGGTAAAGAGAACCTAAATAATACGCGAAGTGCATATTCTATTAAGGGTTATGTTAAAACAGCTGAACAAGGTCAACCGATATCTAATTTATCTATCATATTAAATGGGAAAAACTCTGGTGCCGTAACTAATGATGATGGTTTTTATGAATTGGAAGTGCCAATGGGTACGAGTATTCTAAAAACTAGCTCTCTAGGTATAGAGCCAAGCACTACTAGAATTATAGTTTTTAATGATGGCGAGTTAAACTTTAACCTAAATGAAAGTGTAGAGTTTTTAGATGAGGTAATTGTAGAGGCTAATGCCGCCAGGAATGTAGAAGAGGCTTTATCGGGTAGTACCGAGTTGGTAGTAGAAGAAACCAAGAACATACCTTTGGTGCTAGGTGAACGAGATGTTTTGAAAGTAGCAACTACACTACCAGGTATTTCTACAGCAGGTGAAGGTGCGGCTGGTTTTAATGTACGAGGTGGTAGTACTGATCAAAACCTTATTTTATTAGACAATGCTGTAATTTATAACCCTTCTCACTTTTTCGGAATTTTTCAGGCATTGAACCCATTTACCACTAAAGATCTTAAGATTTTAAAAGGAGGTATACCTTCTGAATATGGTGGTCGTTTATCCTCTGTTTTTGATATCACTTCTAAAGATGCCAATAACGAAAAATTTGCAGGTGAGGCGGCCGTTGGGCCAGTAACCTCTAATGTGGCATTAGAAATACCTGTAGTAAAAGGTAAATCAGGACTTCTAGTTGGTGGTCGGGGAACGTACTCTGGTTGGATTTTAAGATCTCTTAAAGATGAATCACTTAATAATAGTAAAGCCTCTTTTTATGATGCTATTGCCAAATATACGCATGTTGTAAATGATAAGAATACGGTAAGAGCAATGGGCTATTACAGTAGTGATGCTTTCAGTATTACCTCAGATTCGGTTTATGGGTATAACAATAGATTACTTTCTTTTCAATGGGATCACCAGTTCAATGAAAAGAATACTGGTAGTATAATTGTAGCCAATAGCAATTATGAATTTAATATTGGCTTTGAAGGTAATTCAGATAGTAATTTTGATTTAGGTTTTGTAGTTGATGAAACAGAAGCCAAATTTAAATTCACCTATTTACATAGTACAGCACATAAGTTTGACTACGGTCTTTCTGCAAAATTATATAATGTTCAACCTGGTAATTTAGAACCAAATGGCGGTAATTCTATTGTAGACTCTAAAATTATACCTAATGAAAAAGCTGTAGAAGCAGCCCTTTATGTATCAGATAATTTTAAAGTCAGTGATAAACTTCTTATCGATGTTGGTCTAAGATATTCCATGTTTGCCACTTTAGGTATAGCAGATGCTCGTATATACGAAGAAAATATGCCTAAGAATGAAGAAACCTTGGTTGAAACGGTCTCTTATGATAATAATGAAGTCGTAGAAACGTATGGCGGGCCAGAGATAAGGCTATCTGCACGATACTTTCTAGGCCCCGATTTATCTGTAAAAGCTAGTTATAATAGTACGTATCAATATATTCATAGATTATCTAACACAACAACAATTAGCCCTATTGATACCTGGAAACTATCTGATAACAATATTAAACCTCAAAAAGGGAGACAAGTAGGACTCGGATTTTATAAGAATTTAGAAGGCAATCAATACGAAATTAGCTTAGAAGGGTATTATAAGGAAGCTGATAATTTATTGGACTTCAAAGTAGGTTCAGAGCTTTTACTTAACGAAACTATAGAGACAGAAACTTTACAAGGTGATGGTCAAGCGTATGGTGTGGAATTTTTAATCCGTAAAAATTCAGGAAAGCTTAACGGATGGATAGGCTACACCTATTCGCGTTCTTTTTTAAAGTTAGATAGTGAATTTGCTGAAGAGCGGGTAAATAACGGGGAGTACTTTCCTACAAATTATGATAAACCCCATGATTTTAGTGCAGTAATGAATTATAAACTCACGAAAAGATATAGTCTTTCGGCAAACTTATCTTACCAAACAGGTAGACCTGTAACATATCCTGTAGCTCGGTATAATTTCAATAATTCGGAATATGTGGTGTATAGTAACCGAAATGAATTTAGAATACCAGATTATTATAGATTAGACCTTGGTATTAATATAGAAGGAAATCATAAGATTAAAAAATTGGCGCATAGTTTCTGGAACATATCAGTATATAATGTGCTGGGTAGAAACAATCCATATTCTGTATTCTTTGTAACAGAGAATGGAGAATTAAAGGCGTATCAAAGTTCTATATTTTCGATTCCCGTACCAACCATTACATATAACTTTAAGTTCTAATATAAAGAGATTAATGCTGATGAAAATTATAAAATATTCATTTTTAATAAGTTGTATTTTATTGTTGGTAAATTGTATCGACCCTTTTGAAATTGAAGCAACTGAATTTAAAAGTGCTTTAGTAATTGAAGGGACTATTACTGATCAAGAAGAAATTCAGCGTATTTTGGTATCACGTACATTTCCTTTAGACACTGTTTTAATGACAGGCTTAAGTACTGCGAGAGTTAATGTATTAGATAGTAATGGAGGTGTTTATGCATTTAGCGAAACTTCACCTGGCGATTATCGTTCCAATGCCCCATTTGCTGCTACAGCAGGCCTAACTTATACTTTAAAAGTAGAGACCGCTGATGGTAATAGTTATACATCAGAAGAAACAGCGGTGCCGGCAAAGACAAACATAGATAACTTGTATGCCGATAGAGATTTTAAGGATAATGGCGCCGAAGAAGGTATGTTTATATATGTTGATAGCTATGATGCAACTGGTCAATCTAAATATTATCGTTATGAGTATGAGGAGACCTATAAGATAATAGCCCCAAACTGGAGTGCTTCAGATGCTTATATAGTTTCTCCATTACCCAATCCTGAAGTAGCAACAAGAGCGAAAACTAAAGAGGAGCGGGTAGCCTATAACACAGTCGCTTCTAATACTATTATTCAAGAGAATACAACCCAATTAGGAGAAGATCGCGTCAATAAATTTCCCGTTCGTTTTATAAACAGAGAAAATTTTATTCTATCTCATAGGTATAGTATTCTTGTAAGACAGTTTGTTCAGAATAGGGCTGCATTTTCTTATTATGAAACTTTAGAATTACTCTCAGGTACAGAAAGTCTTTTCTCTCAGCGGCAATCTGGTTTTTTAGAAGGTAATATTAAGTCTGATACGAATGCAGAAGAAGATGTAGTTGGTTTTTTTCAAGTGAGTACTGTTTCTGAAAAACGTTTGTTTTTTAATTATACTGATTTTTTTGCGGGTGAAAGCTTACCAAAATACCCAGTCGACTGTACTTTGGTTTCTCCACCGATTATAAATGAAGCTGGTGCTTCTCCATTACTTATTGCAATAGAGTTAGAAACACTGAAATATGTAGAGGAATATAATCAAGAAACTAATCCTAATAATCTTAGTGAATTCGGACCATTTTTAATGGTGGCTACGCCTTGTGGCGATAGTACGTTTTTTGGTAGTAATATAGTACCAGATTTCTGGGTGGAATAAGTGATTAACTAATTAAATGGTACGTAATAATTGAGAAATATTTAAATTTTTAAAAGTGCAGTATTTAAAATCAACGATTCAAGTACTCTTTGCAATTTGCATAGGCATTTTTGTGCATAGTTGTATTGATCCGTTTGAAATTGAAACAATTGAGTTTAATAGTGCTTTGGTCGTAGAGGGTACAATTACCGACCAAAGCGAGACACAACGTATTTTGGTTTCAAGAACGTTTCCATTAGATACCGTTCTAATGTCTGGATTAACCAAGGCAAAGGTTGAGGTGAAAGATAGTAATGGCAGTATTTATGAATTTACAGAGACATCTGCTGGTGTCTATACTTCTAATGTACCTTTTGCGGCTATTGCCGGACTTACCTATTCATTAACGATACAGTCGAATGATGGAAAAACATATATATCTGAAGATACATCGGTGCCAGCAACAAGTACTATTGATATTTTATATGCCGCAAGAGATTTTAAGGATGATGGAGCAGAAGAAGGTATGTTTATTTATGTGGATAGTTATAATCCTACAGGTCAATCTAAATATTATCGATATGAATATGATGAAACATTTAAGATTATAGCACCATTTTGGAGCTCTGCCGATGCTTATGTGGTTTCACCGCTACCTGAACCAGAAGTAGATATTAGGGCAAGAACTGAAGAGGAGCGTGTTTGTTATAAAACAGTTTATTCAAATACAATCATTCAAGAGAATACAACAGAATTCAGTGAGGATCGCGTTAATAAATTTCCAGTACGATTTATCAATAGAGAGAATTTCATTCTATCACATCGATATAGTATTTTGGTAAGACAATTTGTGCAGGATAGGGCTGCATATGCGTATTATGAAACTCTAGAAACGCTATCTGGCTCAGAAAGTCTTTTTTCTCAAATACAGGCCGGCTTTCTAGAAGGGAATATTAAATCACAAACAGATGAAGAAAACGTTATTGGTTTTTTTCAAGTAAGTACAGTTGCAGAGAAGCGTATATTTTTTAATTACGCTGATTTTTTCCCTGGAGAAAATTTACCAAATTATGTAAGTGATTGTCCATTGCTGGCTCCGCCGCTTATAACCGAAAGTGGTACTTCTCCATTAATAGTTAGTATTGAACAGAATCTTCTTAAATATTATAGTGAGTATTCTCCGATGGATGATTTATTAACGACAGAATCACCTGGGCCTTATTATATGGTATACTCCGTTTGTGGAGATTGTACGGTTTTAGGAGATAATACAGTGCCTGATTATTGGATTGAATAAGAAGAATAAAAAGCTTTAGATATGAAGAAAAAAATTAATATAATAGTACTTGCGTTAGTTCATTTTACCTTATTACAAATGAGCGCACAAGGTACAGCTGTTAGTCAAATAAATAATGAAGGCTTGGTTCCGCATCAAGAACAGGTATATGTTCATGCTAATTCAAAGCTTATTTTTGTTGGGGAGTATCTTTATTATACCATTTATTGTTTGAAAGATAATACAGGCCAATTAAGCGATGTAAGCAAAATCGCTTATTTGAAATTAGTGAATGAAAATAAGGAGGTGGTCTTAAATCAAAAAATAAAGTTAACCGACGGTATTGGAGATAGTAATTTTTTCATTCCTTCAAGCATTCCTTCAGGAAATTATAAATTGATTGCCTATACGCAATGGATGCTTAATAATGGGAGGGATTATTTTTATAGTAATGATATAACTGTCTTAAATCCATATACAAGTAACCAAGCAGTTTTTAGGACAAAAAGCACAGATGACTCAAGTAAATCAGTTTCTAATTCATCTTATAGTCAAGGTGCTAATACTTCTAATGTACCGGTTCGGTTAGAATTAAATGAATCTATATATGAAACTCGTCAACCAGTATCTCTGCATATAGCGTCTACCACATTAGAAGGTTTGGGTAACTATTCGGTATCCGTTAGAAAAGTTGATGAAATGGAGGCCCAGTTTAATACTTCAAGTTTGAATTTTAAAAGTGTTTATCCACAGAAAAATAAAATAGAAAAACTCATACTTCCAGAATTAAGGGGAGAGCTTTTAATCGGTAATGTAACGACAGAAAATGACAACGTAAATAAAAACAATAAGGCTTTAGGTGTATCATTTCCCGGAAATGAATATCTATTTAAATTAGTGACGACAAATGAGAAAGGACAATTTTTTATAAATGTAGAAGAAGATTACAATTCAGAAGAAGTATATGTTCAGGTATTGGAAGATAACGCTGATGAATATAGTATTGAATTAAAACCAGAAGAAAATTTGAAGTTGTCAGAGTTGAAATTTGACATGTTTACCTTGGATAGAGAAATGGAATCTCAAATTGAAGAGCGAAGTATATATAATCAAATTGAGAACGCATATTACAGTAGTAAGCCGGATACTATTTTAATCGGGAAACCTAATAGTAGGTTCTACGGAGAAGGTACTACGAATTATGTACTTGATGAATACACAAGGTTCCCATCAATTAAAGAAACATTTGTAGAGGTCGTTGAACATGTTTGGATACAGGATAACAAGGTTGGAAAACCAGAATTTCACGTTCGACCGTTAGCACCTTATGTAGAATCAGGAAAGTTACCCTTGGTTTTTGTGGACGGAATATTATTATTAGATCACGAGCGCCTTATTAATTTATCTTCAGCTCAGGTAGAATCTATTAATATATCACGAAATCAACATTTTTATGGTACTAGATCATTTCAAGGTGTAGTAGATGTAACCACAATTAAATCTAATTTTTATGAAAACTATTACTCTGATAACATGCTGTCTCAAAAACTTTTTAAACCTAATGAGAGTAAGAACTACTATCAACAATCTTACGATGGGAATTTAAAAGACGATTATAAAAGATTACCAGATTTCAGATATCAATTAATGTGGTTGCCTAATTTTAATACACAGGACAAGGAAGAAAAGATAGAGTTTTTTACTTCTGACATTACAGGTGAATTTGAAGTATCACTTGAGGGTTTTACAACCTCAGGAAAACCAGTGTCATTAAAAAAGAAGTTTTCGGTTAAATAATAGAATTAAGTCATTTATAATAAAAGGGTTAAATTTAAAATCCAATATATAGATGATATGCTTACAAAAGTTTATGGTAGTGCAGTTTTTGGCGTAGAGGCTACGACCATAGTTGTTGAAGTAAATATTGACAAGGGTATTGGATATCATTTAGTAGGCCTGCCCGATAATGCAATTAAAGAAAGTAACTACCGAATTGCTGCAGCACTACAAAACAACGGTTATAAAATTCCAGGTAAAAAAATCACAATTAATATGGCTCCTGCAGATCTTCGTAAAGAAGGATCTGCCTATGACCTTACATTGGCTATAGGTATTCTAGCAGCTTCTAATCAGATTAAATCTGAGAATATTGAGAAGTACATTATAATGGGAGAACTTTCCTTAGATGGTGGACTACAGCCTATAAAAGGCGCATTGCCTATTGCTATTAAAGCTCAAGAGGAAGGTTTTACAGGTTTTATGCTACCTACTGCAAATGCAAAAGAAGCCGCAATTGTTGGTGATTTGAAAGTGTACGGAATTGATAATATTAAGCAAGTTTTAGATTTCTTTGATAAGGGTACACCCTTAGAACAAACTATTATAGATACACGAGAAGAGTTTTATAAAAATCTTGATTTCCCTGAGTTTGATTTTTCAGATGTAAAAGGCCAGGAAAGTATAAAGCGGTGTATGGAAATTGCGGCAGCTGGTGGACATAATGTCATATTGATAGGTCCACCAGGCGCAGGTAAAACCATGTTAGCGAAACGATTACCCTCTATATTACCACCAATGACGCTACATGAAGCATTGGAGACGACTAAAATTCATAGCGTTGTTGGTAAGATTAAAAATATGGGGTTGATGAGTCAACGCCCCTTTCGAAGTCCACATCATACAATTTCAGACGTAGCTTTAGTTGGCGGCGGTTCATATCCACAACCAGGTGAAATTTCCCTTTCACATAATGGAGTTTTATTCTTAGATGAATTGCCAGAGTTTAAACGAGGCGTTTTAGAGGTGTTGAGACAGCCATTGGAGGATAGGGAAGTAACAATATCTCGAGCACGATTTACGGTAACTTACCCCAGTAGTTTTATGTTGGTGGCCAGTATGAACCCTAGTCCAGGTGGGTATTTTAATGACCCTGATGCACCCGTAACTTCTTCCCCTGCAGAAATGCAACGGTATTTAAGTAAAATTTCTGGTCCGTTATTGGACCGTATTGATATTCATATTGAAGTTACGCCGGTTCCTTTCGAAAAACTATCGGAAGAACGAAAAGGGGAGGGGAGCGTTGATATCAGAAAAAGAGTTACATCGGCAAGAGAATTACAAACGCTACGTTTTGCTGAATTAGAGAATGTGCATTATAATGCTCAGATGAATACCAAGCAAATTCGTGCCCATTGTAAACTTGATGATAAATCGAAGTCACTTTTGAAAAATGCAATGGAACGATTAAATCTTTCTGCACGAGCATATGACAGAATTCTCAAAGTAGCAAGAACAATCGCCGACCTTGGTGGTGATTCTGATTTGAACGGAGATCATATATCAGAAGCTATACAATACAGAAGTTTGGATAGAGAAGGGTGGTTGGGGTAAAACTATTTCTTGCTCTAATGACCACCAGTTGCAAATAGGTAAGAACAGGGTTAATCTCGCGGTGCATGCCCCATGGAGTCCGGTGCTCCTTGGTGGTATCTAAATCTTTCAACTGATTTTCCATCGATTACTTTAATGCGCTTCCTGATGTTATTAAATAATTTTTCCTTTTCTGTAGCAGGATATTTATCAATATCATGTCCTAGATAATTATTCCATCCTGATGTCCATTGACTCACATATTTGGAGCCTGCGTTGACACGTTGTTCTACGAAATCAGTAATATTTACGGAGGTGTTTTTGTCTGACACATTTCCGCCATAGAAAAGGAATTCAGGAATAACATGCGCCTCTAATTTGTCCTGTATGATATGTCCTTCATACATCAAAGGCCATTCTGCTGCTCTCACCGCATCAGCAGCTAAATATGCTGCCGCACGATGGTCACTTTTGTGCCAAACTTGATAATTATACCCAGGATCAAAAGCCATCAACACATCGGGTTTTAGCTTTCTGATATAATATACCAATTTACCAATAGCTTCTTCCTTATTTGCAAATTCGAGTCTACCATCATCATAACCCAAATTAATATACCGATCTTCAGATAAACCAATCTGTTTCATTGCATCGAGTTGTTCGATACGTCTGATCTTGGCAAGGTCATCTTTTCCAAGTTTTGGATCCTTCGTTCCCACATTCCCGGTACTCATGGTCAGGATATATATATCATTACCATTTTTGTTTAGCATAGCTAATGTACCATGTGACTGATGGTCATCGTCAGGATGAGCTCCGATCAAAAGTATTCTCTTCCCTTTCCAGTTTTCAACTGCTTCCTTGGGTTGTGCAAACCCAATTAGTGAAGTGAAAATCAAATAGCCAAAAATTAAGAATCTAGTAGTTTTCATCAGTATACAATTTATGCTGTATATAAATATAAGTATTTTACGCATTCAAATTCTTCCGGATAAAAGCGATAATCAATTCATTTTCGTTTGTGGTGGAAATTGATTCGCTATCCGCTATAGGTTTTTTTTACTTGGGTCATTTTTAATTAATCACGCCATCAATACCAGATGCTTCCATCAGTAGCTCAAAAACTATAATTTAGGAGATCACCAAAATAGATAGAGCTACCGAAGTTGTAGTGGATAGATTTGTTAACCGAGCATGAAGAAGGAGATTAGCAGCTTTAATAAGTGATAAGTCCCTATATAGTTCACATGTACATTATAAATATGTTAATGAGTTCTTGCCTTAATTTATATTTTGCCTTATCTGTTTAATAAGTAGTTTAGTTTGTTCTTTTAAGGGTAGATAGAACGTTCTGTTAAGGTTTTTGGATGTCACTACAAATATGTAAAGGTTACTTTAAAATTCTGGCTTCTCAAGAAAAGTGAAGTCATTGTTTGGAAACCAACTTGGTTTAACAGAAATTAGGTCATCATCAATAACATCCAAGTGTCTTCTGAAATTTCCATTATTGATAAAAAATTGATGTGTATTATCCCTTCTTTCGATTACAAAATTTTTTTAATTTTCAACACCTTTCAATTGTGATTGCAATACAGAAATTGCCTTTCTCAAGGATGGATCAGATATGAGTGATAATTTACCAGAATTAGTTATTTCATTAAGGGTTCCTTGGTTGGGTACGTACCTAGGATTCATGTTTAAAGGCGCCCACCATAGCTTGCGACAATTCTTTTTCACTTATTAGGGGTAATGTTGGTCCAGTGAATTTTCTAATATTTAAAGAGCTTGTAATAATTTTAGTATTGGGTTCAATAGTGTTAGGAAGGATATCGAGGTTGGTTTCAAACTCTTGTAAAAGCGAAGTCAATAATTACTGCTCGACAGCCCTATTTTTTTGTGCTTCTTTCCAATTATTGATCTGTAACGCAATCAAAATACCAATAACTACCAGTGCTATTTCCC